>ENA-UOTX01000236-UOTX01000236.1-compost-metagenome-genome-assembly--contig:-NODE-236-length-61881-cov-13.620122_pt1 | contig 61881 bp, 39 predicted proteins | sample MGYA00238143_ERZ746982 | MGnify/ENA primary metagenome ERZ746982 (study PRJEB28758, sample SAMN06268862) | compost metagenome | isolation source: single cell | place: USA: California, Emeryville, Joint... | reverse complement strand
TACCATCAGGTTTTCTCCTTCCCAATACTGAACCTCTCTCCTAATTAGAAAAACAAGTTTTCATACACAATTGAGAAAAATAGTGACTTCTCTTCGCGGTCCGCCTTATTGCCAATAAGAATATACACAACATCCTCATTCGTACTATTTTTTGACTCCATAATCCAATTCTGTAGATGCATGAAAGTTGAGCGCCTTATATGTTGATGAGAATGATAATATGTAGTGACAATTTTACTCCGTGACATCGTAAATCAAGAAAATAGCAGCTGCGTTCTGATAAAAAGATTGAATAATCGAGCGAAAGGAGTCTTGACCAGCCTAAATGAAGTTGTATGGATTAGCATTTGTTGAGAGAAAGTTGAGTTACAGTGTCCCAGACTTGAAGTTTGACCTTAGTATCAGAGAATATTTCCACCACTAAAGAATTGAAATCGACTCCGATAGTAGTATAGTGTTCTTCTGAAAATTTATTTTGCTTTACCTTCTCAAGAATAGACGTTTTTCCAACCCCTAAGTGCGAATGTAACCTGATAAGCTCAGTGCTATCATGTAGATGTACTTGTATCTCCAAGAAGAATGATTTTGTAAAGAGAATCTTGATCAAATTCGTAATTTGATCCGATACTCCTGCATGAGAGCCTTGCAGAGTCCGTTTCATCTCTGAAGTCCGAGTTTGATGGCGTTGGTTTTAAAGATAAGGTCATAGTATCCGAAAGTTGCTGCGAAAACTAAAAGATTCTGAGTTCAGCGAACTTTCTATGCTGATGAAGTTTTAACAAATTCTTATCCTTAATTTCGTCATTCAAAAAATTCGTTTAAGACTGGATTGAATCAAACTTTGTAGAATTTTCTTGCATCAATTAACATTTGGATTTGGGAAGGTAGAATTCTCTTAACATCTCTTAGTCTACTTTCTAACATTTATTGTCAACGGGGTAGTGTGGATGTTCTCGAAATTTCATTCGGTTTGGGCTTATTTCTTGTAGAAATTAGGCTGCGGTTCACACTCTGAGTATTATACCAATGGTATCTCTTTATAGGCGCGTGAAACTCTCTCTAGCTATTAAAACTGAGGCATAGAACGTTCGTTTGCAGTTGACAAGATTTAAACTCTGATGATCAATCACTCACAATTAATTTGTAAGTCTTAATCTTATTTCGCTCTTCACAACCATATCAACACACCAGTTATGACAGCCAGGTCGCTTTTTACGTCTCAATTTTCTGGTTTTTACCATCGAGCGGATTCATAAATTTAAAAGGGCTTCTAATTTGATAGTTTGCGGCTAGTCTTCACCTAAATAAAATAGCCTCTAAATGTTGCGGAAGTTTCTCAAAGCTGAGAAAGGCTCCTTCATCTTCTTATCGAAACAATTCTTTGGAACCAAACAGCCTCCTGGACCACTGAAAAAGCACAAAGAACAGAATCAACTTCTCATAGAGGGCTGGAATGCTTTTTCGCCTGTGAATTGCGTTGTCATACATCCTGTTTTTTATCCGAAGTAATCAAAAACTCCCTCGTTCATGAGAATATCTAATGCCAATCAGCCAAGGACCAAGTTTGGAACTGTATTATGCAGAAGAAGCCGTTGGTTTGGTGAAGGCCCTTTATTGGAACGTAACTGAGATATTAAATGAGCTAAACCTTCATCGCTAACAGGTGGCTAAAGGACCCTTTTGGAGAAGCAAAGCCTCGGACAAGGAATCCGAATCCACAGAATCTGGAGAGGAAACGGAAGGTAGAAGTGATGAAGAAGACGAAGCCTTATACTCCAACGGACCAGAGGTTAAAGTGCTAAATAAAGAAGCCATCGATATAAAAGACCGTAATTTCTACTTCATGCGTACCTATATCAGTGAAATTAATCTTGAAAAGCCGATGAAATTCTTGAGCTCAGAGACGGACATTATTTTAAAACACCTTACTTTAAAGGGGTTTACTATGTAACATTGGTTGCTTCTTCGTTTTTAACTCGAACAAGAAAGGCGGAGTGATTCTCGAATCTTCAGACGAAGAAGATGGCGATGATTTTCAAGCTGTCAGTTAATTTTGTGTCGGAAGAGAACTAAAGATTTTTATTAGGATCTCTATGATGAATGGAAAAATCAACTTCTCAGGAGCTCGCTGGCAAAGAGTTCCCTCATGAAAGTTAGAAGAACCAATTCATCAACATTCTTTGGAAAAGGACAGGTTGGTTACTCTTCTGTGAAAAAGCAAATCAATATATCCCAATAGGTGATGGAATTGAAAAAGTTTTTAAGAGAAAACGATATCAATGCAGTTTTTATCAATACGCAGCTCAGTCCACTTCAAATAAGAAATTTACAGAGGTAAGATTTCTTATTTTGAAGTGAAATATACATCTTTCTCAGAATTTGGAACGAAGACCGATCTGATAACCAACAAGCCGAGGAAAACGAAGAAAATGATTCTGAAATTAAAGTATTCGACCGGTTCACCATCATTCTCCAGATTTTCGCAAAAAGAACGCGTTCAAAAGTCGCGAAGCTTCAAGTAGCAGAAATTTCAATCACTTTTCTATCAGCAATGTTTTGTTGTTGTTAGATTGACCTTGTCTTTTTGACGTTCCTTCGATCTAAACTCATCAGAGACGGAACTACTTATAGCGGGATGTACAGTATAATTCAGAGGGATTTGATGAAGTAAGGGAATCATTTGTTGCTCCTTTTGAATGATTTTTTTCTGACTGGTTCTAAAGAGTAAAGGAAACGAAACTCGAGATCGTCAGTGCAAAGCAACGTGGAGGATCGGGAAAATTGGCCGGAGAAGGAGAAACTCAATTGGCGCTTGAGAAAAGACTCATTACCGAGAAGGAAAGTAAAATAAGAAAAGAGTTGATTGCAGAAAACGAACGCCGCGCGCAACTTAGAATGAACAGAAAGAAAGAGCATTCAGTCATTCCCAGAATAGCAATTGTAACGATGATTTTATTTTATTTTTTTTCTCTCTCTCAGAAGACGTGATTTTAATTTCTCTACGCAGATTGGATACACAAATGCAGGAAAATCAGCATTGATGAACCAATTGACCAACGCTAAAGTTATTAGTGAAGATCGTCTTTTCCAAACGTTGAACGTCACCTCCAAAAAGTAATTTAACAACAAATCGCCTTGAGTTCATAATAATAACAATAATAGAATTGTGCTGAAATCTCAAATGGGCATCCTGCTTGACACAATTGGGTTCATTACGAATCTTCCTCATGATTTAGGTAAATTTCAACGGTTTTTGCTTGGAAAACTGAATTTTGTCCACAATAAGTTGAACCGTTCAAAACCACGCTTGAAGAAGTCGAAGACGCTGATGTGGTTTTACACATCAGAGATATCTCTCACCCACACACCGAAGATCAGAAGCAGACGGTGCTCTCAGTGCTCAGAGAAATCGGTTTCGATGAATCGTTTTATAATCACAAATTAGTTGGGTTTTTTCATTGGCCACCTTACTTATTGGAATATTACCTGATAGATTGAGGTCTGGAACAAGATCGATCTTCTAAAGGAGCCGATTGAAGTTGAAGAAATATCTGATACAGGATGTCCGATTATCCCGATAAGGTAAACTTACTAGAGGTACACCTGCCTAAGCAATAAAAGCGCTTTGCAAGGAACAAATTGTGATAAGTTACTCGATGTGATAAGTGAGAAATGTCATCAGATCATGGGAAAAAAGAAATATCGTCTCGTTCATACACCCGCTAACCATCAAGAACGAATGCAATGGCTTCATGCGTAAGAAGCTAATATTTATCATGTTGTCATTCGATTACATTGCTTTTGGAAACCAGGAATGCGAATGTGATCGGAGTAGAAAACCCAGAATATAACTATGAACCATCGAAAGAATACCCAATAGGATCGATATCCTTTGATGCGTACTTAGATGATATAATGTACCAGAAGTATCTAAACACATTTGAACCAGTCGTTCAAAAGCAATCAAAGGATGGTACGTATTGTTGATTAATTGATTATTTAATTGCTTGTATAGCGGATATTCCTCCAAAGGATTGGAATAAAGGGCTGTCATATCATGAAAGGAAAAGATTACGCGAACAAGAAGAGCAGAGGAAAAAAATGGAACAGCAGAAAGATAAATGATAATTTTTAGTTTTAGGAATGCATGCTATAGTGTCCAATTTAGTGTAGAGAGAGATACGATATTTTATTGCCAAAATTTGTAAGCTGTAAACCCACAACTCAATAACTTCTTCTACGCAACCAAAAATATCGTAGCAAAGGCTCAAAAATCGGATACCCTTGCAGAAAACTAATCAGATTGTTGCACTTAATTGGTTCCAGAAGTCCCCAGTAGGCAGCCTCTAATTTCCACTAGTTCGGCAGTTGGTCGGAGATAGTATTAAAAAAAAAAACACATTTATCAGTCAAAAGATGATACTCACAGTGAGTTCCAATATTATTCAATCAAAATCTCAAAGCAGCCAGCAATTTTTCTAGACTCACACATTAATTGTCTCTCAAAAATAACTATTAGAGTCTGACATAATATCCGCGGTCAGTTCAGTCTAACGTTAATCGACATGGAAGATATGCACTACATTCAACAACAGCCACCGGCTTTCTACAAACATAAAATTGAGCCCATCTCCTTCTTTTTCGTTATTGAAGTCAGTCCAATCACTAAGTTAATATGAAAAATCTTCGAGTTCACCCAAGTAAAGAAAATCAAATAAATCATTTCGGTGTTTCTTATAGTAGCTGATCTGAGTCGCTCGTATTAGTGATTCTTTTCCTGGCTCGAGCACCAGACCTGGTCGATCTTCGGTAATTTTACCATCAAACGTGTAATTCAATATCAAGTTCGTGAAATAAAAGCGCGCAATCTTGAATTCTAAATGAATTATATTGGTCACTTCTCTGCAGAATAACATGTTGTCCTTACTCAGATTCCAGTAAATCATGAAGATCCAACTAGCATTATTCGGTATCTGACATCCGGGGTCCCTGATCTGCCTCTCTTCCTGATTACAATCAGTTGAAATTCTTTCACAGCAGCAACATTATACATTTAATAGTTTATTGAACCAAAGGAAGGAGGTCGCTCCTATAGCGAAACTGATGAAGAAATATCCAACCGGAAGCTTGTTCTTCATCGGTGGAGAAAACTTCGCGATTTCAATTTCAAACGGTGTTCGGCTCCTAGAGACTTCTCTCCTTTCATAAGTATGTGTTTACAGGTGCTTGCTCCAGAAATATTACCATTTCAAATATCTGTAAACTAGTTTTTCATGTTTTTTGAAGTGCTGAATGGCAGCATTTGCTCTTGCTACTTCGCTGGGTTTCTCCTTGAATTTCCTAGTAACAGAGGAACTCTAATTCATGCACAATTAACGAAGTACGTCGGCAGCATCTGTTATCTTTCGAACACTTTTCCCTTGCAATAATCAATAAATAAATCCAGCAAATCTGCTTTACACTTAGATTTCTCAAATAAAAATCATAGTCATGCTCGAGGACACGTAATAGCAAAGAAAAATAACGTCTTAGCTAAGTCAAGCTAGGAGAAAAAACATTTTGTGATATATTTCTGAAGTTTAAATGGGTTTATATGAATACCCCCTCTTATAATTTCGAGGAAATTCAGTGATAAGTAAAGAAGTAATAAGTATTAATAGGTGTAGATAACGAAATACTGTTAATGTTATCTTATAGAAGTAATTACTGCACTAGTCCAGCTCTCTCGAGAGAAAATATCCTCCCAGTGTTCAAAAATGAAGATTAAAAAGAATCAAATGCGAGATCTGGACTTGCATTAATTTGTAATATAAGAGAAAAATAGTGATAAAATGGCTGATTTGGTCGATAAAACTCGAAGAGACCAATGTTAATTTGCTTAATAGATATATATTTATTAATTGAAACCCTTGAACTCGATCTCCTGTTAGATATGGTCTTCCTTTGTTAATTGGTGAACGATGTTCTCCTAATAGAACATCTGCAGAGAAGCGAGCTCATAGTACTCGTCGTAGTTGCCGCTTGATCTCCTCTGAAGTTTGAAACCACCTGGTTTAACACTATTTAACAGGAGTTCTTTTGTTAATTTCTGCTTGATTGGCTGCTCTTGCTGCACCGCCTCTTGCTTCGCAGGGTCTTCGAACAGGTTCTCTTTGTTCAGACTGAATAATGCTTTAAATGAGTTGGAGAAACTGGTCATGATCGCTGCAATAATTATTGATTATATTGCAGGTAAGACAAACTCCATTTATAACCTCTGACGCAGTCAGTATTCGAGATTAATCAGCAAAGTCAGTGGCCCCGGGTCAGGGCTGTCATTTCCAATAATTATAGAATCCAATTTCGAATTACTGAGTTTGTTAACTAAAAAGGAATATAGGATATGGGTCAGTAAAAGAAATAGCTTTTCGTTAGAAACGTTCTTTAGAATATTATTCACAAGTTGCTCTTAGTCGATGTTGGGTAAAGTGAGTCTGGGACTTTGGGATGGTGCTGAGGATTTGGAAAATTTGAGCCTGAGCGCCAGAAGATCCAGTATGTAATGGTTATTTGATTTCAATGGCAGACAAATATTCGATAAGACCGAAACGGTATATTAATTTAAATTAGTCACAGACAATTACTAACTTGTTTAAGGCAGGGATAAAACTTCGGTGATAAATTAAGCTTCTGAAAGCTTCAAAACCGCGAATTGATTCTCAATGACTTTGACAGATGAAGTCTGAAGGAATCTCTCAGTTGGGTAGAGAAGGTTTGGAATTCTTCGTTTCTTAGTATTTGACAGGAGGAGACAACATACTTATAGGAGGTATTTGGACTTTGAAAGATAACAAGTAAATTGTTTTGGGAAGCCCTCTTCATTTTTTTTTTTGCCGGGCAATTCGTTATAAGGCACTGATTGTTTTGATTGTTTGGTATCCCTGCTAAGTAGGAAGTAGAAATGAACTGAAGGATATTTGCTAGGCATTGGCTTTAAAATAATGAGTGTTCATTTTAAGATGAGAGTGGATTCAAAAAGTTGGAAAAATTGAGCAACAAGTTGTTTATCTCAAGTAGTCAGAGTTTGCATTGCAGAGAACCTAAGAGGATTCGAGCATTTGTTCAGGCAGAAAATGTGAGAATAATGTCGTTTTGATAAACGAAATCGAATACCTTCTTAATGAGTTGATATGCTTGTTCCGAGATTACTTCGAAAACTGTCTTGAATCTGCTACACTAATGCAAACATCAATGAATTTGAGAATGGAGAATAGTATTTCTCAATGGCAGAGTGAGGAAACAAACAATTTCAGAGAAATCAACGCATCAGATCAGTCGGCCAGCACACAATCCTTTTTGAATTTTTCTAGATTATTCTAGACCTATGTATGCTATTTAGGTTAAAATGAGTAATTATTTGTTGTCTATTGAGGCTCTAACCGCTGAGCTAAAAGAACCTTATTGTTGCAGACGATTTGATAATAAAATATACTTGCAAATGAAATTGAGAAACATGTATATATATATTTGTAATGAAATTAGCTGGTAGTTATAACCCAAAATTGATTTCAAGAATCAAATCTTATAAATGATGTTCAACAGTGAAAGATTGTTCACTAATTTCAAAAACAAAAAAATATCACCTACTGAAAAATCAAGAACCAAATATATATAAGATCGAAATTAGCTAAAAAGTGGACTATTCCAATACAAAGGTACTATCAACAGGCGATTTATCTCCGTTCCTTTGCAAATTCTTGACCAGATACATCGGGTCGAGATTGTTATTGAAAGAGTCAAAAACTTTCACATAATTTATTCCCTCGATCATACTATTCTGGTCTTTCCGAGACTCTATCATATTCTCCAAAGAATAATCTGCTCTTGATTTCTCACGTTTCTTTGGTACGCTCTGCGCTTTCCTTTGATACGATTTTTTACCTATCATTACCATCATTATCGGTTTTCCTTAAGGCTATAGCGTTTACCTATTATCGGCTGAGGCAGGGGTGACACTGGCTTAGATAGTTTTGATTCGTCAGCTTCTGTTTCAACAAAATTTGAATTGCTATGGTCTCTCCGATGCCCGGATTTCCAAAACGGAACCTCCTTGATGAAACTTGCTTGGTAATTTTTCAGCTGCAGATACGAACTCTATCAAGATTACTTATATATCTCAGAATCCAACTTACTTCAACTCTTGTTTCTGCGCTTATAAACGTTTCATTTTGCTCTATGGAGCTTGGAGAGGTATGAGCTATCAAAAATTTATTTTTTGCTTTCATAGAAATTAGTTTCTCTTTTTCCTTGTTGTTTTTCATCGACGGTTTTTCCAACGAGGGAAATTGCTGAATCTGAGAAGATTCTCCAGTTTCGATACTACCTAGATTCGCCTGGATTTGCTTTGAAATTAGTTGCTGTTGCACCGGCCTCTTCGATTTCATTACCAAATTGTCCCAGTTGATTTTTTGAGCTTCTATGTTGTGCTTGGGAGTAAGCTGCTTGAGCGCCGAGCTCAATTTTTGGTACTGTGGAGGAACATTGTTCGGCCTTCGAAATCCGTAAGCGTCAACCACTGTAATCCGGTCTTTTTTTGAATGAAGCCTCTCAAAAGGCTGTTCAATAACGCTATTGTTTATTTCCCGTCTCATCTGGGTTCTCTCTTCATTTTTCGGGGACTGAGACATGTTCTTGAGCAAACGATACATCTTTTCTTGTAATATTTTCGAATTGTAGTCAGGATCGGTAAGAAGCGGTTTATATTCGGTAGATTCAGTGTGTTTCACCGAGAATGAGTCTTTAGATAGGAGAATTTCCTTAGATTGATCTATGGATATAACAACAACATGAACATCAATTATGAAGATTATGCTTACCTTCAGTGGCGGTCTTTTTGCTGCTGCGAGCAGGAAAATTGAAAACTTTCTTGGCAACCAAAAGCTTGTTTAGCTCTGTTGGGTCGAAACATTCTGGGTTATAATAAAACGAGAATTTATCAGGGGTACGCAGCCCAATTTTCACTGGAATCCCGCTGCTATTCGAATCCTTCTTGTGTTGAGGTGATAGATTAAATCCACTGCCATCAGACATGTGGGGTGAATAATTAGAGTTTGATTTAGGGTCTCCTGAGCGAGAGTTTGGAGATAAAAAGGAGTTGTTTTGATTAGAGTGTCTGGTCGTTGCATTGTATTGATTTCTGCGGAGAATGAAAGTATTGACGTTTGGATCGGTCGAAACTGCCCTGGGTTTTCGGACTCTGGTGAAGACATTGGAATTAAGGACATCAACATCAACAGTATCGTGAGGGGCAGCTAACTGATTTTCCTCTGGTTTTCTCCCAGGCATTTCAGTATCAGAAGCAATTGATTCATTTGTGAGTTGGTTCGCTAGCTGCGTTTCATTCACTGAAGTGTTGACAATTTCTCCCTTTCTGGGCAAGGCTGGATTTCGTTTTTTCGGCTCGGTAAAATGCCGACAATCGTCAAAGGTTACATCATCCAGAGGAGTATTAATCTCGTTGAATCGAGATGAAAAGTCCATATTCGAACTTAAAAATTTGAGGTTATCAAGCGCTGTTGCTTCTTGTAATTTAGATGGAGTGTCCAACTCTGAAGGTTTCGGGCTCCTTTTCGAGTTAGGTGTCTGATGTCCATGTGAATCTTTTGATCTCGATGCTCGCCTGACGATTTTGCTAATCTTAGGAGTCTGCAATCCTTGAATTTTAGGAGGGTCTGCCCGATAGTGAGAACGATCTCCGAGATTGGAATTTGTTTGTGGATGAACTTGATTTTCCATCTTCAGGAGTATGTTAATGTTACAGACTTTAATCGAGTCATTTTCCTAAATAAAATAAATTTAGCATTAGTAATATTTAGAAAACTAACACAAAGGACTGGAAGTTAGATAAAAATTAAGAATGAAAGCTGTTTGTTGAGTCATTCAAGAGCACTTAGACGTTATTAGATGTCGGTTTGAAATGTGTCTGAATGCACTTCAGCCAAAAGTAATACCACAGAGTACCTCAAAATCTACGTCTAGTTTTTCCATAGAGTTGACCTCGAGTGCGATTACTCGCAAAAATCTGCGAGTTGTTTCTTCCATGACTGAGAGGGAGAGAGCAGATCTGGAAGCTACGTTCTTTCAGATTTTTAATGTTCAAAATTTCAGCATTGATTGAATTTGAAATATTGATTTACTGACCCAAACAGTGTGAAGGGTTCGCATTGAGATTTCAAATTTTAGCTTTCAACTCTTCAAATTCGTCACTCGTTCCTCTAAGGACTTCTTCGATGCTCGCATTTGAATACCAAGAGACAATATAATAGGGTGATGTCTTACTTCAAATAAGCCTTCTACCATTGAGAGACTCTACAAAAAAGCCTTCTGTCTAATGTTTGCTCCTCCCAGAGTAGATTTGCGAACCTCGATAACTGCAACAACGATAGCCTGCAGCTGATCAATAAAATTGTTTTAGAATGCAGTTTTTGAGGGCGAGCTGTTCTTTCCAAAAAAAAATCTAAATGAAAGGAAAACAAAAGATATTAAGATCTTCATTAACTGCAGCTGACTCAATAATTACTTTACCATATTCCTAAGGAGTGCAGTTCCTTTCTCAACAAAAATCAGCAAATTTCTATACGAAGGCCGCAAGGCCTTCAAATCAACTCAATTGATATTCGGGCAAATCTCACCAACTAAAAGGAATAAGCTCTACCTAAATCTGTTATCATAGACCCAATTTGCCAATTTTGTTATTCTATGGTTCGCTTACTCTTAACGGAAATTGGTTACATAGGCAATTAGGCATAAATTTTATTTTGATGTTTAAACTGATAGTTTAAAATTAACTTAATAGGGCGCAACTCTCACATCTCATGTCCCTCCACATCAATCTTTCTCTTTCTCGATTACCTTCATTATATCGGCCAAGAGCCAAAGAAACGAATAGATTAAACAGTCCAGATTTCATCACCAACACCACACATTGCGAATACTACAATTTCACCGCTGGAGGGAAAAAGCCCAGTCCAGTTGCGTTTTCATCTCAGTCTCTCGACACAATCACCCCAAAATCCTCTTTCTCATACGTAAAGCGGGCCGAGTTCCCAGAAACATCGCCCTTTCCAGACGAAATACCTATTTCCACCACGAGTAGGACAAAGAGAATGGCTCAGTCCAAGAAAGATTTGAAGTTGGAACGCACTCAAGAAACCGATAACTCCCTCTTGGATACGTCGATTGTGAACTCCATACCTGCGGTCTCTCCTTCGAATAGAGGAATGCCGAAGAAAAACTCTAGCAAACTCAAGCTAAAGGACATCTGCGACAATATATCAAAGATTGCCTTGCCACTAAATGAAAAACAAAGGATGTCTGATGAATTTACCGTGAATGAAGCAAAGCATCGATCTCCGATTCGAATTGATTTGGATAGTGAGTCGGAATATATAATAAGTCAAAGTAAAATTTCACCGAAAGCTCCATCCCTGGCCTCAATCAAGGATAAAGCAGGGAAAATGAACGGTCTGCTTCAGAAAATAGAGACTGATCGTCTGCCTGCAAGACATAGACCTTTTGAGTACAAACCTAAAAACGATAATACTGTATCGAAAATTAGTTTCGACGAAAGCATGCGATTGGAAAAGGTCAAATCAATGCCATCGATCCAGGAAGTGTCTAAGGGATATAGCTTCGCTGAGAGTTTCAGACGACTGGGTGCTGAGAAAATGAAAACAACAATAGTTCAAAGCTCGTTAACACTTATGAAAACGGACGAATTAGGACAGTCACCTGTTCATCGAGAACAAGATGAGAATCCATTACTCAAGCCGAACGAAACAGCCAGACCGAAGACAAAGCTCAGTGTGAAACCAAGCCAAAATCCGATTCCTTTGAAGAAAAAAACTTTTAATTCTCGAGTGTTGAAAGAAAATCCACCCACTTTTTCAAGGCCAGCGACCAGCAACCAAGGAATTGTCAGAACATTGAAAGATAGAAAGAATACCAATGTTGCATTAGAAGTAGCTCAGAGTTTGCCAGATCTGAAAGAAAGTATTAAGATGAGGATTAGCTCTCCAAGCAAAGCTATTAAGAAATCTCCGAAAAAGAACTCTCCAACGAAGCCTTCTCCAAGCAAGAAGATTTGGAGCTCGGCACATGACCAGGTCCTCGCAGCGATCGAAAAGAAAACACCAGAGCAAATTTTCGGAGGGAAATTAATCCGACCGCCTGAAAACCCTTTGACGAGTAATCCTAGATATAATCGTGAGAATGAAGGTGAAGAAGTGTTCGAGCCTCCGAAAAGAGACTTTAAAAAAGTCAGGAAGGCTTTTATCGAAGCTGTTAAAAAGCTAAGACTCCTTAAATTGACTCCGAAAGACGTAAGTTTTTTATATAACAAGCAATTGTGCTTAACTTCACTAAATTCAGCTGTATCAAAAGGTGTTCAGCTCCAAGCCTTATGAGAATGAGAATGCCAAGCAGTTCATTCATGCAGCAAAACTAGGAAACGTAACAGGGGTTGAGCTACTGCTTGCGCAAAATAAATATCTTGTTTACGACTTTGATAACGTATGGTTTAGAATTGATAGTGCATTATACCATCATGCTATTTCTAGGCTCATCAAACTGCCTTACATTGGGCTGTGAAAAGAGGACATCAAGAAGTTATTGAATCTCTCATAAAATTTGGAGCGGATGTCAATGCCAAGGACCTAGTAATTCATTTGAAATCGCTCTTACTAATAAAAATTTCTTATTAGATTGGCAGAACGCCTCTTTACTTCGCAATTCAGGGAAATCACATCGAAATAATGAAAGTATATTGCTGGCTTGATGAATTCTGATTTTCATTAAATTTCAGCTCTTACTTTTTTCAAAATGTGATCCATGGTCGCCGTTAAGGATTAATTACACTACCATGATGGAGAATAACCCAACAGCAAAGTACTATCTCAGCAAGGCTAGACAGGTAGGACTTAAAAGCAATTCCGACAACAATTTAATAAAACAATGGTAGATATACATTATGATGGCTATGACTCCTCTGAGTCAGCGCCAAGAGGTCTGGAACAACCAAAGCTGGCTGCTACAATACGAACCACGGAATTCGCGTATCAATACGCTTAGAAATAGTGGCAAAGGTGCTTAGTCATGAGAGTGTTACTTCTTCCTCACTGGAATTGAGTCGAGATCGAGTCAAATAATAGCCAGTGTAATCTCGGTTGGTTTTATAAGCCTTTTTGGGTGTAATACTGAAAGTTGAATTGAATATAAAACTATGTGTGTAATAAAAGTTATATCTTTTTTCCATTCTAGGAAGTAAATTTGATAGTGTGACTAACCAACTAACCATTTCTTTTCTCAACAACTAATTTTGAAATATTTTCAGTGGAGAAGCTGCATAAACTATCCAACAAGGATCAATTTTTCCAAATCAATGACTGAAAGACATGGAGTTACAAGATGCTTCCTAAATATCATAGAAACTTGGTGATTTGGTTTTAGTTGGTATTCCTTAATTCCTGAACGAAATTTGCTTAAACTTTTACGATTCAATTAGCGAAATCTCGATTTAATGGAAGCATATGAACTTAGTCAAATTTGATACTTAGATGTCAAAGAGTTGCTTCCAAGAGCGGTTGTAGGATTTCCTTTGCTTCTTGGTTGTGCAAGCATCGATCTTGACACTGCCCTTGTAGTTCTTGCAAGCCCAACCGAGGAGGTCGTCGAAGATGTCACCTTCAGCGGTTTCGTCGTGAACTCCATTGACTGTGATCCAAGGAACGTACTTGTGGTTAGGGTCAGTGGCTTGGGCAGCTTGATGAACGAATGCCTCACCGTCAGGACCGTTAGCGCAGGTCATAACTTGAGAGAGGTCAACACCTTGTTCAGTTTGGCACGCAGTAACAGCAGCATCCCAGGCAGCACCGGCCTTCTTCTTGTTCTCCAAGCAGACAATAGCGTTCTGAGCAGTCAATTTGTCCTTGGTGCCCAAGATGCAATTGAAAACGGCGTTGCCAAGGCACTCGTCAGCACCGTGTTGGCAGGTGAAAGTATAGTGTCCACCGCTTTGGGTTTCCTTGGCGTTTCCGAAAGGAATCATGGTGATGTTGGCGATTTTCTCAATGTCTTTGGTGTTGATAGCAGTAGCAAAGCTAGTGGTGATGAATTCTTGGCAGTATGGGCAGAGACTTTCAGTCAAAGCAACAATTTGGAGTGGTTGATCGTCCTTAACGAGTTTCTTTTGCTCATTGCAAGCAGGAACATCAGTGCCAGTGTATTGTGAGCATGCATATCTGACAAGGTTGTCAAGGATTTGGTTTTCAACGCTAGCGTCGTGAACTCCATTGACAATAACCCATGGGACCCATTGGTGAGCAGGGTCAGTCATTTGGGCAGCCTGGTGGACGAGGTTCATACCTTCGTCAGAGTTGGCGCAGGTGATGAGGCTTGAGAGATCAACTCCAGCTTGGTTGCCGCAAGTGGTGACAACGTTTTCCCAGGAGTCACGGGTGCGGTCCATGGTGTCTTCGAGGCAGATCATGATGTTTTGGGCCTTCTTCTTTTCGACATGAGCGAAGAGACAGTTTTGAATGGCATTTCCGAGGCATTCTTTGGTTCCGTGTTGGCAAGTGAATTGGTATTTATCTCCTACTTGAGTTTCTCTGGCGTTACCGAAAGGAACGATGGTAATATTGGCGAGTTTGTCAATACCTTCGATGTTAATGGCTTTGGCATAGCTTCCGCTAACGAATTGCATGCAATCAGGGCAAAGACTCTCAGTGAGGACGACGATTTGAAGTGGTTGGGAGCTGGCGACGTTGCTGAAGGGTCTGAAGTGCCAAGCAGAGGCGACAGCCAGAAGAGCACAGATGGTAAGAGCGATCTTCATTAAGAGAATAAGGATTTATATTCGATTATAAAAATTCGAAAGCACACACTGACATAAACTAAAGCAATGAGATTTAGGAGTCAAACCAAAGCATTTAAATTTATAGCCAACTCTTGAGGTGAAATTTACTTTAGCAACAGAAAACAAAAACATACGGTCTGGGTCTAGATGCTTGCTCTGATACTAGTTTGGAATTAATCTCCTGCTACTTCGGTAACGCAGTATAGAGAAGAGACGCATAAATATTGTCATCATTAGGTTTGTGTTGATCCTTAGAGAACATTTCGAATCTATGCTACAATGGAGGTACTGAGGCTTTTCGAGAGCTTCATGGAATTACGGAAGTGCAAAGCCATAATCAATTCCTGAATAGCCATATTGATGTCCATTAGAGGAAGGTCATTAAATGGGTAGATAGGTGGGTGTTTAGGCATAGATAATAATTTTTTCACTTTCTTCGGATAAGATATCATCCTTTAATTGATTAACATTTTTCTGAAAGACCTTGAGAGTTTTTGTTGTATTTCATGAAGAATATAATATTGCTGAGTGATGCAAGGCGTTGGAGAATATCAGAGTTGAAATATATAAACTTTATTAATATTATCGCGGGGCTTAGCATCCAATAAGCAGCCTACTTTCTCCTTCAGGATTATCCAGTAAGGTTTGTGTTTCAAAGCATTCGAAAGACTTTGAGAGAGAGAAAAAATCAAACAAGAGTACTCTACTGATAAGGCCGTGCAGTACTCTCGCACCTCGAAAATTACCTGTTTAGATTCAACTCCGAAATAAAAGAGGCTTTGAGGAAGAGGGATCTTCAAAGGACCTATCAGCTCTGACGAAATGATCGTTTATATAAAAGGCATACATGCTTATTGATTTTCGATATCTCATAAAATTCCTACAAAAGAAGAAACTTGCTCAAAAGATAATGTAATTAATAGAGAATAAGCAAGTAGAACTTTATTTTGAAAAGGATCTGACTATTTATGCTACCTCGCTCAAGCTCAAATTATATCGCTTGTTGCATGGCTTATTTTCTCTAAGAAGTAATTGAAAGTGGAAATTGTTTGCTTCGCAGGTTAGCGTGCCGTCCTCATCCATGTCTATTAGTTACTTTGATAACATGAATGCTTAATTTGAATTATCTTCAAAAGTAAGGACGAAATTGAAAATTTTCCTTCTATCATTCCTCTGCAGCAGATACTTGTTTGTTTATTTCGAAAACAATGCTTTAGAAAAATAAGGAATTTTATTTTTTCTGTGGTTTGTGAAGAATACGTAAGCAAATGAGAAGCATCATTCTAAAAGAATCATAGATGAATCAAGAGTTGAAATTATTGTTCGTTGGGTCTTAACTTTGTTTTCATTGCATTGACGCTTTTCATAAATCCCAGAAATCCTTTTCGAAACTAGGTTCTTGATCATGGTGTGATTAGAGTATGCAACATAATACTGCTTCACTGAAGAATTTGTATTATAGTCAGAGACACATAGTAATGCTAAATTATTTATCAAATCTGATAGAACAGATGGTAATACTAATTGAGAAAACAGTGAGAGTGAAATCAAGAAGAAACTGGCCTTTGCAAGCGAGTCGCTTGACAAGCCACTTTTCTTCAGTTTTCTACATTATCTAAAGAGCTGAAAGAAAAAATCTTTCAATTGAACCAACGTTTTTGATTCCAATTTCTTTGGCTGAAAAGAATGATAAATCAGATGAAGGGCGCATTTAATCGAAATTTAAAAGTATTTCAGTAAATTCAGAAAATTTTAATCTATAACAAATTAATAATCGCTACTTATTCTTCTGACTTCGTCAAGTCAGAACTAAACCAAAATTCGACAAGAACTATAATCAAATAATCAAAATCCAAAAAATGACAAGCATGAATAACATTAACATGCATTCACCAACAGAACGACGAAGCCTCCAACTTAACTTAGTTCTCCTCAAATATAAACCAATCTTCCAGCAACCTACCTCTTCGGCAAATGACTCACATCCACTTGATCAACCACCTGCACTACCGAGAACGGACTCCGCCATTAGCCTTGACAAAGAGAGCCTCATCTCAGATCGGCCTCTATATTCATCAAGGAAAGCGTTCACGCCTACAAATAGAGTTCTGAAAGTAGAGGGACCACTAAAGTACTTTCTCAGTGAAAATTTCAACGAGAGCAATGGAGCAAGAATTTCAACAGAACCCTCAAGCTTCAGACCTCAAAGTAGCAACTCGAAGAGTAGTTTACATGGGTCAGATGTTATTTCTCCAAAAGGAAGAAGTTCGGTAAAAATGCGATCAACAGGGACAATGTTCCGCATCAAAACTGTCCAAACGTCAAGGTCAGAAAACAGAAAAGCATTCACTATGGTGGATCTCGACAAAAGCAGTCTCTATAAAAAAGAAGATAGGGAAGTTTCAAACGGCTTTAAGAACATTCGTAACAACACACTAAAATCAATCCTCAAAAATCCACTCAGAACGCAGAGTCAACGGTATTCACCAGTTGGTTCTCTTGATCATATTTCTGAGATGACTGAGAAAAAAGTTCGCTTCTCTCTTTAAAGGCTCTTTTATTAAAGTTGTTAAATAAATAGTAGTATGTTAAATATTGGGTTTCTTAACCTTTTTTTGTATTCTGTATTGAAAGTCTGTCAAATGCAGTTTTATTTGCATGTTATTATTTAACCAATTATCAAAGGGTATGTTTCAAGCCTGAACAACCATAATATTGTCTTATATCTTCTGTGACGATCATTATGGTACAAATAATTTTTATGGAGTCTTTTGAAAGACCATCAGGCTCAAAGGTTCACTGATGATTTGCCCTGAGTTCTATTTGTAAAGAGCATTATTGTTCTGTAGTAACATATTAGCTATCTCTAAAATTTATACTATCAGACTACTAATTGAATATCAGAGTCGCATTATTTACTAAATAAAGAGAAACAGATTTTATGATCTCACTTGCATCAATGAGAATTTAATCAAATATTAATGGATACTTTCATATAAAAATCACAAAATGGAATAATAAAATCATAATCATTAAATATTAAGGATAACCAATTCAAAACTAAGTCCGCATATCATTCACGGACAATTTCCCGTGCTACTATTTGTAAGAGAATAATAATACAAGGGCTGTAAGCCTATTTCCAAGGGTTGAAACATAATGACGCCAATTTTAACATACAAGACGTTCATAGCCGGAAACCAGATCGTCGAAATCATTTCTCTGATCTCTCATCAACGAATCTGACTGTTTTTACTGTGCGCGATTTGATTTGCCTTCTCATCACATTTTTCTCCGGAGTATCATTATCTTCATCATCATTTTTTCCCTGGCTTGAATTTTTCAGAATTGATTGCTTTCCATTTCCCTCTGGAGTCATAAGTGACAGTCTGCTGATATCATCATGATCAAATTTAAAGACTGATTCCTCAATAGAGTCGCATTTGTTAAGAAAACCTCTAACTTCCTCTTGGTTGCATGACAGAAAGCGGGTCGCTCCGCCTTTACCCTGTCTGAATCCAGTTTTGATCGGTGTTTTATTTTTCAGGTTTTCCTTCATTTTCTCCATCCAAGACTCAGTTGCCTTCTCCGATGGCTGCTCCGACTTTACAGGCGAGTTTAATGACGCCGTTTTGTCTTTTCCAACAAAGATATTCCTCATTCTCGTGAAGGCGCGAGAGGAATCATCCGACTCTTGGCTCGAGTCGGAAATTCGACTTGGTTTTCGAGCAAAGCCGAGCTTAGCCTTTATAATAGCTTCGGGACTGCTGGTTTCGCTGGAAGTCGAAGCGGTTAGCAGCTCCATCGACTCTTCTTTGGCTGGAGTCCTCTCAGCGAGGATCAAGTTTGTACTTGTGATCATGACTTCTTGCATTCTTTATACTTTTTATATATATTTATTTCGAAGGCCTGAGAATTAGTAGTATCTGAATAAAAGCCTGGAACATTTTGATTTATATAATTATGACCGGAGAAAACTCTAATTTTGAAGATTTTCGAAACATAGGGCCTCGCAAATTATTTCGAGATTTTAAAGACTGAATAATTTATTGATTTATCGATTATAATTCCCAACGCTATGGAAGCAATAAATTGAAATGCGTTTGTAAAGCTAATAAATTTGAATTTATTGGTGCTAATTGCGACATGAGCGCTAATGCTGATATTTATAAAAATTTTATCTGATTTTATAATAATCGATTAATTCGGTGATACCTCGGGAATTCTTGAATTTAATAACGTACCCTGAGGATTTTAACTTTTTTTAACATTCCGGTGGATAATATCTGTTTGATTCGATATTTGATGCCTTTACTACCGATAAAAAAAGCTTTCTTTATAAATTGATCTTATTCGTACCTTGCTTCCTTAAGAAATTCAGGGACCCCTTCCTTTTATGAAGGATTAGTCTCCTGGATGATAAGTTTGACTCCAAAATTTTCCTTTTTACAGAGATTCGGTAGCAGATATCCTTTAGTTCCATTGAGAATTTCTTGAGCCGATAATCATTTGGTCACTCAGTGCTGAAATTGATCTGAGCTCTTCTCTTTTCAAAAGGATTTGGTTCAATTTGAATGTTAATTAATCTATGCTTCCTCTGATGCTCTACAAAGCAAAGTTTTCTACAGTTTTGTGCCTTGAGCTCGCGCCGCCTTTACTATATAAACCTCAATGGCATTATCAAGCAGTTCTCTTAACAAAAAACTCGGTTAATATCATTTATTTGAGGATCGCCGTCACTATGGTCCTTATGTGCAAAACCTCTGTCAATCCGTGAAAGAAGAAATGAGAATTTAATGTAGCGTTGGCGACTTCGAAGGAAAAGGTTGTGCATAGTAATATTTGTAAATACAGATAATAGTTAGAGCTATTTTCACCACAGATCGTGATTTTTTTTTTTTGTTGCTCTAGTGGATCTATTCTTCATTTTCATGTGAATTTCCTCCACGCCGAAGAAGAATTTATGGATTGCTAGCAAGTTTTGGTTTCTATCTCAATTATTACACTGAAAAAACAATAGCTTCAATTCGCTAAAGACAAATCCGAATGGGATTACATCAGTGAAATTCGAACTCTTCGAAGATTTTTGTAAAAAAAATAAAAGACACTATCTGCTTAAGGGAGCTCTTTTCAAGACTTTTGATAGAATTGCTGTATTAAGAATTTCATCAGAATAGAAATTAATTCCAAATGCTTTAAACTTCACACTTCAATTTTAAAATTGCAGAGTTTACTGAGAGGAAGATGATAGCGATCATAAGAAAGTTATTTCCTAATTTCTGGGCTTTTCTTTAACTTAGATCAGAGACCAACATATTGTTCGTAAGGCAATAGCAATTTTGGAAATGACGAATACGAAGGAGATACTCATCCCCATCGGTCTCACTCATGGAATCTGCCGAGTCTTCCACTGTGTTATATATGAATTCATTGGCTTCTCCAGGTGCCTGAGACGTTATTTTACGAATATAGCACATTTGAAATGGCTTTCTGTGAGGAAATTTCAAAGAAAATGGAGGGTAAGCCCGTTGATAATCAGATGAGTGGCGAAATAGATTGAGTTGAAACGTGGCAATCTAGAGTTCTCACTTTTGGATAATTTCAATCATCGTTGATTTCTTTTTTGTCATCACTAAAATAGATTCAAGAATTTCCTGCGAGCTTCATTTTGAATAAGTGGCAGTACACATCGGTTTTGTTAGAGGAAGAGACTCTATTGCGGAATACTTAGGAACTCAAAGGCACTAACCTGGCCTTTATTTTGAGTTCTTGTATTAGTCAAGAATGTAAAATCTTGATTCCAAATCAAATAAAATTCATTCTAATCTAACAAATCACTACGAACTAATTTGCGTTTCTGAAACTTTGATTTCATTAGTTTGCAAAATGATTCGGTTTACATGTTATTTCTCCATCACAACAGTTACTAACAGATGAAGTGGGAGAAGGTAGTGATTTCTATTGAATAGAATTTGCAGCTAATCAGCATTTAGGTCTTTTCTTTTGTTCAAATCGAAAACTTCAGTCAGCTTTTTGTATCAAAAATGAGCACACCTATCTAAAATCGTTGCTTTTCTCTTTATAATATTGCTGAATCGGAATAAAATTATCCATACATCTTATTTTTCGTAATCAATCAGTGTCTGAAGGCATAAATTTAGATCCTTATCTCCCTTATATCTTACATTGTTGAAAAATCAAGCCCCAAAGCGATTATATTTCCTAAAATACTATCTTAGGAGTCAAATAACAGGATGGCATATTATTATCACTTGCTAAAAAATAATTTTCTAGAATTTCATTACCTTTCCAGGAAAAAAGAAGTGGCTGGGTTGTATAATACGTGCACTCTTGTAGAAGCAACATCTCATGAGGCAGGAAGGTTTTCCCATAGCAAACTCGGTGTATCCCACAGTTTAAACGCTATTTTTTCATTCCACATCCAAATAGAACTACAGCAAACTGTATCCGTTAATGATCACTCAGTTAACTCCAATTTTCTGCGTCTGTCGAGTAATTATACTTAGTCTATTCGCTTTTTTTGTGGCTTTTTTATTTCTGCAGCTACATATCGTTTTGGAGTAAGTTTCTACATGTCTGTCCACATTCTTTCCTCTGAATTTCATTGATCGATAGAAATGGACGATGGAAAGACTCAACTGAATAGAAATTCGAAAAAATTCTTTTTTAATACTGGAAAAACAGTCAAATAGTCCTCATCTGATTTCACAATTTCAGAAAAATATCTCTCTTAAGAGCAACTCCTAATACCCTCAAAAGTAAGCATTCAGCAGTCAAATCACACCTTGTTTTAGTATGATCGAAATCGAATACAGAGTGTTGAAGGCACAATAAACTCATCATCCTTTTTCAACTGAAATTTACTGATTTTATTCAGTATGCTTTGCTGATATGCTTTCACTGACTTCAAGGTATATTCACCAAAATACACTGTGAAGCATCAAATGCTGATTGCCGGCTCGATCACTGTTATTTGGATATTAAACCAGGCAAGAAAACCAGGAAATCATATAATAAGAAAGCGGTCTAAAGTAACAAATATTCCCGATGAATTCAAGTAAATTTTTGTTATTGCTATGGTTGGCACTGACTTGTGTTGCCGTTTACGGTCAAGACTCTGATGATGACTCAGAACCAATAAGTAAGTTGAAGATGTTTATGATCTCTCTCATTTCTTATAGGCGGAGCCCCAGAAAATAAATCAACAGAAATGACCCCTGAGATGCAAAAACTCATTGATTCAGGGTTGAAACAAATGACTGAACTTGGAGGTGAATTCGCCATAGAAGATCCAATAAAAACAGTCGTTTTGAAATACACGACTCAAGTCGTTTCTGGATTACTTCATGAAATACTTTTGGAACTCAGATACAGCACTGGAAGTAAATTGGTAAGTCTGAGACTTCTGGACCAAAAATGGAAGGGAATAATACACAGACTTAAGAGAGCATGCGTATATGACGCTACGAGCAGTAATATCATTCCTTCGACTTGCAGTACGGCCGAAGAATGCCAAACATTATTGGATACTCATGGAAAATGCTGGACCAGACCTGTATAAATCTACGGAGTCTTGTGGGTACAAATTCATGGAATTCTTTACGAAAACAATAAAAATTAGTTAATATAGAGATATATAAGAGATATTATCTATGGGTGAGTATGAGAGTATGTATTTCCATTCTTTGTGAGATATAATTGGCAAAAGAATTCCTTATCCAACTGCCCGAACAGCATAGATTAAGAGAGAGATCCAATAAATGAGGCTGGGAGAAGTTACTAAAAATCTAATTCCTCTTTTACAGACTTTCCCGGCCTATAAGGTACTTAATTATGAGTGTGGCATGACTTTCTAATTACAATAATAACCAAATAAGCCTGTATATAGTCACAGAAAGCATCAATTTTAAGGAAGAATAAAAATTCAAATGGCATCGATTGTAAAACTTAGAGAGCATAGATTGCAAAATTCAGAATCAAGGAAGAGATGTAATTATGGCGTTCAATGAGATACCATCAAAGGTAGAAAACAGATTGCTTGAGAGTTTTACTTTATCTGCTAAAAATACCAAAGGTGAGACAAAAATTTCTTCAATTTTTTGTGAAATTCATAGACTAAAGCTTAAAACTGAGAGAAATGGAATTTCATTATCATTCAATGGGAAAATTAGTAAAGATTCCTGCTTCAAAAAGAGTTGAACGGACCCATTTTTGTTGCCTTTCTTGATAAAAATCTATTTCTTTGTTATTTCAGAAAATTCTCCTCAACAAAAGTTGATTTAGATATGCACTTTATTTATATAACTATCTTCCTCCAGAACAAGCCCGAACACAGCAAGCTATCATTCGTGGATTAAGGCTGAAACTGCTGGAAAATTTAGAAATCAGAGTTTATTGTTTCTATTCAATGAGCATACACAGTGAAATTCCCAATAGAGAGATCTCTTTATAGCTAGTCACGTGAGCCAGTTGTGTTTCTTCTAATTCTAGAAAGAGGAAAAACGGGAAAGAGCAAAAAATATAATTTTTTGGTGAAGAGAGTATTTTCGTGCGTGATGGAAACAGAATACTTATCTCCATGAGAAATTCGATTACAGAGAACAGTCCAGGTAGCTGAAGTGATTATATCGGAGTGACTGTTGAGAAAAGTTTTTAAAAAGGTTTTACTCACCTCATATTAAAGGCACGAATTAAAAGCCGTTCAAAACCAACATCCGCTCTGTGCTGCGGCACTGAAGCAGTCTTTCCTGGTGAACTATGATAAGTATAAAGACGCACCAACTACGGAATCCTCTCGCTCTTTGCTCCATTGCCATTATTTTATGTACTTGAAACTTCAGGAGTGAGCGAGGAAAAATCATGTATCTTGCTAACTGTTAAGATAGTCCTCTGTAGACTTGCTGAGTGAGTCCAAGCTGCTTACCATAGTCAACAAGAGCAAACGAAAAGAATATTAGGTTTTTTTTTTAGTTGGCTAGCAATGGAAGATCTGAAAAAAGCTATTAATGAAACAAAGTTTCTATAAATACTGAAAAAGAGCTATTAAGCTTAGTCCTCCACACTTCTTTGCCCATTCTTTTTGTTTAATTATTGTAAAGGCCGTATTGCCAAGGAAAAATGGAAAATGTAAACATGAATTTTTATAACAAATTGTGGCTTTGTTTCCAGATACTGAACGAACACAACGACAAACCAGCAATAATTAGCTACTATTCTCGAAGAGTTAAATATTTTCTTGATGAAAAGATAATTTACATATATTTCCAGAAGACAGAAAGAGCTACAATTTAAGTGCGAAAACATATTTTTTGGAAGGTAAACTCCAAGCTCAGGAGAAAAAAGTGTAGTTAACGCTCACTATCGTTGCATCTTCTCTGAGAATTTTCTATGAAAAAATTTTTTATTCAATTTATTAGGTAGAAGATTCTCGAAATTGTGAGCGAATTGATCGATGAATTTTATTTAGAGTCAGTCAGCGCGTTATCAGTCTCAAAGACCAATGGCTTTGAACCTGTTTATTTTTTTTCTTCTTCCGGAGAAAATACTGAAATTACGGCACCAGGCTCTAATTTAACTCCTAATTGGGAGGCCTTCACCACATTGCATGAAAAATTTCAGAATCGGTTCTGCCACTTCATAAGAAATCTTAATATGCAGAAGAGGCTGAGTGGAAAATTCAACTACTATTAAGATGCTAGTTTCCTCTCTTGAAAGAGCTAACTTCAAGTGTCTAAGTAAATGGACCTTTTGCGAAGAATAAAGGGAACAAATTTCCCAACGAAAAGAATTTTTATTTTTTTTTTTTGGCGAAGGATGATACAAGGTTCTATCAACGATCTCAAGCTTGAAAACCAGTGGATATAGGAACTAACGAAGCATTTATCGACCTTGGATGAAGAATAAATCTCTGATTATTGTTTCGTAGCTTTCTGGTTGTGAAAACACTTCCTAAGAATATAAATTAATTCTATTTGAGAGTGCATGCTTCTTAGAACACAAAAAAAAAAATTATTGAATAATTTTTATAAATTCATGATAGAAGTTTCTATATTAGTCCATGGTAGCAAATAGCAAATAGTCAGAAATTTCTGCAGTCGATTTAGAATTGCATTATAAACTTCAAAAATTTCTCTGTCAAATATTTCAATTTGATAACAATGATGGACTCCAATACTACTTTATTACAAGAGCCTTCTTCTAAATCCCTCTCCAAGGAAAAGGAAATTTCGTTTCCATATCGGCTCTATTCCATCCTCCAGGTAACTTACACCCTTTCTTCCGCTCTAAAAAGCTTTCGTTCAGAACGAAGAATACAAAGACATCATTTGCTGGGATATAGACGGGCTGAGCTTCCAAATCAAAGCTCCTGACCTTCTTTCTGAGAAAATCCTGCCTACCAATTTCAATCACCAGAAATATGCTTCATTTATAAGACAGGTACCATTGATCTTTTCGAGAAAATTCTATAAGACTTCTACGTCTTGTAGTTGAATTTATATGGCTTCCGCCGCCTGAAAATGAAGGACGAGGAACATAAATCTTACTGGCATCCTAAATTTCAGAGAGGAAATGAGTAAGTAGTCTGCTTCGAGATCTCGAATTTATAATTATTAAAGAGCCTTGTTAAATAAAATCCATCGCGTAAAACGCGATGAATCTCAGGCAAAGGGCTCACCGAAGTCCGTTCATGAACCAGACCAATCAAAGCTCCAGGTATCATTAATCTTCGTTTTACTGAGCGCTAACTCGAAAAAGCTTGTAAATTTCAGGAATTTCTTTGCCACTCAACTCTCGACGGTGTATGAGGAAATGAGAAGCCTCCGACGAGAGGTTTGGCTGTTAAAGGCAGAATTAAATAGCCTTAAGTAAATATAAGTTTGTAGGGATCGTCATTTTATATTCCCTCAAAGGAACCAGCAACATAATTTTATGTTACCACCACAAGCCTGCCCTGATAGATTAGAATATCCATTCGGAGAGAAGAGGCTCAAGCGAGACCCTAATGAAATGATGGGGAATTTCACACATTGCATGCAAGTTCCTGATAGCTTAAGAATGGATGGCAGAACGCCCGATTCGATGTTTTTCGAGAGACAAAATGCCTTTCTAGACTCGTTCCAATTGAATGAGCTATCTTTTTGCTCGCAGAGCAACGAAGAAGAAACCAACAGTCCTTTTTGAAAGGCAGCAGTGGAAGTCTCCGGCCCTACATTCGTTGCTAAACCCCGCCGGCTTCGATCACTTCTAATTATATTTCGTTTCTTGATTTAAAATGTCCCGTGTGAATTTTATAGAGAAAGGAAGGATCATATTTTTATTTATGTATTTCTGTCCTGGACACTAGGTTAATTGAATTGAGCTATTATATGAATATTGCTATGTATCTTGTAGAGTGTTAAAGAAAGAGTATCATCAAATTGGAGTTCAGTCGTTGAAATGGTCGACTCTTAAATGACTGGAAGGGCTGATCGATTAGGGTAAGTGGGAAGCGGAAAATTGTGGTCCAATTTGAAAGACCAAACTAAGTTTCATCTCACTAGGAATGATATGAATCGAAGAAACAATTGCAGATTCTTCCACGAAATATCATAGCTCGGTGTTAAAGGCTTTTTAGCAATATTGATTTGAGGTTTTTAAGAACAGAATCAAAAAAGAAATAGGAACAATTTTGCTCTTATATTTTGTTAAAAAGGTATAATTATCTAAAGAAAATGGATAGGATGAAGTTGCCTTTGGTGAGATGAAAATGAGAAATTATCGATAATTCGTTTTCCAAAAATACTGAAATGAAAGGTGCACATATTAAACTCTATTTCTGAATTTTATTCTAAATTGTCCTTAACATTTGAAAGACGATTAGGGAATTTGAAATTTTGTAACATTTTCTTTATGAAATTCCATTCAGGAATACTAAATTCGGATTTGTATCATCTAGCTACAAACAAATTTCATTCTCATATAACTTTTCCTCCATGCTTATTGAATTTGAAAAGCCCCAACTCCTTCATAGATCGCAGTCAGTAATTTTTCTCTCAATATCTCCTTAGAAGCATATTGCGGAAGATCAAGACTTCTGAAGCTAAATAGCATTCATTAAATATATATATTCGCAAATAAATTTACCAAGTATGTGCGACTGGGAGTTTTTCTGAGTCATTCATGTAGTGTAATGCAATCGGTTGGTCCTTGAAGCCGCCATGTGAAACATTCGTACTTCCTGATATATAATACACGAATGCTGACCTTTCATTCTCATCGAATTCCTCTAAAAGCTCCCAGAACCAATCCAAAAACTCTTCGCTATAATCACTGCTAACCTTCGTATACTTCTTCATATCTTGGATATCTATCTTTGAAGCTCCTGCAATCACAGCTTCTAATTCCCTTGGAGAGAAGTTTTGAAGCGTACACGAGCTCAAGACTTGATTAAACCCAAACAGAAATGACTCAATTTCTGAGGCAATTTCCTTTTGCATTTTTGACATGGCAAGCAGCTTAACATACAGCTGTTTATTTCTGTTCGTAACGGGTATCTTGGACCCTTCAGGCACGAGTTCAATGACATAGCGTTTGCCTAGAAAATCTGATTGATATGAAAATGTTTGGAGAAGGTCTTCTGCGTCATTTTGAAGAGTCCAGCGAAGTCCTGTGAATAAATGGCTGTCGATTTCTTCCAAATCATCTAGGGTAAGTGGCCGATCTAAGGCCGATTTAGAGAAAAATGAATGAGAATGATTGACTACCTAGCATCATTTTATAAAAGCTCTTTGTAAAATGAACGTCAATGGGACTATTCGTCCTGATGGCCTAATTATACATATAACATACAAAAATACTGTTAAAACTTACCAAGGCAACATGATAACCCGTGTATTCGAAATATATGAGGCGGTCAGGAATAATCCTTGAGACGGGGTTTGGATGGATCAATCTGGGGTTTTCGGCGCGATGAAATAAACCAAAGCCTGGGTCGAAGAGGATTTTTGTGTTTTGTTCGAGCCACGCTCGCAGTAATCCACCTAAATATAGATGCCTGTTTTAAGGAAAATAATATGCTGTTTACCTGCATCATAGCCAATTTCATTTTTGTAACTAATACGAGGTTTATACTGAGATTTTTCCTCAGCTGAAAAAGTATAGGCATTTATAGAATCTTGAAGATGGGTGTCACGGTTGATCTCGATTGCTGTTGTTGAATTAGAAAATTAGAAAAAATGAAGTTCGAATAAGAGTAATTATTACTTTTTTGACTGGATAAACCTCTTCTGATGCCAGATGACTGCTCCTTTTGAGCTAGATTTTGATAAAATGAGAACTTGAGACAGAATAAGGATTTCGACGTGTCATTCGGAGCAATCGCATCGAGCAGCTTATTGATAAATTCTTTTTTCATTTTTACCAATGAAAAATTATAAATTTCATTTATCGATAAGCTTTCACATTCTCTACGCATCTGCGAAAAGGTCGCTACGATCCCCAGATACTGAGGAGCTTCAGTGACATCTCGAGATATCACCCTTTGTAATGAATTCAGCGGCAATCCATCTATTCCTTCACTTTCGACGCTCCCTTTTAACGGCACAGCGATTTCCTCAACGAGCACTCGCACCGCTTTAAGCTTCACTAAAATTTCAAAAACCTGAAGCGCAGTGGTCGAAATCTTCGGAAGTTTCATCTTATGCTCCAAACATATCAGCTCAAAGCCGGAAAGAATAAATTCCTTCCCATCCTGCGAGCTCGTGACTTCATTGATAAAACTCTCAAGCAGAACGGCCCAGTCAAGCAGTTTTCCGTTCATCTGATTATTTTGATCGTTGAATTGCTTTCTTCCGAGAATTCCTTTAAATTGCGGAAGAGCCGGCTCAGAAAGCAGATATATCACTCCGAGCAAAGCTTTTAGGTTGTTTTGCTTGCTTATCGATTCGACTTTCGCTGTGAATTCGTTCGGATCTTGTATTTTTGAAAGGTCCGAAAGCACCTCGTTTATTTGCAGATTGACTTGTTTTAACTCCTCTCGCAACATAGATGTCATCTCAGTCTTCATGGAGTTTAAGAAATTGATGTCTTTATTGATTTCGGTTAATATTGAAAGACATTTCTTATCATGATCTAGACTTCGACTGATTTTTAACAATGTTGATGAGATATACTCAGCGAGCTTTCTGCTTAGGATTTTGTGTTTAAACTGCAGATGTAGAGAGCTTGAACTCTCACTGACAATGTATAAAGGCTTTTCGTTCACGAAATAATTGTGGATTATTTTGATGATCAGATTCCGATTGTCCGCAGATAACTGATATTTATCGTCACCAAGGAGATATATCAGTCTTGTAAAGCCGTTTCCAATCTCACATTTTTCTGGTATAACCTCTTTTTCTGCTTCTTTTACTGAGGGTAGGACGAAAGCTTCTAATGCTTTGCTGGGGACGAGCATCGATAATTGCTGGAAGCAGCCCTCTTGCAATATGATAAGCGCGTTTTCGCAGAGTTGGTGATAAGTAAGTTGGATTTTCTTCTTATGAGATTCAGTTAATTGATAGAAAAGAGCAAGCGTTTCATCCTCAATGATCAGGAGCATAGAAGCCAGGAACCTCAACTGATTAATTGGATTTGATAATATTTGATTATAGACGCGTTTCTCTCCTCTGTTAGCTAACTGATTGATCAATAAGATTTCTAGTTCTTTATCATGTTGATAGAGCCATGTAATCGCGCACATCGCTTTCTGCAACTGAGAAGCATTTTCACTAAACGCGCTTGCGTCTGCGTCGATTGTAGCCTTATATTCTTCAGTTAACAGCGAATCGTCTTTTTTCTGAGGCTTTGTTAGAGGAGAATCGATCAGTTGAGCCTCGAGATCCTTCTCCAATGTTTTTCTAAGCACCGCTAATGAAGTATTGAGCAAATCGAACATTTCAGAGTTGTTTTGCTCGAGTAGATTATTATCTTGTATTATGCTTATTAGAGTCTCCTTGTGTTTTGGGAGGAAGAGATTGACGTTTAATATTTTTGGTTCGAGTTGGTCTTTCAAGAAACCAGGCAAATATTGGACGAAAAGCTTCGCTTGAGAAGGCGGAAGGTCTAAGATATAAGCCTTAAGGAACTCCTTTCGATTCTGCATAACTTTCTCTATTGTCAGTTCGCTGGTGGAGAGAATGAACTCATTTTCTTGAGTAAAAAGGCACTCGACAAATTGCTTCTGAGTGAATGGCAGTTTCTCACAATTCTTTTTTAGGTCGCCGACATCGGTTAAAAACATAATCTCGACGGAATCGTCTTCATCAACCATCATTACAGGTTCTTCGATCACTGATGTTTCTTTCTTTACTTCTTCATCCTTGCTAGAAGGCACCGAAATTTCTCTTCTACCGATTCCTTCAGAGGGAGATGTGACGGCATCCGTTTCCTCTGTGACTAGATTAGAAATTCGTTGTTCTATATTAATCACTGATTCGATGTGAGATATAATATTATCTTCAGGCTCTTTAGGCTCTTCATTCTCTTTAATTTCCTCATTTTCTTTGACTTCTTCAGTTTCTTTAAGCACTTTATCTTTTTCTTCTTCCTCTTGAAGTTTCTTCTTCTTTTCCTCGAATCTTGCAAACAGTTTTTCCTCTGTTTCTAGACTTATCTTTTCGAATTTTTCTGCTAGCATTGAAGATGACAAAGTTAGATTTTCAAAATATTTCCTGATGTTTTGGTAATTAGTTTGAGTATCCCCAACTTCATAAAAGAAATAAAATTTCTTCATGCAGTCTGAATCGAATCTCATTGCGCCTTTCTGACCCTGTTTCTTTTGCACTTGTTGACAAATTTCTGAGTCCGCTTGCATCTCTTCAGTTGGCACCAAGTCTTCAGCCAAATCATAATATCTTATTGTATTTTGCCGCTGGATTCCATCAAACATTCTTAATTTAATCTCATTGAGCTTCTTTTTCTCTGCTAGCATATTTCCTCTAGCTTTTGAAATGAAATATTCAAGTTTTAATACTTCTGCAGGCTTGATCGACTTGGTACATGCTTGAACTTTTTCTAAGTTGACTAGAATAAAGGAGAAATTCGTGCTCAGCCAATTCACAAGTTCGCCCAACTGATGCTCAAAGAGCTCTTCATACAAAATTTCCAAGAAATTTTCGCAGAATTTGAAATCGAATAAAGTGCTGCTGAATTTATCGTCTCGAAGCAGCATTTCGCATAAGACCGCATAGACCGTATTAACGAGATTCTGCAGGATTAAAGTCACTTCGACTTTTTTTGAGCCAGATAATGCCTTCAGCAGTGACTGAAAACTGTCTTCGAGAATCCTCAACAATTTCAGATAGTTATTCATGATGTGAACCAGATACAACCGAGGCTTTGATTTAAACGCTGTCAGCGTTGTTTTGAGAGCCTGGTCGATGGCACGGGCTAAATCAAGGTCGAGGATGACGCCGAGAGTTATAGGTTGCTCAGGGTTAGAACTGCCTTCGATATCATACTGAATTCCTTTTTTCATGAGTCCTCGGACGAAGTTTTCAACGATATATGGCTGGTAGATAAAGGCGATCTTGATAAGCACATCAATAAATCCGAGTTCCCTTTCAGATTCTTGGAGTGGAAGAAACAGCTTTTCAGGGTCGTATGCCTCGGGTTTGGCCCAACTAAACTTTTTACTCGAGAGATAAGGAGTGGTATAGCCTTGAGTATCAACAATCGTGATTAGATGCACAAGGCACCATGCCAGCTCTGAACTCGATTTGTCAACGGCAACCGAAAGTTGAGTTAAATTAGCGAGCATTGAGTCACAAATATTATCGATGATTTCTTTGACCTGAGAATGGATGCATGTGCAAAGAGCCTCATAAATCCCTTGAGGCTCCGCAATTGAGTAATTCAACTTCCAAATGTCTAGGAAAATAAGGAGTTAGTTGTTGTGCCTAATTCCTATGGAGGTTACCTTTAGCTGTTGATTTTTTCCCTTTAACAGCTATTTTGCGATGAGCTTCGATGTATTCAAGATCCAGCATCGTCTCACAGTAATCAACAAGCCAGGTCGGTTCATGCTCATTTTCTATCTGAATCGCATGCTTACAATACTTTACAAAATTTTCGTCTTTCTTCCACGATTTCATCGAGATCGAGCTATTTAATTCAATTTCTGCAAGGATATCTCGGTTCTCGTAATCAGCGAGCACTTGCCCTAAGAAAAGAGCTTCAAGTTCAATATTCTGCTCGTACGAACTATTAGGCGTGGTCAAATAATGCCTGATTTCAGGATCTTCAAGGATGTGGCTACCAAGATGATGCTCATGCATAGAACTCTGTAAAAAGTGAAGCATTCCGAAAATTTTCCCTACTGGAAAATGGTAACTCACTAATACATTTGCGAATTTTATCCGCTCCTTCCAGTACTTATAACTCAGCAGACACATTGTTCTCACACTCTCCCATATCCTCCTCTTTGATGGATATTCCTCTGCATTAAGATAAAACGATATCAAAATTTGGCCAACAAGAAGTGGTAGGCGGCTTGTAAGATCAACATAATGTTGAATTAATGCGACAATCAAATTGTCAGTCTGATCCTTTCTTTGTTCAGACAAAGAAAAAACATGTCCAAAACATTTCAGTAAGTAATCAGAAAGCATGAACAGTAACTCGACTTTTTTCTCGATCTCTTGTTTGGTTTTATCGAGAAGTATTGTCCTAGCTGCAAAATTTACGCAGAGAGCCTTGCGCATAAGATTTGCGATATGTCCTTCTTTTTCAATGTAAAAGTCAGCACAGGAGGTCACGCTTGGACAGAGGAAACTCATTTTACCCTCCACTAGCTCGCAGGTAAGTAGCTCTTGAATGTCCATATATTTCTCAGAGGAAATTGCGTAGTTTGCCGTGTAACTATCGAACCCGTGCACTCGCCAGAAGAAGTATGGAGTAGATCTGAGCTCGAGTAATACCCAGATGAGTCTCTCTTTTAGCAGCGTTAAGTCCTGAAATTTTTCGTCGTCCTGCTTAGCAACTAAAAATGATTGTTAAAAAATGATTCAGTTGAAAGGCAATTTTACCGAGTGTAACACACTTATAGAAATCAAGGATGGTTGCTGCGACACCGGTCACGTCGCTGTAAAGCAAAAGGCTTTTACTTGCGATTTTAGGCATAGTATCGATCAAGTAATCTAATGCCTGATTTGCTTGATCGATCATTTTCTCTTCATCTTCCATTGGAAACAAGCGTTTGTCCGCTTCCTTGTCATTTAAGCATCGAAAACTGATATTCTGAGCGATATTATTGAAAACTTCAAGCCACCTACTCTTCTCGTCGTCTTCTATTTCATCAAATATGCCGACTAGACTGGCAGCAGCAATATTCCAGTTAAATAATTTTTCAAGAGCCTTTGGATTCCGGATGACACTTGCTACAAAAAGCATCTGGTTTCGACCGTAAAATTCGACTTTTCTAATCTTCTTTTTCTTTTTCTTCCCTTCTTTCACTGTTGTAGAAAGTTGAGTTAATGCGGTCTGGAGGATTTTCGAAATAACATGATTCCGAAAAACTTTTTTTGTGAGGGCTTTCTTATTCGTAATATCACCAAGTTCGATATTCTGATACTCCTCAACGAGTGATAGACCATCCCAGCTCATATAATTAGGATTGCCATGCGTTAAGAAGATGTAATTAAGACTGTTCCAGATGAAATTGGCTCCGTGAGCATAGAACATCGTCTCAAAGAAAGCCTGAGACATTTTTTTGTAGGTCTTAGGGTTTTCAGTTTTTTCTTCTTTCATGCTGGAAGCCTCAATGTAGTTTTCGCAGAGTTGAAGGAAAATCCTTACTCCAATAAGTAAAAACTGTGCTGGAGTTAAATTGAAACTCTGGGTCCAGTCAGCAAATGAGGCAAAAGCTTCTTTTGCTTGTGGAATATTGAACAGGTTTCTCGGATTCTGATCCACAGTAGTATGGATCGTAATGAATTCTAAGTAATGAGCAAGCTTCAGAGACTGGAGTGAGAAATTCCCCCAGAAATACGGGAATTTGAAGTTTCTATGACTTTCGTAGTGCTCTACAAGATTTAAAAGCATATTACCTTTTGCAATTTCTACCTCATCTAAGTTGAGCAAACCTGCTTCTGATTGGATCTTTACAAAAGTTTTCAGCAGAAATTGATAGTTTTCGTTCAATTCTGATTCATATTGAGTATTTAGATCAATGTCATGGATCATCTCTGCATACTTAGTATGCTTGTAGAGAAGTACTAGCGGGCATGAAAGCATTTGAATGTCCAGTGTTTCTAGACTGGCTTTTGTGGCTTCATGCTCTTCATCTTTTAGACCTGCTGAAAACACTTGAAGGAGCTCCGAGACACCGCACAAAGGTGTAAGCTGCTTGACCGCGGCCAAAATATCGAGCTGATTCACTGATTCTGGAAATTTGAGATAATTAGCCTCAATCTGAGATATCAACTCCTTCTTGCATTTAATAAAAATCTCGACAAGAGCAGCTTTTTTAGCGCTCTCTCTTTTGACATAGTACTTAAAGAGCGCCTTTTCAATTTTGCCAAACACTGGTTGAAAAGCGACTAGAGATCTGCCTGCGAATGAGGTCAGCATCATCGATTCCAGCATTCCTTTTTCTTCAAGGAAGCTTTTTTGTAGGGTTTCATCGTTAGTAAATTGAAGAATTTCATCAATAATGCCGAATTTTTCCCATGATTGCTTCAAGTAGTCTTCCAAAAACTCTAGAAAAGAAGAAGACAAAGCCAATTTTTGGAAGTGTTCGGGGTTAGAGCTTTGCTCTCGATTGAGGACATGCAACTTTGCCTTGAGATAGAAACCTATTGCTAAGTAATTGACTTCCGACCGCTGGTATTTTTTTGAATGGGAAGCTTTTTCAAAAAAATCTGTTGCTAAGAGAAATGTATAAAGCTCATGAGCATTGCGAGCTGCTGCTTGACTGTCTTCGTCAGTGCCTTCACTTTTCTGAAGACATCTATGCAGTATAACAGAAAAATTATGGAGAATTCCAAGGACGTCTACTCCTTTGCGATTGGGTCCAAAAGTGATCAATTCATCTACGGAACTTTGTTCGAGGTCAATGAGAATTTGTTCACATTTTTTAACGAATGAACTATGATCCAGCACACGACGGCAAAAATTATGCTTTACTGCGATCGCTAGCAAGCTTGAGAGTTTCAAAAGATTGACATTTTTCTTGAAAAACTCTTCGAGCGGCGCTTTTTCAAGGTAGCTCTGAGCAACAACGACAAAATCGATAACTAATTTTTTGTTTCTGATCAAATCATTTTCGTTTTCTGATTGAAACAATATTCGATGCCGCACCAAAGTCTCGTAAGACCAAATGAGCCATTTTTGGCTCTCCATTAGCTCCTCATTTCCGGTTTCTAGATAATTAAATGAGATGTTCCTAAGCATTTCGCCAAGCAGAGTAGAGGGCGATGCATCTGGTGATAACTGCAATGCAAGTTGATCTTGGAGCTGGCTATATCGAGCTAAAAGTATTGATGATTCAACCCCAAAAACGCTATTCGCATTATCCGGAGGCAAGTTTGTGATAAATTTGCATCCTAAATGCAAAAATTCTGTTAGCACGATTCCGAAATTTTTCACGAACTCGACTTCAGATTTTCTTAGCTTTTTTTGACAGGAAATGCGATGCGCCAGAGTGATACATGAAGGATCCAACCATAATGGGTAATCAACCATTATCTCCAATATAAAATCTTCTATCTCTTTTTGAGGTGCTAGTGCAACCAAAACTCGAGTTTTTGCTTGAAATGATTAGACAATTAGAAATAGAATCAAATATTTAATGTAATTACCAAAGTATGCTTGAATCACAAGCAATTTAGAAAGTAGCTTGACCACTCCAACCTCTTGTTGAATTATTATATTATACACATCGTAGACGAATGCGAGTCCACCTAACGCAGTACTCTTTAACGCAGGTCCACCTTTTTCAGTTAATGTGTATTCAACAAAACTTTTGTTTGCCAAAGGTTTAGTGAGCAAATCTGTGTAAGAAGTCTTCCAATTTTCATAAAGCTCAACTATCATTTTATTCTCTGAAAACATTTCTTGAATCGTAGCTATCATATCTTCTATGGTAGCAGCATCTAGCTCGTTTATATTTGCGGAAAATTTCTTGCGAGCTTGCGTTAAAGCAGCCTCAAGAGCCACAAAATTTCCATCGAATGCGCTCAACAAGTATTTGTATATAAGGCTGTATTGGGGAAGAAAGTTCCTTGGAATTTCAATTGTACTGGTCAGTCGCACCATCATATCGAGAAAAAAGGTTGTTATTTCTTCTGAATTCACTGTGCAGAGAGGGAGGATAGAAAAAGAAGGCTGATATTCCTTGAAGAGATTTTCATAATGACAAAAAATTTGGTATGACAATATTTTATTCAAGGGTTTGCTAGCAGCCTCTTGTTGTTTAGGTTCTGTTGACTTGAGATTTGAAATGCATTGTGACAAAGCCAGATTCTGGGCAACAAACAGATTTTGGGCATATTCTATTTTAAAATTGAAAGATTTGTTGAGGAACAACTTTTGGAGCTGATAGCTCTTTTCAATGTGGTCAAGATCATCAGCGACTTCGTCAAATGATTTCTTTTCAAACTTCACGTATTTGGGATCTAATTCTGCGTAAATATCCTATGAGAAGTTAACAATGTTGGAAAGAAGAAGGCTTACAGGTATTGACCTGATTTTGCAAATGTTGTAGTTCTCAAGCATTTTATTTTCTGATGATAAAATCAATCAACTATACTTTTAAAATAGAGAAATCTTAGTAAAAGGATATCGAAAGATCCAATCAACCTTGAAATTATTTCTGACGAAAAATTTGTAAGAAATAGTCGCTAATTTCGTTAAAAGAGCTGGCTTTTTCCGCAAAAATATCTCATTTCATGAATCTATTATAATGAACTGGTTTGCAACAGTCTCTAGATTTTATAGGTCGTAACGCACTTCTTTTCTGATAATAAGATGAGAAATTCATTGCTTATCAAAAACAACATTATTAACCATCGTTACTAGAAGGTCATTAACTTTGTTAGGTTTACTTTCAAAAAATGAGAGTCAGTAGCATAGAGCACTTACAATTCCTTATAACACTCTTTTTTTGTTTTGTAAAAGGATTTACGGAGCTTTAACAGTTTGACTGAAATTAAATTGTGAATGCTTTCTGATTTTGATTTTCCGCCATATAGCTTATCTCAATTAATATCTCTTATTGTAATTATGAAAGTCCTCGCGGTATAATAATCCATATCGATAAATCAATTTTATTTTATCTCAATTAATAAAGATATTTTAGATACTGAGCTTGAAGCATCTGATTTCTAAACCTCTGAGACGGATTTCATCTATACATGAGAATTAGCAACATCATTTTGAGAAAAATACTTTACCTCTGATCTTTTCATGTTTAGGATCGTAAGTAGGCTGTCCTGCTCCCTTCCAAATCATTCTTTCTCGAATCATTTCTGATTTGAGTTGGTTTCCAGTGAGCGTGAGCTCTTGGTAGGTTGGACGATGAGCTCCTTCTGTCAAGAACTCATTCAATGAGTTGATAGCCACAGAGACGTTGGCTTCGTTCATATTGTGTAGCCAAACCACATACTCGTTTTCTGCAAGTGGTTTGAATGAAATTTTCACGTTTTTCGGTATTTTGCTAGCAGCCGACGCTTCTCGAGCCTTTCTAACTGAATGGAATTCAAAGTGTCTATTAAATAAGCCATTAGTTTCCTAAAATCCATTTAAGCGCTATTACTCATCGTGAGCAGAGAGGAAAACAAGGAGAGGTTGATCGAGCTGGAATTGTGCAGTTCTTTGCTCATTGCTTGAATTAGAGAAGATCAATCTCTGATTAAACCATTGTCTTAAGCCCTGACCGTCGTAGTCTAAATTTGCAGGCGTTTAAAACTCTGTAATGGAAAAGAAGCAAAGTTTACCAGTCTCGTTAAGAACTTCATTCAGTCCTCTTTTGTCATCGCACAAAATTCTTCTGTGAAGCATGACTTCGATCTGTCCGCTTTGCAGGGAGGTTGCACCGTGAGCACGGTCCGTAAGGAGTCTGTTAACAAAATACAGGTAAGCAATTAACCTTATCAACAAAGAAATTACGTGGCTCTCACTCCAGACTTGCTGTCTTGAATGCAAATCGCTGATGTGATTGGGTAGTAATTTGCAGAGGCAAACTGCTCTGTGGACAAATTCCACTGAGGTCTGTGGTTTCGTTTTCTCTTTTGCATTTCCATGCCATTTGAATCGGTGTACCAAATGTCATTGCTGTTGATTTCTGGCGCATCGACCAACAAAACGATTTCTTTGCCGACTTGGTCTTCGATTGAGATAGAATCGATGAAAGTTTCGAGCTCGATTCCTGGAGTGCTGGACTCTCTGTTCTCCAGTCGGATGTTAGTGATCACCTTGTCTGAATAGAGAGTGATTTGAGTAACAACCTTTCCGCTGAAAACAGCTGTTTGTGATGGCATTGAGTAAGGTGATGAGCCGTTGATAGATTGGTTCTGAGGGCGGAAGAGATATGCGCCCGAGTTGTAGTAATCGCTCGGACCGTCGCAGTAAGAAGGGTAGTAGTTATACCTCAGTCTGAAAACATGAGACTGGTTGCGGTCCTTGACGACGAAGGTCGAATGGTCTCCAATCATCTGCACAAAGAAAAAATTATCAGAAGAAACTATCTTAGCCACACTTACCGTGATCGATTTGAAAGGAGAGACTTGAATAGCTTCTTCAAGTACTTTTGGGTTCATTTTGTAAGAGCTGACCACTTGGTTTGAATATGGGACGCTCTTTAAAGTATAGAACTGAGTGGAAGTCGCATTGAAATGATCGAAGAAGAAAAGATCGCAGTCGTTAGGGGAAGTTTTGTTCGAGCAGATGATATCAGTTTCAAGCTTGAGCATTCCTCTGGTTTTTGACAGAGTGTAGACCTGGATATTGGTTTGAGGAACTTTGATTCTAACGACTTGGTCGCGCTCTTGGATAGTGTTGTGGATCGCAACTAAGAGCGATGAATTTAACACCAGTTTCTGAGTGATCTTGCAGGCCTCAGCTGTCGTGTTGAGGAGGCAGCTGGTGTAGTCGGAATCGATTCCAAAAGTAGCTTTGGTTTCTTCTTGCAATATTTTATTAGTCGCCACCTAGTAAATATGAGCGATAGAAAAAAAGCAAACAATAAATACTGCATGTATTTCGTTCATTGACTTTTCCATTCTGTACATATAATCTTCTTTGACTCTCTGCTTCGCAGTACCGGCAACCGCATCGTGATGTTGAAGAAGACCTCTGTTTTCTTCGGCAGAAGCAAATGTTGCCAAAACTGCCTTCAATTGCTTCTTCAGATAGACAGAGCTGTCCGAAAGCAGTTTTTGGGCCACCAATCTTCTGATGTTTTGGAAAAGACGGCCGGAATGACGGGTATATCCTTTCTGTGAGACTCTGCTGGTGAAGTATCCAGTCCAGAAAGCATTAGGACGATCAGCGTATGGGAAGAAGTCATCAACGTTCTTTGGGAAAGTGATGTTTTTGCTGTTGAGGGCCTTCAAGTATTGGGAAGGCGTGCTGTAGATCATCTTGATACCGTATTGGTCGTATCTGCTGTTCACGACGTCCATAAGGATGTCGAGGTTTCTGTAGTATGCACCAGCAGCTTGGAAGTTAAAGTCCTCGCCCCAGGTATGGATAAGATGGTCTGATTGGTACGCTTCAGACATGTTTCTGAAATAATTGGTGATATCAGCAAGCTTTTCGTCGAGATTGTAGTTCATCATGGTTGGGTCGTAAGAGATCGGGTCATCACTGCAGGTGATATCATAGCAGAATCCTCTTGGTGCAGCGTATTCGTTGTAGGTGAAGGCACCGAAGATTTGGTTCTCATTTCCTTGACTGGTGTTAGGAACCCAAATCATCTCCATGGACTTATCGACCAGTCTCTGAGCTTTGTGTTGGTAGTCAGGACGAGCGAACCAGTAGCCATTGAAGCCCATCTTTGAGAAGAAAGCTGCGGTGGTTGCAGAGTGCCCGAAAGGATCGATTTGCCAGCCGATTTTGGGTTTATAGTTGAATGTGTCCTTCAGGAATTGGTGTCCGACGGCCATATTATCAATTTGATCCTCGTAGTATGAGGCGGCCTCGTCGTGCATGACCCAGCCACCGCTGATGAACTCCAGCTGACCGTTATCAATGAGTTTGTTGACCAAGGTTTGGGTTTGTGGCTTTTGCTCCTTCCACCATCGAGAGAAAAATGATATTTCAACCCAAATGAACTTGCGGTCAGGATGCATAGCAAGCTCTTGGACAACAGCATCGATGATGTATCGAACTCCTGCCCATTGGATGTCGTTTCTTGCGCCGATGTAGTAATCATCAAAAGTCTTGAGCCATCCAGGATCGCAGTGAGTGTGTGCGATAACGTGAACAGTTAAATTCTTTGTGGTAGTTTTGGTGAGGTTTTTCCATTTGTAGGTGTATAAGTGACCTTTAGAGGCTGTGGCTGCAGCTCCGTAGAAGCAGGAGGCTGCCAATACGAGCGAGCAGAGTAACAAGAGTTTGGTACTTGACATAGAGAGAGAGAATTAAATTTGATTCGAATTATAATCAGTGAGTCTTTTTTCTAATAATATGGTATTGGGAAGCAAAAATTAGAATTTTAAGGCAGCTCAATTAAACCTCCTAAGCTAATTTCTTTAATTTCTCATGTGTGTCATTTTTCAGAACAGAAAATAAGAAAATAGCGATGTCAAGTGCACAAGTCAATATCTGGAAGGTTTCATCTTTGCGTTTACAATGAATCACTAAGGTAGCGTAATTTGAGTTGTATTTTGTCTAGGGATAATATTTTAATCTTTGTATCACTCTTGCTTTGGAATCTCTTTATTGCTGTATGCCAGCAGTTTAAGAATATTACACAAAATAACCAAAAAGGTTGTCTATAAACAAATTGTTACTCTCTAAAATCATAGCTTAAACTCGATTTTTTTAAAAAAATGTTTCCTATTCATATGTTTTTTCATATGTAACTGACTTGACTTTGAAAATCAAAATCAAGTAAGCTCTAAAGATTCCTTTTCATAACTAATATAGAAATTTTATTTGTAAGGAAGCGTTACCAAAATTATTGACATCTAGTTTTCCATTGAGCCAAGATTGATTGATTATCATCGAAAGGAAGCAATTGAAATCTGGCATGCATTTCAAATATTTGATAGACAACGATAATTCTCATACCTAGCCTTCCAAAATAAAAAAAATAATTAATACTAACTTTCAAATTTCTCGATTCTTAGGTGTTATCCGATTTTCACTATCCATAGCAAAATATATGAGCCAGTAACCCTAGTCACGTTCTACAGTCTTATTTTTCATCCTTTTAGCCTCATTCCACATTTTTCCGAAAATACTATCTTCTCGCTGAAGAAGCTCTTTCGGATCACCAACCTCCACGAACTTTCCTTCGCTCATCACAATTATCTTGTCAGAGTTAATAATCGTATTCAACCGATGCGCCACTGTCAACACAGTGCAATCTTTGAACCTCTCCTTCACAGTTTTCAAGAATATCTCTTCATTATTCATATCGATATTCGAAGTCGCCTCGTCTATCAATACAACCTTATTATGCTTCAATAGAGCTCTAGCAATACAAATCATTTGTCTCTCACCAGCACTGAGGTTTTCTCCACCACTTTTTATCTCTTTATCCAGTCCTTCAGTGCTATCGTAGAGATTTGAAAGATTCGCCATATCCAAGGCTTTTTTCACTTCTTCATCGGAGTACCGGCCCAGCACATCGACATTTTCCCTCAGTGTTCCTTCAAACAGCTGCGGATCTTGCGCGATGACGGTGATTTTGTCTCTTAAAGACGGTAAACTAACAGAGTCTATCGAAATATCATCAATCAGTATCGAGCCTTCACTCGCCTCGATGATTCGCAACAGACTCAGCATCAAAGAGGATTTTCCTGATCCCGTTCTGCCGATCACGCCGACCTTTTCTCCGGGTTGGATTGTTAGATTGAGCCCTTTAAGCACCAGAGGAAGCCCTGGTCGGTACCTCGTTGAATAGTTCTTGAATGTTATTCTTCCTTCCTGAGGCCAGTTATCCGTGGGAGTATGATGTTTTTTCTCAGGTTCAATTTTTTCTGACTCAACCTCTGTGAATTTATGGCATCTTTCAAAAGAAATAAACCGAGCTTCGAGTTCAGCTAATTCCCATAGGAACCATGTCATATTGCCTGAGGATCCTAACAGGAATGAGGTCACAACACCTGAGAGCGCGGGAGACATTCCTATGTAATCTTTCCAGACGAGGGTGACTAAACTGATCGGAATGAGCACGACAACCGAACCAAAAGAGCAACGAACGTTATACCACTGCGAGGCCGCACATGAGACGAGTTGGTTTTTTATGCTCTCATCCATTTTAGCCATTTGAGAAGCGAAAAAGCGGCTTTCTTGTCTAAAGCTACGAATGACTGATAAGCCTTGCAGCGTTTCAGTTAGATGGCTCACGATCGGACTATTTGAAATTGATTTGAGTCGAAGGACTTCTCGATTTATGCTTGTGTAGCTTTGGTAGAAGATGTGACACAGTTTCAAAAACCCAAGCATCGGGATAATCGTCATGAAATTCGAAAACGTCACGCAGATAGTGAGCGTTATTGTCAGCAAGATCACGCTGGCAGTGAAATGCGCGATACTCCATGGCATTCCGGTGTCGATTCTTTCCACGTCTCCACTAAATCTATTGAGTATTCTCCCAGTAGGAACTCTATCGAAGAATAAGTTGAGCGGGGCTTGAAGAATAGATCTGACCATATCTACATGCAGTTGAGACGAGCAGGTATAAGTCCGTGCGTAAGACATTCCAAAGACAACGGCTTGGAAGAATAAAGAACCGAAGCTGAGGAGGATGAATATCGTCAAAAACTTTGAAACGCTCAGCAATGAGGGATTGTTTCCCCAATATGCGAGGAAAGGGCTGGAGCCGTGAATACAGAACTCTTTTAAAATTGCAACTATGAGGATAACGTAGAAATATTTCCCTCCTCCCCACATTCTGTAAAACGTTCTGAATGTACTTCCTTTGATTCGGCCTTTCTCTCGGTCTTCTGCGATGATCAGACTCTGAATGATTTCATCAGTCTTCGTTTTGCTTTTTTCATCCGAAACAATCTCAATTTCATTTGATTCTTTAGGCTGATGTTCAATATCTTTCTTTTGTCTGTGCTTTGTGTCTTCACCGCCTTCATCATCTTCAATACCATCAATCGTTGATGTCTTGCTCTCTTCTGTTTGTGTATGAGTCTTATTCAATAACTCGTTGAATTTCGCCGTCGTTTTCAGGGCCTCGAGAGTGCCTTCATGGATAATTCTTCCATTCTCCATCATATAGATATAATCAACATATTTTAAGTAGTCAAGATTATGAGTAATTAAGACTCGAGTCTTATCCGCAACGTATTTCAGAAGGCATTTCTCGATAATATGAGTACCTACGTGCACATCAACAGCGCTCAGGACATCATCCAGAAGGAATATATCCGGCTGGCTATACAACGCTCTTGCGAGACTGACTCGCGCTTTCTGTCCTCCACTAAGATTGATGCCTTTTTCACCGATTTCAGTCAGTTCACCATGATCCAGCATTGTAAGATCTGACTCCATTGCTGAAAAGCTAATAACTTGATCAAAGCGCTCTATGTCGTAAGGTTGACCGAACAAGATGTTCTCGCGAAGAGTCGCGTTTATAATCCAAGGTTTTTGAGGAAGGTAGGCCAAGCTGCCATTTATACGCACATCTGGAGGAGAACTCTTCCTAGTTGTCATCTCGCCCACAAGTGAGTAAAATAAAGACGATTTTCCACATCCAACGTCTCCAATGATAGCAACAAAACTTCCCCTTGAGATCTTCAGGTTGATATTCTCAAGCCTGAAATAATCGTCTTTTTCTTGAGATTCAGATTTCGGCGACATAAGTTCGAGGGCTTGATGGTTTTGCTCTAGGCTGAGACCTCCTTCCGTCGTTAGTTCGATCGTTTGAGGGACTTTCTCAAAGGGCTCGGAATTCGGCGCTGGAAACTCATCATCTGCTGGGTTTTCTAAGCTTGCTGGACGCCAAGAGAAATTTCCTTGAGAAATCTCAATAGCTATCGGATCATCGGATTGTTCCACTTGCCTAATATAGGAACGATCTAACTCTTCGCTTAGTAGCAGTTTCTGAATTCTTCTCATCGAAATCGCACTGTCCGCCATCACAGTAAGTATTTGAGGGATCTGAGAAAAGGAGGCTGTCAGCATCCAGAAGATTGAGCACAAAGTAATCATTTTCGTCACATCGAACGAGCTTCCAAAGAGAATGTAGCACGCAACGGTTGCAACTAACCCTCCTTGCGCTCCAACCAGATAATTCACCATCCAGATAATGCTATACTTCGCCCTCTCTTTCAACGAATCCAGCTCTTTAACACGTGTTGCCCCAATTTTTCTAATGAAAGATTCTTCCCAACCGCTCATCTTAATGTACTTGATCCCATTCAGCACTTCATTCAGAAGCTTCATTCTCGTGTCCTTTCTATTCATAATTATCTCTTGAAGTCTGCTGTAATTTTTATTAATAATGAAGCTCAGATAGCAAACGATCAGCATGATCACTATCCCTCCCACTGAACCAAACCCAGCAAGGAAACATAGCACCACAATACCTATCAGCATTTGAATTGGCGTTACGACGAGATTCTGCAACGCGCCCATCATCTCACGAAGCTTTTCGCAGTCGATCTCATAGTTATTGACTATCGAGCCAACAGAATGCTCCTTTCCTTTTATAATAGAAATTTTCATTGCCTTTGAGTATATTAGCCCAACTAGTCCGTATTTTAGACTCATTCCTACTACCTCGAGAGCGAATTTACTATGTGAGTCAACGATGACCATGAGGATTTTAATGAAAGGGATGAACGCGAGCAGACCGACGACATGGTAGGTGGAAGGATTCTCTTGGCTGACAAGTTTCATCATTAAATTGATGATTAAGGGGTTGCAGAAGAAAAGCACGACTCTTAGAGCTGCTAAGCCTATCAGCATAACAAATTGCTTTGAATAGGCTCGAATAATTGTTCGTAAGACGAGGTAGGACTTGTTGCTGTCTTTTAGAAGCTGCCATTCACGGTCCATGGCGTTGTAGTTGGTGGCGGATTGCTCTGAAGACCGGAGGGAATAGTGCATGTTTTGTTCAAATGTTTTCACTCGGTTCATTTTGATCAGCTTCGTCACCCAATCGAAAGTGAACTTCTTGAAGAATGTATCTACTAAGTAGGTGTTTGTTTCTTCTGTTTCGTCATCAAATCGCTGAGGTTTGATTTGAGAGAAGGTTTGTTTTTCGGGAGTTGACATTGAAAAATTGGACGATAGCTATTTACAGGATTTAAAATCTGATCAAATTTTACGCACTCCTAATCCATTAGTAGGTTCTTATTTAGCAGATTTTCTCAAAGCTTATTGACGAAATCAGTCGCTTTCAAAAAAAACAACAAAAACTCACAGATTAGAGAAGGGCCTACATGAAAAGGGGAATCCGGAGTTCGAACACAAGCAAATTTTTTTTCGAAAAACCAGGAAAAGCACTCGATTTCAAAGAAATACCCTATTTCCTTGATGAATAACAAATTTTTCTGGAGCGTGCTAAGGTCCGCCTAATATAAAACCTGTTTCTAATTCGAAATGGCCTGGCATTCGAGCGTTGATAATGGTATTCAACTAGTTTTTGGTTAACATCATCTCCAGCAATGCTAGCAATGACATTTTAATAAAAAACCGGAGATGAAAATAAGTAGGTTGTTTATGCAATTTTCATCAGTTAATAGAATTATTACGGCTCCAACTTTCAACACGATATTTATATGCACGCCCCGAGCTATCTTCGACATGCAAACATATCGGGTGGCGATGTTTTCTTCAAATATATGATAAGAAAAGGAAATTCTCAAAATCTTGACGCAAAATACCCAACAACTAATAGATGACGAAGACGAGCAGATGTTGTGATGATGAATTTTTGAAAGCTGCGTGTTTTTAAAAAAGTATCGCCTAATCTTCAAACTAAACTACCGCAAGAGATGGCAACTTTCTTGATGAAAAGTAAGTTACAAAATTTTCATATGGAAAATCTAATCTTAAAATGAATGCTTTTGAGTAAATCCACCTTGCCTGCTGCGATTCAGAAGTCCGCCAGCTGTGTTGTTAGTGTAGATAAACATGAACGATTAAATATTTTGATTTAAATCACCATCTTTCTTGGCGAATTTGAAAAGATCTGCTTACATTAGATTCTATGACCTGTCACCGCAAGACCAATCAGTTTATATGTTTCGGTAATCCGATGATTCGCCATCATGTTAAGCTAGGATCTCATATGTCAAATTTTTATATGATATATCTTCCTACCCACTGGTCAAAACTTTTCAAGTTGAAATGAATCGGATACCAGTAAATCTTACGAGTCTCTCGTAAGATATGATTTTCAATTCGAAAGTCAGTACTGTACGATCGACTAAAAATAATTCGTGATTCCTAGGGATATTTTTTTAAACTGCTGATAATACCCACTGAGAAAATTCAAAGAATGGTTTTACCAACTTTTCAGTATCAGAGAGAGTGGCTCAATGCAGTTTACGGCTTCGGACGGGTTAGTCTTTACGATAGCAACATCGGGAGAAAAAAAAAAGAGACCAAGCCTTCACGTGTCAATCTGAGTTTTCACCGGCAATTCTATTCTAACGCGAAGAATGGGGAAGTCCTGCAACCAGCTTTTCCATAAATTACAATAATCCATGACGTTACTTGTTTATCTCTCTTTCTTTTTGATTTTATTATGAAATGTAAAGTACGATTGCTTTGCTACTGTGATTTTTATATGCTGTAAAAGCACAAATATTTCATCTAATGAATTACATTCAAGACCAATTTTTAATTGCGAAAAGCCCTGCTTCCAATGCTATTAAGTGGAAGCTAGTTTAAAGCTAGGGGATATCCTATCCACCGTATTCTATCCGCGGAGAAGCAGAGATTTGCATGCAACTTGAGATTGATTCAGTCTCTACGTCGACTGATCAAGAGGATGCTATGATGAGGATATAACCCTTGAAAGATACGAAGGATATGCTTCTATCACGAGGGTTTTTTATTTAAATCAATTGGGTTTTTGTTTCAGTTCTCTCAATGCTAATCATTAATAGAAGTTTGCTGAATAGTGTTTTTTGGGTTTTTAAATTTTTTATCAGTATTGAGTTCGCTCTTAACACTGAAAAAAAGCAACATACTGATAAATTTGATTTTATGAAAAACCTTACCAGCGTCTAAATTTTGTTAGAAAACCCATCAGATTCGTGATTTAATCGGCTCAAGATAAAATCCAATCCGACAAAAAACCTCCAGTAAAATGTTCAATCAACTATTTAAAGAAGGATATTGCCTTCTATAATCATACAAAATATCTACAAATCTAAAACACAATTAAGCTAGCTTCACGATGAACGCCGTCTCCCATACACCAGTCAACTTCCTCGACCTCTGGAAACCCCTTAGCATCATTGGCAACGGTTCAACTTGCGACGTGATTCTCGTTGAAGATTTAAAGTCTTTGAAGAAAAAAGTTGTGAAACTCTACAAACCATCAGTTAGCACATCCTTGACAGAGGCTGAAGCTAAATTGGTCCTCTCACTCGATCACTCAAGAATCCTCGGAGCCTACAACTACTACTCGAAAGTTGTGGTTCCTCAGTCAGATGAGTCCGGAGCCAACTCCCTTTCAGCTCTCGTCCTGGAGACCGCTCCTAATGGAGAGCTTTTGGAACTAATTCAAATTTTTGGAAATTTCCCTGAGATTATTGCTCGATCTTATTTCCACCAACTGATCGACGCTGTTGAATACCTCCATGAGCAGGGTATTTGCCACCTTGACATCAAGCCAGACAATATTCTGGTTGATGAAAACTACGGACTCAAGCTTGCTGATTTTGGAGTCGCAATGAGCATTCCAAAGGATTGCCTATTGAAAGGAAAAGCCGGCACTCTTCCTTATCATGCTCCAGAAATCCATGCTAATAAATCATACAGTGCCTATCAAGCCGACCTCTTTGCTCTTGGAATTACCCTGTTCACCATGGTGACCGGATCAATGCCTTTTGCCTCAGCTAAAGAGGGCGATGCTGTTTACAACCTGATCAGAGCAGGTAAATTCGATAAATTCTGGGCCGTCCATGACGGAATGAGACCAAGCCATCAAGCTCCGCTCAGCAAAAGCTTCCGAAGTCTAATTGAATCAATGTTGGCTGCTGATCCCGCGAAAAGATTGACTTTGGAACAAATCAGAAGACACGCTTGGGTCCGAGATTCAGTTGCCTCGGACGAAAAACTGACATCCTTTGTAAAGGGAATTTTGGTGAAATCCAAGTGTGTTGAAGAAGTTGTGGCCCCAAAGACTCTTTACAGAGAGAACGATCTTGTAATGAGTTCTTGCTAATCTTGTTTCAGATGTTATATTTGATTTCTTGAGTCTTTTTTCTTCTAAATTCTTTCTTAATTGAGTTTCTTCTAATAACATTGCATGTGCCATTCTTTTCTTTTTAGTATATTAACATGACAAATTTCTCTTCAAATGGCTCTTCCTTAAGAATTTCTTTAATTAAGTCATTGAAAGCATATTTGATAGAGACTGAAACAAAGGCATATATATATTATGTTTTAGTTGTTCTTGTTGACCTGAAACGATTTCGAAATTGTAGTTATTGGGATCGAACCGAAGCAATGTACAACATTTAATCATGCATTTCAAAAAACATCAGAATTTGTACATCTCACTGATGGGAGAAAGCAAAAAAGAAAAGAAAAAGCCCATGGACACAAACTCGATAGTATTGATTTATAGGTATTCATCTCAAGCTTTTAAAATTGAACACCATATTTCTCGAACTCCATTTGAGTCTTGGCGACTTCACCAAAAAGTTTCACGAGTTTACTAGCTTGGTAGGCGAGGTACGCAAATAATGCAACCCCAAGCACATTCAAACTCGTCAGGAAAAGTGCCAATAATGCTAGATACATGAAATAAAGTTTTCGAATGGCTTTTGCGTTTTTTGTATTGAATATTCGAATTCCGTAGTAGAACAGAAGAAGAAAGCAGCCGAAAATGACTGCGAATAAAATCGTAACCGTGTCATTGCTTATATGAGAAGACTGCGCGGTTGTTGTCGCATTCAAACAAGCATTCTTGATCCATCCGGTTGCTACCCAACAGATTTTAGTGGAATTCCAAAGTATTGTTTCGAAAAAAATAAGAGCTCCTATGGCGAGGGTTAGAAGCAAAGCAACCCAATTCACAATCAGAAAGTGTTTAAATGTTTTAACACGCTCGGTTAGAAGAGTGTATTCCTGAAAAAGATCATTCGCGGCAGATTGTCGATTGATTGTTGCGAAAAATAGAAGTGAGTCAGCAGGGACGCGCTCTAAGATGGAGGAATTATCTGTTTTACTCCCCTTTGAGTTGGTGCTTTGGTTGTTAGTTGCTTCCGAAACTGTTGTTGGAAGGAGAGATTCTTTCAAATTTTTTGATTCCATGGCAATTCAAGAGGTATTCGGTTAAATTGCTAATTGGTGCGATAAAGAAAAACACTTCATATCGTGTAAAAAATGGAAACGAATTTGTAAATAGAAAAAGTATTGGTTCTGAATTCTCTGCATTGGGTGTTATAATCGTTGCTTATTGGGAAAAATCGAAATCACAAAGCAGTTAACCTCTGGACTTCCACATTGATTTGCAGAAATGAAGAAATTCAAATGAATTGTTTTTGATGTGTCGACTGCTTCTTGAAATTTGGGACAATACCATTGAAACAAAATATGGATGTATTGGAATGTCATTTTATATATTGTTTTCTAAATTAGTAGGGAAAAATATGCTTAACTTCAAGTAAGCGATAATAATTATGAAAAATGAGACTCGGAAGATGCATTGAACAGAGTGTGTTTGTTTCCATAGTCTTCATTCATTCCCCGAGTTATAAACCCCAGTTGAAATTTGGACTCCACAGTGGTAATATTGCTTGCTCTTGCGATACATGGAATTTGATTAACAAATGCTTCTGTGCTGGCAATTTAATGAATAAACTAATGAAGTAATTTTTCTTATAGTTGCTTTCTTTACCAAAAAAAAAAAGAGCAAACGATTTTGTGCTTTAAACCATCAACAACAGTCGACATTCATGAAAGTGGTGATGTGAGAATTAGACATTAGCTAAACTTACTTCTGCTCTGCTTTTTCAAACATTAATTCAGCCTGGAAACGAAATGAAATCGTCCTAGGTTTGCTACAACGGATCAAATGAACAATCTTTCCTTCAAGAAATCTGCACTTCAACACTAATCTTTCTTCAACATTCTATACAATTGCGAAATATCGTCCTTCTTTATATTTCTTACGACGGTTTCTTCTACATGCAATCCAAGGGAGCCACTTTCCGCAGCAAGAGTGCTGTAATTCATTAGGTATTGCTTAAAGAGGTTCATGATACGCAAGCTTCGATTCTGACTACAACCTCTTAGTTGGCAGCCTTACCCTACCCTTTTATAAATTATCTAAGATTTGGAAGCATCGCGTTCGAAGAATGAATCTTTTTTTTAAAAGCAAAGTATCCGCTTTTAAAGATTTTTTTCGATTTTGGGTTGTTAGATTCAAACTTCTGAATGAACCGGCTTAGGCCTAATTTTGGTTTCAGACACTTGCAACATTGATCACAGCTGAAAAAGATCCCAGTTCCTCGACAAGACATCACTTAGACCCTGCTTTCCTTGCTATGGAAGCGCATAAGCGCATTCGCCATGGGCAAAGTACCATCAGAAGCCATGAGATTTTTTAAAATCTCAAAATATTTTACGCTGGGATAATTTTCAACACACTGTTTTGAAACTTCTGTACTGGACATTTAATAATCAAATCCCAAACAACCAATTTTAACGAACTTTTTTCAAAAATGCCTGTTTTATTTTCTTATCATTGCTCGAAATAAAACCGTATAAATTAAAATGAGTAGAAAATTAATAGTCGACAAACAGCGATTAGCGATTAGTCAGCTTAGCAAACTAAAAGCTGTCCCGCAAAAGTTCTTGCTCTCATATCCCAATATAAGCTAGGCAAACCTTCATGAATCAAAGGAATCATTAACACCGAATTTGATTCGGAGAATTGATTCAAATTTTTATCCGCTATATTACTAAGCTAAGGATAACGCGTAAGAAAGCTTTAAAAATCACGTGACGATTAGATATCTATGGCAACGACAAGATGATCCAGCAAACTAAAGGCCTCAATTCATCGCTTAGATTGTTCTTAGCCTTAGTTCTCATAAATTTCCTTTAAGAATGTAACAATTCGTAGTGTGTTCTAGCCGATCAAACCTACTTTCAATATGTCGTTGGAATGTGATCAAGCAATTTTTGCTTCTCTACCTTTGTTTCGAGGCATTTTGACGAGCGTTTCTCACAACGCTTACCTTGCAACAGAGAAGTACGACAGCCCTCCATTTTGTTAATGGGAAGAATTTTCGGAAGCAACTGTAGTTCCAAATATTCTGAGATTTAATTCTCAATTGTTCTAATCAACTTTTTGTAGGATTAACAAAAATTGTTCGAGGCTTAGAATTACTGACCGGGCTAAAAAGCTAAAAATTTCAAAAAATAGCGTTCAATCAAAATTCTGAAACGACAAAATCTGTTCCAGAACGATATTTGAGATTTTTCGGCATTAAATACTTTAGGCCTATTGTAAAAAGTATAATTTTTTCTTCAATTTTCTGTACTAAAAATCCTTCCGATGACTATACCTGCCGACAAAGTAATAAACATACAGCACTCGAACAACGAAGTGGTTCAAATCATGATTCCTGCTGACAAGGCCAAGGAGTTGACTTGCTATTGGCTTCTACAGCAAGCCATCTCAAAGCTCAAGGAAAAATTTCCTCAAGAAGCTAACTTCGATGACATTGTCACGCTCTGCACAGTGACTCGAGATTACGCTGTTGACCACTGGCTCACCTTCCATTACCGAAATTTATCGGTTCTGAAGTATGGAACGACCCTAAAGCCGTTCTACAAACAGAAATCCGAAGAAGCGAAATCTCTCGCTGATGACGACTTCAAGAAAGTCACTCTTGACGATTTTATCGTGGAGATCAAGCTTGGATATGGCGCTTTCTCCAAAGTGTTTTTAGGTAAGAAGTTACTGGTCATGGGTTTATTGACTGATTTAATTCTTTTTAGTGAGGAAAAAAGACACTGGATCACTCTATGCGCTCAAGCAGATCCCCAAAAAGGACCTGAACGACAAGAAAAAGAAAATGATTCTCAATGAGCGTCAAGCTATGCTGGACTTGTCCTCCTCCTCTCACGTAGTATCTTTGAGATACTCTTTTCAAACAGTAACTATCTCATTGTTACCTTCAGCTAACTAACTCGAAATATTATAGGAAAATTACTGTTATTTTGTCCTGGACTTCCTCCCTTGTGGTGACATGCACCATGTGATCTCTAGAAGAAAGCTCAGTGAGAGCGAAGCGCGTTACTATGTCGCCGAGACAGTACTCGCGCTTAACGCTATTCACAAAGAGAATTACCTTTACCGCGACTTAAAGCCTGAGAATATCATGTTGGACCTGGATGGACATATCAGAATCACAGACTTTGGTCTTTGCAAAAAGATGAAAAATTGCATTGATATGAATTATAGCTACTGCGGAACTCCAGAAATCATGGCGCCTGAAATCAACAAAGGAGAAGGATATAACTTCATGGTTGATTTTTATAACCTTGGAACACTCACCTATGAACTTGTTACTCGCAAAGTCCCTATTTTGAGCGAAAAGGAAAGAGTCTTTAGCGAGGAGAAAAACCCTGCAATGGAAGGACTGTCAGAGGAGCTCAAAGATTTCATAAAAAAGCTTTTAAAGATAAAGCCTCAGGCCCGCCTTGGAGCGAAGAAAGGCTGGAATGAGATTTGTGCGCATCCTTGGTTAAATTCCATTGACATGACCCAGCTTAACGAGAGAAATATCAGACCGCCAGTGCTATTCGACCCAAACTCTGTAGTTTTTAAAAATAAAACGCCCATTACAGAGGATATCGATAGCTTGGAATGGGGTTCTATGCCATTAGTCACGGTAAAAGACAATATGGTGTATAATTTCTCGTTTTATGGATTCGGGGATGTGTTTTCCCAAACAAAATTGGCATTCACCCAAGAAAGATCGTATGGAAAAGAGTCTCAGAAAAGCTCATTTGACACGCAAGCAACCAAAGAGAGCTTCAGCTCTCATGCTTCTCCCATGAAAAGCAGAAATTTTTCAAAAAGTAAATTTGGATGTGAAGAAGAGAATTTCCAGGCTATGACTGAGCTTGACGAAGTGAATGAGTCGATACAAACGAAAGTTGCGAGTTATAAGCCAAATATCAAGGAATCGATGAAGGTGATGCAAAATATCGCGGCTTGGTGCAAACCAAAAAAAGAAGACGTTGTAAAAATTTAGTTGGTAAAATATCGTGCAAAATTAACTTGCCTAAGTTATAATTCTCCTCAGGATATGGAATGATAGTTCATTTATATCCATAGAGTTCATTTAACAGTTATTTTTTTTCAAGCCATTATTACAAGGCTCTTGTTTATATTTTAGTTTATATTTAACTCTTGTATCGCTTACAATCTCTTTTAACTATGAAATCAAACTTTTCTTTCCGAGCCGTGCATTTGGTTCCTCTCAAACGGAACCAATTTAATGACTATTAACTCCAAGTTCAGCTCTTCTGTCCTTTTCTCGACGTATCGGCGGTTGTTTCACAATAATCTATCTAATGCGATGCTTTCATGGATCAAATTTTCTTAAGATTTCAAAATACTAAAGTTTCTTTCATTATTCAAGTGTGTCAACGTTTTATTTGAATTGAAATAACTTCTTCTATCACCCACAGTCATTAATTATACAGAAACCCATAAATGTATTCATGAAACAGCAGCATGGCGAAAATTAGACAATTAGATTGTTTGTTTTCAGCAGTACTAGTTATAAATAGCACTCTACTCATTAATGTTTTCCAATAATGGCAGATAATTTATCGAAATTAACTGGTTTAGTAATTACTTCCAATATCCTCATCTTCCGCTGGATTTCTATTGGAGGTAACCCTTTAGTGTCCCCTGTAATCAAATAAATTGCTGGGCATCTTTGAGCTGATTTTTCTGCCTCGCGTTTAATCAATTCAGCTAACTCTGTCCCATTCATGTTCGGCATTTGATTATCTGTCAGCACCAAACTAATTTCTGATTGATAATTTTTGAATGCTTGAAATGCTTCCTCACCGTCATGAGCGACAATACACTCACGTCCAGCTTTCGCTATTAAATTACTCATGAATTCGATATTGAAAAAATCATCATCGACTAAGAGTATTTTCATCTTTTTTCCCATAAGAGCAACAGTTTGTGAATTCTCCTGAATTACTTGCGTAAGTGTCTTCTGAATGGGTCTCCCAGTCGCCTTTCTCTGCGACGCAGTAGGCAATGGGACACCTTGCTCTGCTGGCACCATAATCGGCACTTGGACCTCAAAGAGTGAACCAACGTTGGGTATCGCTTTGAACTTCACCGAACCGGCCATTTTATTTACGATTTGTCTCGTGATCCAAAGTCCAATGTTCGATTCGATTTTTTTCTGTTTTTCTCGCTTTGATAGCGTGGAGTACCCTTCAAGCAGCTTTCCAATCTCTTCGGGGTCCATTCCCATCCCAGTATCAATTAAATAAAATTTCAGTGCGCCCGTTGTAACTTTGTTCAGTTTTTTCTCGAATGTCTCTTTGTGTCCCCATTCATTCTTTTGGAAATCAAGATAATAATAGTCATGAACGAAATTCGGCATTTTGGTCGTCCTCACGTCAATTATAGTCGAATTTGATGTTTCCTGAATCTTTTCTTCTATAAAATTTGAACTCGGAGTTGAAATGAGCGGATAGGAAACCTGCTCTGACGATAGACCCTCTTGAGATTGAAATTTCGCTGATTGACTTCTTTTGCTGGAGGCATGATCGGTCCATTCCACTACGAAGTATATTTGTCCTTTTTGCGTGTATTTTAACGCATTAATGGTCAAATTCACAAAAATTTGGAGGAGGCGCTGGTGGTCGAACTGCATTATTTGCGGGAGCCTCTTCGATACCTTCATAAACCCATTGAGCCGCTTGTTCCGAATGAGCTCTTTGACAATATCCCAAACTTGCTTAAAGAACGTCGCGGAAGAGTTAGTCTGCAGGCAAAGGTTGATCTGCTCTGGTTCCATTTTCTCTGAATCAAGCACGTTGCAGACAAACGTTCGCAGCAGCTCAGAACAAGCCTCAGCGATGCTGATGTTTTGAGCCACTTGGGGGTTTTGGTTCTTTTCCTTTGCGGCGTACAGAGCACCGAAGAGACCATTCATCGCATTATTCATTTCATGAGAAAAATTTTGGATAAAAAGTTCCTTGATTTCAATGGTCTCGGCTAATTGGTCTTTGAGACCGTTTAGTTCTTGGATTTTTTGCAGGCAGATCTCGTTATTGAAGAGCAAATTGGCGTTTTTCTTATGGACCTTGTGGAGATGCGCTTTAAGGAACTCGACAAAGCAAGCCAATATCGCTACGAAAAGAAAGTTGACGCTTTTCACTGCTTCAAAGGCGACAAAGCTGCTCTGTGCGATGTCCTTCAACTGGTGTGGTTGTAAATAATCTGCTTTCGTGAGAATAAACGACGCGGCTAGCTGGACGCATAGCGCCATTCTAGTGGGCGCGACAAATGAATAAATTGAGCAAAGAAACAGCTGTGAACTTGGCGTGAGGTGCCAGAATTGATTAGAGAAAGAAAATAAGCATGGGATTAAAATCGTGAGTAGGAACACTAGGAGGTCTAACAGGAAGTACTTTTGATAGACCAGCGCAGCAGTTAGCGCGCAGAGGATAAGAGCTGAGAATCCGAATAAGGTTCGATTGAAGTCGATCAAGTTTATGTAACTTGCGTAGAAGAAAAAAACATTGAGAGAAAGTACCCAGAGCAATATGGTTTTATTTGCGAATTTTCTCTTGAGGTACTCCTGATTATTAAGAGTCTCCTTGAGGCTTTTGTATAGGATAAATTGAAGGGCTTTCATCATATTTGCTTTTGAATTAATAATTTACTTGAAATAGAATCTAATTTTTACGAAATTTAGGAATACAAAACTTGTTCTTCAAGTTCCTGCTGGCAGCTACTGAAAAATTGTGAGGAAGCTCGTTGGCAGGGACTGGAGAGGAGAAATTGAGACTTCTTTTCCAAGGATTATAGATTAATTGTGGATTTTTTAGATTAAGACGCGCGTCGAAACTTTTTTAAAATTTGACTGTGATGTTCGAAAACTTTTGTACAGTGATTCGAAAGCAGTAAAATTAAATCAAATAAGACACAATGATGGCTTCTTCTTCTTAACAGCACTTTTGCCCAGATCCTACAAAGGAGTTGTTATGTTGCTTGCACGTTACGAGAGCACTAGTAATAGATATTTTGCATCGCTTAGTAATGTTGATATCGTAGGTTTCAAGAAATAAATGAGCTATTTGTTCACAGGAGGATATAGGATTGAAGAATGTGGATACTAGTGAGTTAAAGAGTTTATCTGGGAGCTGTTAGAGTAGTTATCCAATCCAATGAATAGACTCTCTTGAAAATAGGTTCAATATTATAGAAGAATATCAATAAGAGTTCTATCTAAACACTATTAGCTTCAAGAGCTAATTGAAAAATGTTTATTCAATATGAAACAAAACGCAGAATCGACTCTGGTGATTCTTTCTGAGTAATTTTCTTTTGTTAATACTTACTTGCTCCACTTACTACTTGACTCGAAACAAATAATGGAGCTTCCAAAATTGATAATAGGAGTTCGACTGGAGAATATTATTGAGAAGTACTATTCCATGTTGTTTATTTAGAGCTGATCTCTCATTGGCTTTGCTTAATAAATACTAAATGATAATTAGGAGTAAATCCTCAGAGTGAAGTCTTCAACGGTAAATACTTTTTTTTAAGGCGAGCCAAGTTTGCATTCTCTGAAAGTTTCTGACTCTTAAGTGAAACTTAAACTTTGGGAAAAAGTTTGATATCGGAAGTTTTAAGATTTTTTACTTCTGGATGAATTTTCTCAATACTATGACGATTGATAGCCAATAATTATATAGAACTAACCTCATTCTCTAGTAGAAGGATTTGCTTCTTCTTCATCTCCTGCTTCAAAAAAGTCCTCCAGGATTTTAACAGCGATTTCATAAACTTTCTGACTAGGATGCTGTTGCAAATCCTCGAGAGCCTCCAGCATTCCACAAGTTTCCATTTGAGTAGTCAAACTCTGCAATTCAGCAGCGCTTTGTTTCTGAGTGGCTTCTATTAAAGCCTGCAAACTTACTAGCGCTTGAAGCGCTATGTTCGAGTATGACGGATTTGCAAGTAACGCCGCAAAGAGGCTAACTAATCCTTTCCCGAGTAAGGTGGATATTTGGCTGTAATCAACAACCTCAATAAGATTTGTTATGATGTAGACAGCTTCTTTCGCAACCTAACAATGGAATTACAAGCACGTTTGATTTAATGGCATTACGTCAAATGCAACACCTTTCCTCAAGATTTCGAAGACTGTGTCAATCAGAGTAGTATGCTGTATTAATCTGGCTGCTTGGCCTGGAGTACCAGCCGCTATGTTAGACAACATCCATAGCGTTTCTTTTGGGATGTTTTTTTTAGGTGATAGACAAAGAGCTTGGCAGGCATCCAAAAATCCTGGAAGTTTTAAAAATTCCTTTAAATCAGGTTAGCAATTTCGCTATAAGATCATAAATACTTCAATATATTTGTTATCATCTGCTGAAGAGAGAGTACCGATTATTCTCACACAAGGAACTTTAATGGATACTGCAGGCGCGTTCAGATAGGAGACAATGATTGGAACTACCCCCATTTCGATGAATTTATCAAAGCCTCCTCCTGCTTCGGCATCTATTTCATCCAGTTTATGAGATGGACTAGGCGTAAAGTTACCTTTTGATTCGAGCAAGTAGGAAAGACCCCAGGCCGCATCTGTAAGGCATTCTTCATCCTTCTCTTTGAGAACTATATCTCCAAACACCACCAATGCTCCTGAGATCTTGGAATACTGAGTAGATGGTCTTCCTCGACAGAAATTTGACATTGCCCAAGCTATATTCTTCTTGAGGCTCTGATCGCCCTTGCCCGTACTGGACACGAATAATCTATTGTATAATTCGACCAATGCGTCCATTCCTTCTTTTTCTAAGATCATATCTCGATATTTTGTGCTGTCTCCAGAAACATTTCCCAGTGCCCATACCGCCTAGAAGTAATTAATTGCAGACAGTTAGCACATTCGTAAAATTTAACACATCTTATACTTGCTCTTGAATATCTCTATGAGGAGATCCTAACAATCTTACAAAAAGCTGGATCCCTCGATCTTCAATTACAATCTTTGTTTGCTCACTAGTTCCACTCGCTATGTTTGTGAGAGCCCAAGCTGCTTCAAACTTATGAATTTTGAACGATATCTCTCAAAATCTTTGGTTTACTTGTAAAAATGGTTCTTTATCATTCATAAGGAAATCTTTCAAGCGGGGTACTATTCCTGAGTCGATCACCTCTTGGATTGGTGGATCGTTTTCTCATTAGAAAAGGATTTAGATTCAGATAGGAGAGATCGGTGAGATTTACCAGTACTAAGAGATTTTCGTATTCCGATCAACCCGACGTAAACATCTTTCTTCTCTTCACTGCGGACCATCTCGATATGTTTTTTCAAACTGCCGATATCCTCTTTTTCTGCCAATGCCTTGTCAACGGCTGCCCGAAGATCCAAAAACTCATCTGTTTCTGGAATTAGCGCGAGTTTCGGATCCTCTTTCTCAGTTGGAAGAGACTGATTCTGGCTTGGCTCAGTTGAAGAAGATTCACTATCAAGATTTCGAAGCTCATGCTTGTCCCGTTCAGAAGCAAATTTATTACCCCAATGGTTCTTGTCTATTCAAATCCATTTTTATTCCTGTACTTTTAAAGTTCAAGATCTTAATCAATTCGTAAGTCCGATTATAATAGTTAATCTAATCTATAAACTTCTCCGATCTTAACACATGAGACTTTCAGTACGAACTGATTCCAAATAGAATCGCCAACCATGAATCATGTTTCTCAAGAGCTTCGACGATCTCTGAATAAACTTTTGATTGCACTAAATGCTGCCACGGAAATAACTCAAATTAAAGAAAATAAACGTCGTAATAAAAATGTATTTAAACACTTCTAACATTAAACAATATCTTTTCCACAGGGCTTGCATAGCTAATTCATCAAGTGATGATCAGGATAGTGAGACAAGGAATCCATGGCAATCAGTTTGCAGCAATCCGTCTCATGAAAACCAGATGAGGATCAGAGGTAGATGGCTGATAGCATATTCAATCAGATGTGAGTTTTCTTTAGATGCAGTTAGTTCACTCTAAAAGCTCACAGACAAAAACTTGTTAAAATTGAGTATTTTTAAAATTTAATTCACACTTAAGTACCTTGCGTACTGTTGTTAAAATGCGTTTCAATTTGTTTATTATAAAAATAGTCAGTAGATATATTTTTTATTTCGGCCTACTCGTGATGAATTGCATACTTGCGTTCAAGCAGAAAGAGCATTATGGTGCTTATTTGAGTGGATTTTCCATAAGGTTGAAGAAAAGATTCTTCCTAGGGCTCATAATAAATGCATTAATTGCAATTGTGGTGCTTATTCAATACCTACTTTCACCTCAGTCCTATTCACGCGAAGTGTTAGCTTGGTTTGGTATAAGGACTATCCTTTCGGCTGTTTGGATAGTGGGGATATATTATATCTTGCGAAGACTGAGCAGATACTCAAAGTATTCCAGAATGATCGACCTGACGCTAGATGTCGTGGGCATGATAACAAGTGCTAATATGCTCTCTGTGCTTGGAAGCGTTCAATGCGAATATTACGGTAGCATGGGTCTCTATGTTTATGGCTGGAGTCAAGGACTCTTGTTTGTGAGCGTAATTTCTATTATTGGGTCATGGAGACTCAAAGCATTAGGGACCTTTCTTCAAATAGGTTTTTTTATAGTGTCATTGTTTCGGGAATACCAGGCCGGAGCCGAAGTCGTCACTATAAGACTGGTACAGGTACTTATCATGTATATAGCGGTGATATACATTGAAGAGAGATACGAAAGATCTGATTTCTTGGAAAAACGAAAAATTTATGAGGATTCTGAAGCAATCAAAACAATCCTCAATGATATCACTGAAGGAATACTGATTGTGAGCCCAGAAAGACAAATTCTTTACGCGAATAAACCTGTGGAACAGATGTTCGGTCTTAAGGAGTTGACTTTACAAGACTTATTCTCTCAAATTAAAGTAGTATCAGCGTCACATAACATTCTGAAGAGTGCTGTTGAAAAGTCCGCTCTTGAAGTCAGTTTGGGTCAAGTAAATTCATAAAAATGAACATTCTTAACTAACAATTATTAAATTAAAAGATGTTTTCAGAGAGAGCTATAATCTTATCAGATTTGTTTGGTGACATAACTAATCGTCTATTAAACGAGGCCCATGAGAAAATTCAAGAGAAAACTATTGCGGTAGAAGGAATCACTCAGCCACCAGGAGGGATCGACCTCAAAAGAAACTACAATATCAAATTCACAGCTTCTCTTTACAATGACAAAAGGGTCATTGTTGTCAATATTAGCGATACAACCGACAGGGATAACCTCATTTCTCTTCGTGATAACAACAACTATAAAACTCGTCTCCTTGCTTCTGTCTCTCATGAACTCAGAACTCCTCTCAATGGAAGTATCAATTTCACAGAACAAGCTCTCGCAGACCCTCAAATCCCAAAAACCATCAAAGATAAATTCATTTTACCAGCTCTTAGAAGCAATCGACTCTTGATGTATCTCATCAATGATATCTTGGATTTTTCTCAGATGCAAGCCAATAAACTCAGATTGGTGTTCGAGACTAAAGATATCTACAAAACAGCTCAAGAGTGTATCGAATTACTGGAGATACAAGCTCAGAAGAAGAAGATTCAGCTTGATCTTGAATGCTCATTGCCTCCTGAAAGAAGACTCTTTTCAACTGATCATAATCGATTCAAACAGATAGTGTTGAATTTATTAAGTAATGCTGTCAAATTTACCTTCGAAGGAGGAATCAGGCTTCGGATTGATGAAGTGAAGAAGGTTAATGAAAACTCAGGACAAGTTGAGATGATTCAAGTTGTATGTACCGATACTGGTATTGGAATTAGTGAAGAGAATCAGAAGAAATTATTTCAAGCATTTGAGAAAATCGAGTTAGGTGAGAAGATTGCAATAAATTCTACTGGAGTTGGTCTTGGCCTCGTGATTTCGAATAACTTAGCCCAGCGACTTGGCGGAATACCCAATCAAGAAGACAGGAAAGCAATAAAATTTGTGTCAACTTTACATCAAGGATCTTGTTTTTCTTTCAATATCATTCAACAAGGAATCACTAAGAAAAATGAGTCTGGCGTCTTTTCTACTAGTGAACTTTGTGAAGGAGACTCTGAGAAAGAATTTACATCACACATGAAAAGCTTTACCACAAGCTATAAAAATAGCTTCGAGGCTACCCCATGCCGTGGACTACTCTCTGCGAATAAGTACCAAGCTAGCTTTGCTGTTGAAACACCAAAACACGCGAAATGTCAATGTCCTAAAGTTCTCATCGTTGATGATGATGCTTTCAATATAACTGCGCTCGATCAACATCTAGGAAAACTCAAAATCTCATGTGATTG
>ENA-UOTX01000235-UOTX01000235.1-compost-metagenome-genome-assembly--contig:-NODE-235-length-61909-cov-13.039138_pt1 | contig 61909 bp, 36 predicted proteins | sample MGYA00238143_ERZ746982 | MGnify/ENA primary metagenome ERZ746982 (study PRJEB28758, sample SAMN06268862) | compost metagenome | isolation source: single cell | place: USA: California, Emeryville, Joint... | reverse complement strand
TTAATTTATTGAAAAGACTTCCAAAGTATAATTTACCACAAAAATAATGACCTATTTTATAATTCAAAGAAATTATCTAATACATACATACCTTGCATCTATATCCGTACTGGTTACCCATTTGCTAACTAAAAACAAATTAATTCCTCCTTCCTTTGATGCTCTTTTCTGAGAAAGATAAATTTAAGAAGTTCGTGATACCATCTTTGTTAGTTAGGATTGTTATGCTATTTGATTCATGTCATATTTTTCAGATAGATATATTTGAACTATATTAAAAGCTCTGTGCAATTATAGAATTAATATTTTCAGATAGAGTTCAATTAGGTAATGACAGTTGGTTCAGTTCTCTTTGTCAGGTTCTTGATATCTGACAATTCAAGTCCGTAGGCGATAATATCCTTCAGAGCATCAGCAGTCTCCTTTCCGATCTGTGTAGGATCTGCTTCGTATTTCTCGAAGTAAATACGGATTGTTGCTCCGACAGATCCAGTACCGGACAGTCTGAAGATAATCCTAGAACTGTCCGCAAAGATGAATCTAAGACCTTGATTCTTAGAGATTGAGCCGTCAACAGGATCTTTGTACTCAAATACATCTGCCTTGTTTCCAGGGGTCAAAGACTGCAATAACCAATGTTATAACAAGCTACATTACAAATTTTTTTACCTCGAACTTCTGGAATTGGTTCTTTAAGTGATCCATCACCTTGTTGGCGTCATTGCTATCAACCTCTTCGTAATCGTATCTATTTGTTGCCATTTTTAGCAATATTAACAAAGACTTAGCTCACCTTGAATAGTAGCAGCGGCCGAAAGTTTTCCAGAAATCAGTTACGATGTTCTCGACAGTGATGAGCTTGCCCTCATTTCCTTTGTTCTTCTCAGCGAGAACCGACAACCAGGCGAGAATAGCCCAAACGCCATCCTTCTCTCTGATATGATCTGAGCCTGTTCCAAAGCTTTCTTCACCGCAGAGGTTAATTCTTCCAGAGTCCATCAGATTTCCAAAGAATTTCCATCCTGTAGGAGTCTCGTAGCAGTCTAATCCCAGCTTTTGTGCGACCTTATCGATCGCTCCGGAGGTAGGCATGCTTCTGGCAACTCCGCTGAGTTTGCCTTTAAGGAAAGCTCCGGCATTAGCAGCTAACACGGCCAATGAATCCGAAGGGGTCACAAAGAACTGCTTTCCTAAGATCATGTTTCTGTCGGCATCACCGTCACAAGCGGCTCCGAAATCTGGGATTTCGGTGCCAGCTTCAGCTTTCTTGAAGATGTCCATGACTTTAACGAGGTTCTTGGCGTAGGTGAGGTTAGGATCAGGGTGTCCACCTCCGAAATCAGGTAAAGGGTCGCATCCGAAGATGTACTTTGGACTTGCGCCCAAGGCCTCAATAAAGATAGCCTTTGCGTAAGGTCCAGAGATGCCACTGAGACCATCGAAGCAGAAAATGAAGTCTTTACGTTGGAAGAGCGTCTTCAATTTATCGAAATCGAAATGCTCTCTCATCATCTGGACGTAATCGGCAGTGGAGTCGACAACGACCACCTTTAGTTGCTTTTTGTCAGTTCCTTCGATGCCAGTGAAGGTGTAAGTTCCCTTCTTTCCCAAGTCGATTACTTTGGAAAAATCGTATTCAGTGGTATGGTATTCTGAGATCTTGAGGGAAAGTTCGTAAGTTTTGTTGGTGAAATCTTCAAGGGCAGGACCTCCGTTCTTCAGATTGAATTTAATTCCAAAGTCGTTCTCTGGGCCTCCTGCATTGTGACTGGCAGTGAGAATGATGGCTCCGAGGCAAGCGTCTTTGTTGGTTTTGTTGAGATTGCGAACGTAGCCTGAAACAGCTGGTGTTGACATCAACCCATTCTGTGGAACGTGTATTTCGCTGATTCCATTCGCAACAGCGAGTCTCATGATCATGTAGATCGTTTCTCTGTTATAGTAGCGGCCATCTCCTCCAACAACTAGAATCGAATCTCCTACAAATGAAAAATTAAGAAGTTAGAAAGGATCGATGAGAATAATATTGTTACTCTTGATGTCTTCAGGAGCAACGGTGCTGAAAAGGCATTGAACGAAGTTTTCGAGATAGTGAGGTTGTTGAACCTCCTTGACCTAAAATAATGAGGATTAAGTCTTAGTTACCAGCTAGGAAAGGGAATTAGAAGATAATAGTTGATATGATCAGGGAAATAAAGAGCAGGCAAATAAGATACCTTCTTTCTGAGGCCAGAAGTACCAGGCTTTTGCCCTTGGAAAGGCTTGGTTGGTACTTTCACCATGGTAATCTTAGTGTCTATGGTAACACTATCTGCTGGTTCCATCTATGTTCTAAATCTTTTTCTATAGTTCGAAAATTATATTGAGAACTATAGTGATCAATTTAAAGATACGTGCTTATTTTCACGAAATACCCCCTGATAAAAGTCTAAAGTCACTTAATTTATGGTTGATTGATACAAGCGCTGGGAAATTAAGGTCTGGTGAGTCTAGCCTTACCCCATGGTACCGGACGATTTAACTCTTAGACTGACTGCAAAGAGCTAAAAGTCTTATGGTAAATGATGAGAAGGTGATGTACAAATTTGATATCTAGCAGCACATATAAGTTTGTTATTTCAAATAGCCACAGTATCTCAACTTCATCAAAAATATTGATGACTTTGAGTTAACAAATAGAATTCGGAAAATGTGGCTAGACTGAAAGATAGCATTTATTCATCTCTTCGTAGGATGAGAGCGTTATTTTCCGTGCTGCTTTTCAAATAATACAATTTCAGTATACTGGATTCCGTTAGTCCTGTTCATCAATTCGATAAAATACCCCATTTTGACATTTATCAAAGATTAACATAAAATGTCTTGAGTCTAAGCAAAAATTGATGCAAAGTTATTCTAGTTTAGACGTATCTGTGGATATGTGTATTATAATGCAAAAAAAGTCTTCCGAATGCAAAAATATTTCTTGATCTAATCTTCATTTGTGAGCTGAAATATATAACTGTCAGTTCCTCTGGATTTATTTAACTCATTATAATAGCAATAAGAATAAATCTTATTAAAAACGAAAAGATGTTGGAATCAACAATGCATCAGGCAAGTCTCTTCACATTTGGAGGAAAACCAATTTTAGCGATTGATCTGACCAATGATAACAACTTCAACTTCCAATATATCACTGCAGATCCACAAGAGAACAATCGGATACTACTACAACAGCAATCGGATCCTCTTTCAACAACTTTGTCGATTGATGAGCTCTTCTCTGATACGACATTTGAAAAGCTCGTCCAAAATGCCAAAACAACAATCTTGACTCAGATCTCGGAAGAGTTTAGAAAAATATTTAACCAAGGAATCACGGACCTGAAATCTCAACTTTTAGATATTGTTGCCAAATTGGAGGATCTACAATCTAGTACGCTTGAATTTCATACCTGCCTGCTAGAACGAGCATCAAAAACGTTGAACAGCGCTCTTGAGGAGAAACTGACGAATCTGAAAAAGAGTCGAGATATTCTTCTCAGCAATGTCAAGTCTCCAAAGGAGGTTGATAAAAATTTGGAAGCATATGTCCGCGATTTGTGGCTCATCAAACAATTCGATTTCAAGGACCAAATTCAAACTTTTACTCTAAATTCTCAAATTCCTCTCTCCGAAATGAAGGAAAAAGTTAACGAATTGCGATCTTATTTCGAAAGATTCCAAAATAAACTACGTCAGCAGATCAAATTGGAGCCAGAATTTTGCGACATTGTTAAGACATGCACACCTGACATCATAACAATTGAAGACTTCATTGAACCATCACGTATCTCCTAATTTGCCAAATAAGATATAAAGTTAAATTAGACATAATCAAGAGTGTAACAGTATCACCCGATGGCCAGTATATAGCAGCTGGGACACGTAAGGGAGTGATTGACGTTTGGCTCGGATATGAAACTAAATTCTGGAGTATAGCGGATGCACACAAAGGTAGAAGAATTAAAAAGCCATATTGTTTTTATTGAAAACCGCTAGGCTTGATAAACTCGCTGAGCTTTTCATCTGATAGCCGAATCCTAGCGTCAGGAGGAGCGACGAGTGATAAAACGATTTGCTTTCGGAAAATCGAAAACAAATCTCTGATTCATAAAATCAAGAAGGCTCATGACGGTAAAATTTACTAACTTCTCATGAAATAATAATGATGCTCAGTTGCGATAATATGTGTTAGATTCTCACCTAATGACACTTACCTGGGCTCAGCTTCAACGGATGCCATCATAAAGCTATGGAAGTTATCGGATTATACTCTTGCTGCTGTAATCCCATCAGCTCATCGAGGTAATTTATTGCTGGTTTCCATCTCGAATTCATAGCATAGATACGATTTTCAGCATGGATTTTGCAAATCAGGGAAACGTGATGCTTACTGCATCTGCAGACTCAACAGTGAAATTTTGGGACCTCTCGAGAAAAAAACCAATAAAAGCTCTGGCCAGCATTTTTCGATGTAAATGGAACTCGAAAGGATTTTCTTTCAATATTTTGTATTGTAATAGCACATATAAACTCAACTTCGATATCGCCCAGCGAAAAGCTTCTTGCATGCGGTCAGACAAATCATTCTATCACAATTTGGTTCTTGTCAACTCAAAAATTACTCAGAACGCTGAAAATGGCTCATAATGGTAATTAATTTTATGTGATTTTGTGTTTAAATCAGCATCTGCGTAGATCTTATCTTATGCGTTCGGTTTTTAACACAAGACAAGTTGTTACTTTCGAATTCTGCACGAAAAGACCAAACTATCAAATTTTGGAATGTTTATTCAGGTGAACTACTCAAAGTCATCAAAAATGAGATTCAAACAGGTAGCCAACTTGAATTCGTTTAAGATATAATTCGTTTTAGTTTGGAAAGGTTGCTTGGAGATCTCTCCTCAGAAAAAATGGGCTGTCTATGAGGATAGTGAAAGCGGTGTTAGTATAATGAAATATGAGCCAGAAGCGTATGAGAATGAATTTATCAGAAACTACATCACTCACATCTTTAAATGAACCTTGAGCACTAAATCAAATCACAACTATAGGGCTGAATTGTTTTTGCTTTCTTTTCAAATTTTAATAAACATATTCGTTTACGAAAGACCACAGAAAGCCGAGAGTATCAACATGATCGCGATTCAAAGGAAGAGTACAGAAAAGTGTCACAGAACAGGTTTAGAAACTTGCTTGCTTCCTATCAATTAATAGCACAGCACATCAACATCAATCAAATTTAACACGGAATGAATCAGCTACGTTATCAGGATTAGTACTAGTACTAGCTTTGTTCTTTCTCTTCTAAATTGAGTCTTCTAAATTGAGGGATTATCAGGTGGGAACAAACCATAATTTTGCCCCTTTTGAATGAAAAGTAGATTTCTTATAAAAAGACTTAAATAGAGCTCTCCGTTGACAGAATCGCGCATCAATCAAGGGGCTTCACAACTCATTCATATCATCTCTGCTTGTTCTTCTCTTGTAAATTATTCTTTTTCTGCTTCGGGTAGAGTTATGTTGGAGCTCTAATTTTAACTCTTTTATCTGGTCACTCTAAATCCGGAGTCGTAAGTATTAAAACGTATATTCCTTGATAAGTTGATAACTTTATTTACTGATTTAACACATACTGAGTATGTCTAAGCTAAATCTCTTCGTAAATGTTATTTTCGCTCTGCTCTTATTTCTCGTGAGAGCAAAGGATCTGATAGTGGATTCTGATCCATTGAACTCCAATGAGACAACATATCCTACTCTAGATCAAGCAATTCGCGCCCTGTATAGCGGTTCATTTCTCATCGAGGAAGCTAATACCATCACTCTCCTCCCAAACTGCGTCGACGTAGTTCAGTACTTCCCTAACACACCACTAACCGGAACAAGCAGTCAGAAAGGTTCAATAAGCATCAGCTTTCAGAGTGCAGCCGCAACGATACAGGGTATAACACTTTGTGATCAAATTCCAGCTATCCAAATTTCAGGCGATTCATATCTACAAGTTTGGAACCTTGCTTCATTGTCGATTAACGGCGTTCGCCTGAAATACAGCAAAGCTAACTACGAAAACACTCTTTCAAATATCTCAAGTGTAACGTTCTCAAGCTTTTGCTTTGAAAACTCCGAGTCTTCTCAACAGCTTGAGGAAGTAGATGTTTTCTCGATCAGCAACGTGACGTCTTTCACAATGACCAAGGGATTGTATTCTTATGACGGCCTTAAGATGCTTTCGATCACACAATGCGAACAAGTAGTCATTGACGAGCTCGCCTTTTTTGCTTTTTCTTGGATAAGCCCCAACTTCACAGCAGCTTTTAATATCTCAAATAATAATACTGCTTTGACTACGTCAGTTTTGGTGAACAATTTTCGATTTACCTCTCTTTCATCATCAGCGATTCCAATGCCTGAGCTCATCTGGATCTCAAATATCAATTCTGTTTCAATTTCCTCTTTTTCAGCATCCTCAGTAAATTTTAACTTTCCCGGCGCTGCTTTCACACGAAGTCTGATCGCCGTTGTTCGGGCTTCCTCACTCAGCATTGATAATTTTCAATTAACAGGGATCGAGACTGGTCAAGAAATCATGACTCTTAACCATCAATATATCTATATTTCAGCAGTCAAAACAGTAACTCTCTCAAATTTTACTCTACAAGAAAATACATGGGGGACTTTTGACAACGACAAATCATCTTTGGTCTATATCTCTGATGGTGTGAATGGAACTACCCAACATTATCCTATGAACATTACGGTTAGCCAATGGCAGATGATATCTTGCAATTTGACAAAAAATTTCCCGGTGTTGGCAATGAATTTCGTCAATGACGAGAGTTATGGAGAAATGAATTTACTTGGAGTTAGCGTATTCGGAAGCTCTATTAGCATGGAGTCTGCATTCATGAAAAGTGAATTTTTAGGATCAAAGACCGTATCCACTAGTAGGGCAGCAAAGTATATAATAATGAGTGAGATACTACTCAATCAAGCAATCATTCCGAACGCTACTTTCATAAAAATCGAATACTTAAGTGGACCCTTCATTGCTTGTGCAGAAACGATTCATTGCGAATTATCAAATTCGTCTTTTAACGGTAATTTTCTCCAGTCATCCCAAGTCTTTAAGTTGAAGGCTGTCCTTATGTCAGTGTCCATGGTGAACTTTACGAATAATGAACTTATGGCAACCTCGAGTTTTATTAAAAACGAGGGTGCTGCACCAACCATTTTGGTCTCCGATGTGATCGTAAAGTCTATACGTTTGGACAAACGTTCCAATTTCATAGCGATGAGATATTTAGTGGCTTCAGTATCTTCAATAGAATCTTGTTTCAATGCTGGAGGGGGAAGATATTACGCTGAGACTGCGCCTTACATAGTGTACAGGAGCAGCTTTGATAACATAACGATTCAAGGGATATCTGAGCTCCTTAACGCTGGGAACCATATGGTGGTAGTACAAGAGTGCAATTTCACAAATATTACCATCACCGAGGGGGATTCTACGGTAATTACAATCGGAGGCGAGAGCTACTTTTTCGCTACTTACACTCAAAACCCGACTCTTTCCGTTTTTCTGCAAGCCGAAAGCAAAATCTTCGCAAAATATCCGACGTTCAAAACCCTTTTCGGAGATGCAAGAAACTCAATTCTAAACACCAACCCAAGCAATGGTCTCTTGTTCATTTCTGTTCGTGACTGTTACTTTGCAGACATCATGGCCACCGGAAACGTATCCTTACTACTGATACCTGCATTTGATTTTTCGAATTCTACTGTCCGGATAGAAAACAATTATTTTACCAAAATTTACCCGAGCTTTTTCGCAGCTGATATTTATTTAATCTCCACAGGTAAGGTACGAAGTACCAGTTTGCTCCGCAATACGGCGACTGGAATCGATTCTAGTGGATACTTCTTCAATACTAAGGGTGAAGAGATTAAAAGCTTAGAAATATCAGCAAATTCCATGTTCCAAAGCAGCATGATGTCGTTTCTTTCTATCACTGCTACCTCGTGTATAGAAATCACGCTTGATCAAAACAATATCTTTGATGTTGAGACAAAACGAGCTTTGATTACGGCATCATGTAGTAGCTTTAATTCGACGATGACTTTCAGCAACTGCAATTTCTACAATATTTCGGTGAAAAACCACCCGCTGTACATGGCTCCGGCTAGTCTGATCACATTTGTGGCCTTATTACCCACAGCGCAGGATCCAGCCATACAATTCTCAAATAACAATCTCAGCAATATTAGCGTCATAAATTACGAGAGCCGTTCAGTCGGAGTCTATCCAGTCTCGCTAATATTTTTCGTTGCTATGGAATCTATGACTACGTTTTTCAACAATACGTTTTCGAATATTCTAATAATCCCGAGAGGGAACTTCATGACGATTTCAGCAAACAGAATTATTTATTCGCAATCTTCTTTCTCTCAGATAAGGTTTGGGAGTGGAAATGGAGCAGTTTACGCGAATACATATGGGGTGGTCATCTCCGATTGTAGTTTCGTTGAAAATTCGTGTATTGACTACGATTGTTCAGGGCTCTTCAAACTTCTTAACCCGAACAATATTTTGGATTTGAGAATTAAAAATACTTCTTTTGAAAGAAATATGGCGCCTCATGATACAATTTTATCGGTGACTAACTCCCAAATTCAAATTGATATCGACTCTCTTCGGCTTGTTAACAATGATTTATATGTGGAGCGGGGACTAATTTCACTTGTCAGCTTGTCGAACTCGAAGATTTCGATAAAAAATTTAACTGTAATTCAAGACAGGATTTGCTGTGAGGCTTATTGGAGAGTGTTCCATCTTGAAGACTCAGGAAATTCTGTATATTTGACGATCGCTGACGCTAATGTGTTGGTAAATGGCAATACTGCAGGTTCTCTTGTTAGCTCTTTCGAAGGAAGTCCTGTAGAGTTTCATGTTTCAAATCTCAATTTTCTCAACACAACGAAAAGTCCAGCAGATATAACGTCCCACGGAATTCCCTTGAGTTCTTTGCGAGAATCGGCACCCCATTTTGGAATATTTGAATCGGATAACTTCAACGCAACTTTTGATAACTTGAATATTCAAAATGTTGCTTCTAATGCCGTTGGCTTAATCATATTGGACTGTGATACGCCGACAGACCAATTAAAGTCAATTTGGCATCTGAAAATACAAAATAGCAAGCTTGAAAATCTGAACCTCACTCAACCAATCATTCTCATTCGCTCCAATCTAGTCGGGGAAACCGCACTTAATAACCTCACAGTTATTTTAGACAATACGACTTTCACAAATGTCACTTCACTATCCACCATTGGTACTATCATCAGATCAACAACTTCTCTGATAGGCAATCAAGATCCAAACCAATTTTCGATTTTGATTGCAAATTGCTCATTCACAAATGTGAGCGGAATAAACGGTTTGATCTATGGTGGTATTGAATCAAAATACAGATCGATAATCTGGATTCGTGACACTGTCTTTGAGTCATTAACCGCTACTGGAACGGGAGGTATCCTGCATGGATCTTTTAATTCGTCGACACTTGCTTCGTATCAAAGTATCTTCAGCTATTTAGAAGCTTTGAGAGCAAAGCTTGACAATATAGCCAACGGGACTCAACCTCAACACGCTCCGAATTATATCAGCTACAAAATGACAACCAGCGTGATCAACAATGCCCAAAGCAAAAGTGGTTCCGTGGTGTTTTGGGAAAGCACGACAGAAGCCATTTCGGTTTTGCTGAGCGAAAATACTTTTAGAAATATCAGCAGTAGTAGCAACGGAGGGCTGATCTATGCGTCATATTATCCCGAGGCTACGGCATTTTTAGCTTTAAGCAACACGTCAGCTGCAACTTTTCAAATAGCGCTGAATGCAAACAAAATGGAGTTTATTACGTCAAATCAGAGTGGAGGAGTCGCATACATAAGCTCAGGATTTACCAAGATAAATAACCAACAAATTAACCAAAGCCGTATACTGGAGAGCTCAACTTCTCCTCAAATAGGGAATATCACAATCTTGAATAGTGAACTCACGAGCATCTCAGCCTTGAAAGATGGCGGAGTATTATATGAGAACAGCCTTAACAATACACTGACTGTTAACGTAACATCCAATACTTTTCAGAATATCTCTGCTCAAGCTCGAGGTGGAGTTTTCTTTTTCAATCAGCCCATGATTACTATCATAAATAACAGTTTTACAGAATATTCAGCGGATATTGCCGGAGGTCTGCTATATTCTGTATCCAATCAGATTGACACCACCGATTTCGTCGCCGGGAACAATCTCAGTAACCAAAGCGAATCGTCAGTCATCTCCTACTCATCGACCAACCTCAAGGTAGAAATGTCAATACCAAACGAAACAGCACTCTCGCCAGAGACATTATCTGGAGTCAGCAATCCGATATTTCCAAATTTTACTTCCCTCGCCCTCCAAAAATACCAAATTAATTTCACGCTAGTTTACCAGCAACCAGGCACCAATCAAGAGCAAATTGTCGTCGCTGATAAAAATCTGCCGAATAACTCAAATATCACCCTCAGATTCATTTCTCCTCGTGACCAAAGCGTCCAAAGCGTTGTCAGCACGAACTGCAGTACGTCTGTATGTCATGTTCTACCGACTAGTATCACCCTGAAGGGTAATGCGAATGATCTCATACTTGTGAATGCTACCTATATGTCGGAAGATTTCACACAGTTCCAGCAATTTTCCCTAAGACTCAGAGCGTGCGTTCCTGGAGAAATAAATAACACAGCCGAATGCCAATATTGCACAGCTGGAACATACTCCGTGAACCCAAGTGATAAAATCTGCCAAAGCTGTCCTGTAGGCGCGACCTGCAATGGTGGAACTCACGTTACGATTAGCAAAGGATACTACAGAAGCACTTCAGAACCGAATTCTCTCCGTTTAGTGCCTTGCAATGATACTGACATAGAAAGATGTTTGGAAGGGGATGCAGGTTCCGGTATAGGTAACTGCAAGGAACCATTTGCAGGTCCAGTCTGCCTTCAATGTGACACAAAGAAAGGATTTCTGTCATCCGGTAAAGCAAACTCCTGCAGTGAATGTCACTCTGGTCCAAAATTGGTAGTTTATCCCCTAACAGCGTTTGTGGTTTCGATCGCTTATCAAATACTCATGGTGGTGATAACTTACAAAGAAAATAAAAAGATCTCTCAAAATATGGCCGAACTCCCTCCAGACTCACTTGTAAGAGAAGCGAGGGAGATAAAGCCTGGTATGTTTATGGTCATTTTGACAACTTTCTTACAATTATCGTCGATTGTGGCCGGCTTCGACACTGGGAATCTATCCAATTTATTCAATATTACAGATATTGCAGTTAACCCGAGCAACCAACTCGCCTTCTTGATGCAGTGTTTGTTTCTTTCAAAGGAGGCAGAGTCCCTTCAAAGACTCAAGTTCCAAATACTTTGGTACTTATTTTCGCCTTTCGTAAAAATACTGATCGTCGTATCAATTGAGATCATCGTGAACGCATGCACTACCAAAAATATAACTCCGCAGCAACAAATGCGGAAAAGAAAAGATTCCCTGGCACGAATAGGAGCTTTCGCGGCTGTATTAATTTTACTCGAACAGCCAGGAACAATTGGAATGCTTTTCAAATACCTACAATGCGTCCAACTTGATCCATACATCGAAGAGACCTATATTATAGCTTATAATGATATCTCTTGCAACACTGAAAGCTATTCGATTTTCTTAAAAGCCATGGTGATTCCTGGCCTGGTATTTTGTGGCTTGATCATTCCATTTACGATACTCGCAATCCTCTTCAAGAAACGCAAAACTCTCTATAATTTAAGGTCTCTGAGCATAACAATGGGGATCTTTTTCAATAGTTATAACAAGGACGCTTATTACTGGGGAGTCTTAGCTATGATTACCAAGATTCTCATCTATATTGCGAGTGCTGTGATAGACTCTTCCATGAAGGTCAAAATCATTATTTACCTACTCATTTTGAACGTGTACAGCTCGCTTTTGAATTACAAGAAGCCTTTCATCAATTATAATTTGGGGTTAGCAGATAGATATTGCTATATCTCATGCATGATGATAATGATGCTCTTCCTCTTGCAAAAATCAATCACCGATGAGAATCTGCAACTAGTGTGTGGAATCTTTATTGTGATATGCTTCACTTGTGCTTCTGTAAATGTCTTGCGACATATTTTATGGTGGCAAATTAAAGTCATTAACTCCATGATACAAAGCAGAAAAGACATCCTCAAGACCAAGAAAATTTTGAAAGAGACTCTAGCTTCAGTGAAGAGTTGTCACAAAGCGAATCCTCATCACCGAGACCGATATGGGAGACGAGCCGCGTTCAGAGTAGAGCTTCCGATGAAGTAGATATATTTTGATTTAAAATCGACTCATATTTCTTCCATTAGGCTGAGGAATACTGTGGAATTTGAAACGAATGAGCTAAAAGCTAAAATAAAAGAGAAAGAATTAGCCGATGTAAAAGAGTCTGGCAGACAAAGATTGTTTTCGCAAAAGATTTGGAGCAGGCTAACATTATTTACCTCTTCATCCAATTCTTTGCAGCGCCTGAAACCGCCAACTGTGGTTCGAGAATCCAATATTGAAATTTCAGCTTTTAGTCAAACATCAATTCAGAAACATGAGGATATTCTGCGTAGAGAGGAGGTCAAAGGACGAAGCTCCATAATCTCAGAAAGCCAAGGAAATCTCGGTGTTGATATAAGAGAAGGATACGACTCTAATGTGTCTTTCATGCGAAACCAGACTCATAATAGGGGTCACTCGAGCTCTCCCAGCACTATCCTAAATGCTGCGAACCCTGAGGAAATAGATCTGATTCTGGATAAATTTGACGAGTCTCCTCCGTATGTTCTTGGTAAAAAAGAATGGTAAAGCAAGATTAGCAGCTTGGGTGTTTTCTATCTATCTATATTTTAAGCTGAGATAGTGAGAAGAGTAATTAATTATTCGTTGCTTATTCATGGCAGCAGTTAATCAAAGATGAGTTTAAAAAGTCTATTGAATTGATTGAGGCTTCAGAAAGAAGCATTTAGACTCTCTCAAGGTTTTTGGCTGAAATTATTGAAAAGTAACTAGAATTATTTGAAGTTGAGTGATAATCAAAGTAAAACAAAAAGATCAATCCATTGCATGCTAATTTTTCGAAGACTTAGGTATTTGGACGTCGAAATAAATTCTGCATACATTTGTTATTTAGCTCGAGACAAACAAGTAGTCCGCCCGCTTCAATAAACAGATCTGATTCAAATCTAAACCGATGAAAAGACCAAAATTAAAGAAGTGAAGCTTGTGGTATACATTTTCGCTAATGAAAAATTTATTCCTAGCCCTCCCATGATCAAATTTCCATTTATCAATCACATGCTGGGACAAAAAGATGAAGGAAAAAGCAATCGATTCTCTTCCAGCAAGCAGGAATATGTAAACAATTAATTCTTCTTGTTTTTCCGAATAACCTTGAAGATTGATTTAGCCATCAACTTTCTCTCAGAAAAGCAAAAAGCTTTGATTCCGAATTTAAGAGTGGAGATGAGAGAGCACTACTCTATTGATTTCTGCAATCTTCTGAAAATTATTTGGGAAATGGATTATCCTGTGGAAGGAAAGATGGTATACTACTACAGCCCAAAGAAACAGCTTCATATATTCTGCGGTCTATATCCGTTGCCACCTGGCTCTATCATTCCTTTGCAAGATATCGAAAAGGCCGAAGGCAGACTCCAGGTCTTTTCGAATTTTTACAACCTCGAATTGAGAGTTTTTAGGTTGAAATTGGCTTAAGAGAGCCCGCTTTTGATCAAATATTAGAAATGGAATGCGAGTCAAAGGAAAATAAAACAGAAAAGCTAGATGATGTAGAAGAAAAAGAAATTGCGCATAGACAGCCGACCACGATCGAGAAAGTGATGAATAGAAAGCACGGGAGAATAGTAGGGGAAATTGTAGAACAGGTTCGAGCTTGGAGAAAACTCTGTGAAGGAAGTTTAGATCCAGATACTGGCACACTCATCAGACTGGATAGTGATGATGCAGCTGCTAAGATAGGAATGGCGAGGAAGACTTTGCAGAATTACAGGGGATTAATTAGGTAAGTAGCAAATTATTTTGCCAAGGAGAGTAAGCGAATTTATACAACTAGATACGCAGATCGGCATGGCTTTGATTTAAAGAAACATTACAACTCTCCAATGACAATTCTTCGAGTTTTCGTGAGAAAGCATCAACGAAAAGCAAATGAGAGCTTACGTATATTACATAGCAGACGTCAATGATTGCTGACACCTCTAAATAGAAAGTTCTCCGGAATAGAATGTGCCTGAATGAACTATGGAAGAAAGATAAGAAATCCCATCGACGACCAGAGGTAGAAGGATGATCTTTTGGTTCTAGGTTAGCTCTTTTCCTAGTATTATGCAGAAAAAAAATTTGATTGACTTTGTTGCTAGTTTTTTATTTTAAGCGACTGAAAACTCGCCACTTGTCAAAAGTTCGATTATTTCTATGTTTCGATCGCTCCAAAGAGAATAAACTTTCGTTTAAACATTATTGGTACTATTAAGAAGAAGGCTTAATTCTAACAATTTAAAGTGTTCATTATGCTCTTGGTCACGCTAAATATATTTCGCTAGACGAAACAAACCTTGTGGATCCCGGCTAGCAATTTGAATGAGGCTGTGAGAGCGAAGATTTCCTAATTTACCATGATAAGGGTTTTTTCTCATATGCATTGTTTTGCCAGTCTTCAAGTCGACTACCTTGGCGGTTTCATCATTACAGCCACTTACCAACAATGTCCCACTAGAATCCCACCGCACACAGTACACAATTTCTAATTAGATCAATTTAATTGCAAAAAACAAATATTTCCTCCAACAATTACCTTGATGGAGCTTATCAAAAATTCTCGCAATTTTCGATTGGCGCCTATCATAAATCTTGATATCGCAGTCATAACCGCAGGAGGCAAGTAAATTTCCGTTGACTGGACAACAATCAATCCACAGTGTTTTGGGAGTAGAGATAGCAGACCACATTCCTAGGGAAAAATTAGGGCTCCTACAAAAAATTCTAAATTTTTAAGAAAAATAGTGAATAGCTGCAACCGAAATCTCTTGTTTCAAGAGATCAAATGCTGCTTAATGGATTAGAGGTAGAACGAATATGAGTATTTGATAAATGTACTTGAGTCAAGTTTAATGGGTTGTTTCAAAATCAACTACATCAAAAATATTGAGTCGATATGCCTTATATTTGACGAATAAAATTGGCTCTCCAGGATTTGTGCTCCATCTACACTGAGTATATTTGCCTAAAGAATGATTTTCAGAGGCATATCAGGACCAGCGCTGAGATCTCAAAACGTTTTTTGTAGGGGCAAAATGAGAGTAGATTGAAAAGAGGGAAAAACCCAAAGCGAAGAATTTTCGATGATAGAAAAGGTTACCCCACTTACCATCGTCTAGGAGCAAGAAAAAACTACGGTTGCCAGTGTTTACATCTGATATCGAACAAATTCCAGATGTATCGAATGCTGCCACCGACTCTCCATTGGAATCGAAGTCAAGGCTCACTATAGATTTACCTTGGTTCAAAAGAATCAAAGATGAGTGGATGTTTGTAAATGTTAATAAATCACTTATTTATTTACCTTTGCCATTATCCTTCGACTTTTTTGTAATTTAATACCATAGTTACTCTTTGCTTTAGTGAACGATAGATCAAAGAGATGATATGCTATTTTTTCTTCAAGGGAAATGGCACCCAGAAAATTTCTACGCGCGTTTGTAGGCTATATCTAAACCATTTGTTCCTATAGAAGTTAGTAAGACACCAAGGGCACGCTGACTAGAAAAAAAACGCTCTTAAAAAAAAATTACTTTCAGATATAGTAAATGAGTAAATTTTCTTTGCTTTTTCTTTTAGTGTCAGGTCAAATATTTGTAGGCTAGTGAATGCTGACGTTGGCATCTCAAAATGATCATTGAATAATGATGACTCCAGAGATGCAAGTATTTTGTATTCGGTATTCTTTGAATATTCTTCAACGCTCTTTCAACTTAGAATCTTTTATTTTAGGAGATGCAAAGATACACATTTTCTGGAAACTGGCTTTCGTTGAATTTAAAATACCCCTCGTTTTCCGCTAAATCACTGATGGTGATGTCGTTCCTCCAGTTTGAACACCAAACAAGCAGATTTGGCTCTGATTGTGCGAGATTAGTGGTCATGATGAAAAACGTCAGGACAAGGAAAAATAAACATCGGATGAAATTTTTACTGGTCAATGGACTGGCTTGTTGCTGTGGAAATGCTGATGTTTGCAGGTTTCCCATATAATTCACGATTGCTTATTTGAAATATTTTCTAAAACTAATAATTTTATTATTTCAAATACGAAATAAATTTAATATCTTAAGTAAGTAGCGAACCTTTCTAATAACTTTCTAAGGCACAATTATTAAATTAAGCTGACATAATTTTTTTTTTTTCATTGAGCTAAAGCGATAGTGTTTGAATATATCACAAAATTTTTGACATAATAGAGATAACAATTAAGATTCTCTCTTCTCTCAAATGATTTCGATTTTTAATTCTAAATAATCCAATTTGAGTGAGCAACTTTACTATTTTATTTCAGTGTAAACGCTTTTCAATAACTGCATTCCAGAATTTCAAATGAGTTACAAGTTTTCTAAGTGAGCGAGTGAGACAACAAATTAAAATGATTTCTAATCGATTAGAATTTTCCGATTTCGCACCTGAAAAGATAGAGTTACGCATACTAAAATAATTTGCATTCATAGAAGTGAGAAGTATCAGTACATTAGTGGATTGAGTTTTCAGATATCTTGTAATTGTGTTGAATATCTTCAAGAAAGAAGGTTCGAGCAAATTTAGCTTCTATTTTCATCTAAATTCTGATGCAAGCGTTAATATATAATAGTATTCTAAATATAATTACTATTGATCCACATATTTCCTGCTTATTTATGTTGAGCCTCTTTGGGCAAATCAACAGGTTCAAAAGGCATCTGAAGGGTTTTCTGTCAGGGAGAGATATATCTGACAGCAACGATTGTTAATGCTCTTTGAAGGCATTGAATTTTCAGAAAGTTTAAAATTCATGAAATTTCTTCTTGACATTGGAGCCTAAACTTCCAGATTTCATCAGAACATGCTTTCTTTAGGCTAGAGCAATACCAGCTTTCCTTAGAGAACTAGGTAATTCTCATATCCAGAAAATAAACATAAAGTGTTTCAGAGTCAATAAAGAGTGTTTCCGTCTCATCCAACGGACAGTACATTGCAGCTGGAACGCGTCAAGGATCGCTTGAAATATGGCTTGGATATGAGTTGGAGAGGTTTTGGAGGATAGATAACGCCCACATAGGGATTTATTTCAGGGCAAATCATATGATAATATAACCACCCGTATCTTTGAAAGGGATTTGGATTTCGAGACCTAAGGTCGTAGCCTATAATGAATTTGATGTGATGAATTCAAGGGTTCCAAAGCCTGCTTTTCAGTTAGGAACTTTTTTCGCCATCGGTCGCACCAAATCTGCGAGCTGTTTACTACTTTCTTCTTAATGTACCCATTCTTCAAAAATTTTTCAATATGTCTTTCTCCTGGTAAGCAATTCAAATAGTTTATCCCTCAACTTTGCATAAACAACTCAATCGCAATATCGCAGACAGAAAAATTTCTTGCATGCGCTCATGGTTCAAAGGCGATCACAGTTTGGTTTTTGCCCACGCAAAAACTTGTGAGGACTTTAGCTAATCCTCATATAGGTAACAATTTCCTTGATAGTCATCTCATCCCCGAGCAGATGTTATACTATGTGTTCGATTTTTCGCACAAGAAAATGTCTTGCTCTCACATTTACCAATCAGATCTCTTCTGGTAAAGAAGTCAGTTTAATTATTGTCTTACCGCTCTATTATAGTTTGGAATGGGTGTTTGGAAATCAGCTCTCAGAACTAAATGCTATCATAAACTTATGAGCAAGGAGTTTGCATCCTGAAATATGATTTAGAGTCCTGTGAGAACGAGTTTATCCAGAAACAACTAAGGAGCAGCTTTAAGTTGAGTATGTTTTCTACATAAATTAATTTTTACTTAGTTTTCTCTTCGTGCTGCTCGAAAAATTCAGCAAAAAAATCAATCTCATTATTTAAATTACAGTTTGGAAAGTTATTTGTTCTATACAACGAACTGACATTATTATCAATCAGATTATTTCCTCAGTGATGATAGGACGAGTCCGATTTGACCGTCTTTTTCAATACTGAGAAGCTTAGAATCTTATAGTCACAAAAATCCCAGGTAATTCAAAACAGACATTATAAGAGAAAATCCAAATAAATTGTTAAAATGATAAAGCCAGAGCCTCAAGACAGTTTATTCACATTTCATGAGAAACCGATTCTCGCAATAGAGGTTGCAGAACGCGAAAAATTCACATATATTACAGAGCCGAAGGATTTTCGTGAGCCAGAACTCCAACCAGAGATTTTTTCATCAATATTGCCCATTCGAGATCTTTTCTCAGATGGCACTTTTGAGCAGATCATCCAAAACGTCAAATCAAATGCCGTGGAGCAACTCCTTAAAGGGTCCAGAAAAGCATTCGATAAAGAAATTATCAATCTGAAATCAAAACTACTACATCTAGTTGCAATGCTTGAAGATATCCAAACAAATACACCTGAGTTTTATAATTCTCTACTAGACCGAGCAATAGAGAAGCTCAATAAGATGCTCGAGGCAAAGCTTAACAGTCTTAAAACTAACCGAGATTCTCTTTTAAATGGGACCAAATTTCCAAAGGAAGCTGATGAACGATTTGAAGCTTATATTCGAGAATATTTCTCCCTTAAAGATCTTGACTCCAAGAATGAAACTCAAATGCTAATAGACAACTTGTCGATTCCTTTTGCATCGATGGAGAAAGAAGCAAGTAACATTCAATCTCTTTTGAGCAAATTGCATCAGAAAGTAAGAGAGTAAATTTCTGGTACATTATCTCATATATTATCGGTTGGATAAAGTTCGAACCTAAATTAACTGATTTCATCAAATCTTCTGCGCCTAAGTCTATTCAAATCCCTTGTTTCGATTCAATCTCAGGTATTTCTGATTCAGAAAATGTATAACAATTCTGCTTAGAAATAAAGTCAGTCACCATATCACCAAAAGGAGAGTATTTAGCAGCTGGGACGCGAGGAGGGAAGGTTGACATATGGCTGTTCGGATCTGCAGTCACGGCATTCTGGAGAGTCACAGACGCGCATACTGGTATTTTTTGGAACAATAGCAATGAAAGTTCACTGTTACAATTAATTATAAGGTGTTGTCAACTCGATGACTTTTTCATCTGACAGTCAAATGCTGGCATCGGGAGGGGCTTCTACTGATAAGTCTCTTTGTTTTATGAATGTCCGCAACAAATCAATAATTCATAAAATTGAGGAAGCTCATGATAGTAAAATCTCAACTCCATGCTTGAAATATTTTCTCTTGTAGACACAATCCTTTGTGTGAAATTTGCACTGAAAGACGCTCTGCTCTGTTCAACCTCAGGGCTAGATGGGACTATAAAATTTTGGGACACGGCCAGCTTTACCCTTCATACTGTGATTCCTGGCGCTCATCAAGGTAATTTTTGGGTTGACTTAATTGTTCATTTAGGAAATAGGTTCGATATATTCCGTTCTTTTCGTAAACGAGAGCCAGTTGTTTGTCACTGCTTCATCCGACACAACCGTGAGATTCTGGAGTCACAAAAAAGTGTTTCCAATAAAAGCTTTGGACTCAATCTATCAATGTAAGTAATATGAGGAGACAGACAACTTGCTGAAACCAATATTAAATGAGTAGCACATGTTAACTCAATAGCAATATCTCCAACAAGGAAGCTCCTTGCTTGTGGTCACAGCTCTCATTCCATCACGATTTGGTTTTTGCGAACTCAAAAATTAATGAGGCATTTCAATGAAGCTCACACACGTAGCATATAATTCCCTTTTATCTCTTTTCAACGCTGAGTAGGTGCTGTGCTTAATGTTCGTTTCTTCATCGAAGACAGAATTTTAATCTCGTGCTCCGCACGAGAAAATAAGTCAATTAAAATTTGGAATGTTTATTCGGGTGAACTCCTTAGAACGATCCAAACTAATATGATGTCAGGTAGCAAACGCTCTCTGGTTACAGGGTTAACATCTCTATTAGTTTGGAATGCAGGCTTGGAAGTGTGTTCTCAAAATCGATCAGTGGTATACGAAGACAATGCGAAGTGCATCACTATTATGAAATATGACTCAGATGCTTGTACAGATGAGTTTATTAGCAAACAAATCAAGAGCATCTTTAAATAGAAAATTGTTCATTAGAAAGAGAGAACACTTGGCTGATATGTAGCTGATAAAAATCTGCAAACATTGAGTTTTACATGGTGATTTTTAGTTGCTCTTTTTAATCTATACAATTTAAAAAACAAAGGTTCCAAAGTTGAAGCAGATCAAATCATGCGAGAAGGAAAGTGCATGTACTACATGTAATTTACTCTACAATAAATGTAAATTGGAACACCTGATTTAAATATGGCAGGTACACCATTTAAATACTTAGAAAGAAACAAAATGTGTATTAAATAGGGATAATAATAACTTTAAAACACTGTTGACTGGTTCAAATGAACATGGAAGAGTGACAAAACATCATTATTGATCAAGGCAGCTACGAGACAAGCAACTTATCATTTAGAAACAGATCGAAGTATAAAAAGAGTCAAATCATATTAAAATCTCAATTTCTACTCTTTTTTTCTCAAGGAAACTCAAGATAACCAAATGAAATCACTAGAGCCAAACTCTTCATTTATATAATATGGCAACGAAGAATTTTAGGTTTGTTATCCCGATATGCATAGTTTTATTTATCATTGTCACCAAATTTCTAGGCGAATGATTCATGAATATTAATGTCTATTTAAACTTGCTATGTGAATAACTCAATAATGAATAAACTCGTAAAGTAATATTTCAAGAACTTACTCTTTTTCTACTACAATGCCGAATATCCGAAAAGCTCTTCCTGTTGTGATATTCGCATTATTCCTCAGGTCAAGTCTTTTTGTTCTCTTTGACGGAGAAGCAAGCCCTGTATAGTACTGGATCTATATGAACAGTGGAGCTCTAAGCCTACATATCATCAAATGGGGCATTTTACTCTTCATTGATTTCCCTCAGCATTGGTCTCCAAAGAAAATTGATTTAAGTTTCAGTGTCGCATCATTATTAGTCACAAGCTTTGGAGGGTTTTGCTGGATGGGGCTGATAACATCATTTTTCACGCTGCAAGCTACACAGTATACTGGCAAGATAATCTACATGCTCATTTGTGCGATAGCTGGAATATTTTTCGCTGTGATGTATACTTTATTTCCAAACTTCCGTAATTTTTCTGAAAGACTACCAGAAAAATGCCACGATATATTCTATGCTTGCTTTATTTCTACAATCGTGGCTGTTTGTGCAGTCTTTATCCTCTTTTCAATCTCTCATAATTCACCTGTAAGGTTAGAGTTATTAGTCTCTCTATCTGGCTTGGCTCTATTTGTATCTTTTTGGATAGCTATTCAATATGGACGAGCTAATAGCTGTGGATCACTTCCAGGATGGACGAAAGCTGTCATTGTAATCTATTTACTGGTCTATTTTCCTTTCTACTTGTAATGGACGATCCATTCCCTTCAGGAAATTTATACAAGCATAGACGCACAGAGGTCCAAGGCTACGTGGATAATATTTTTCACTTATGCTATTGTTTTCCACACTCTTTTTGATGGAGTCTATGTTTGGAGTATGCTATTGTTTAGAGTTTTGACATTAACAGTTTGCAAGGTCTTTGGGATTCGGTATCCTGGCTTTTTGGAGTATATTTTTCAGTACTTAGAATTTGGTTCCAATCAGGTGATCTATCCTTCTTCCGATGTTCTCTATGTACCTCCGCAAAATCTAGACCAACCTCTGCGAATTCATCTGGAAGGAGAGAAATTTAATCCGAAGAAGCATAACCGTTCTTTCGTTGAGAAAGAAAGTTGCTCAGTCTGTTATGAGGGTTATAGAACCGGGGAACTTGTAACTTATTGGCCAAGATGCAAGCATGTGTTCCATACAGCTTGCTTAAGCGGATGGACTCAAAACAAGGAGACTTGTCCTAATTGTAGGCGCCGATACGAGGATTCCAGGCCGGTTGATCCTGAATCGCACTAACGTATCTCAATAGAAGACATTTGTGAATATTTGGAACTGGAAACTATGAGAATTGCTCTAAGTTTATTGCTAAGAACTTGCTCTAGGGACTCTTCTTTTATTCAAATTTGATCAGTGTTATGAAACAAGTTATATGAGCTTTATCTTTTTATTTATGGTAAAAGGATTATTCAGCTAAGTCGATATACAATCATGTGTTCCATACAGCTTGCTTAGGTGGATGGACTCTAAAGCAAGGAGACTTGTCCTAATGGCCGGCGTAGATACAAGAATGAATTCAACGCTTGCTGATCTAATAATGTCAAGTTAACTAATATTCCATACTTTATTCATAATATCTTTTGTTGATAAATTGATCCCTCTATAAAATCAGTAACTTTCAATTGTTTATGATGGACTCTCTTTCATTTTTGTTTAGAGAGCGTTGATCTCACTCTTCAATGATCTTCAGCTTCGCTTTCTCGGCTGTTTTTGAAAAAACAGTTAGACTCACTTTTTTAGAATTTTTTTCACTTCATTCAATCCAATTCGGAAAAACTGCTTTGGAGTTGAATGATAATTCAATCTTACCTATTTTCCGGATTTTTTGGAGAAATAATCCAATAATATGAGCCAAATTCTCACCTGCAGCAAATAATCTTTCTTAATTTGTCTATCAGCTTAGTAAATGTGTAACTCAAGACCTTCACCTAACTCGCTTGAACTCCGTTATCTGTCATGCTTCTGAGCAGTAATCCGAAGACTTGCGTAATTCTGGTCCCAAATATTATCAGCTAATTTCAATGATCTTCTAAATTTCTAGGCTGCAAATTCACCAACCAAATTGCATATTTAAATAAAGCAAGCTAGTGGGTTTAAAAGGATAGAGATAACATTTGTAAAAGTAAATTGTATCAGAAGATAATTAATTATTCTTGAAGCTATCGATGTCTTGCAGTCAAAAAGTTTGGCTATCTGTGCTTTTTATGCTATTTTTCGAATGTCTTGCCTGTTGGCCAAGTCTGTTTGTTCTGTTCGATGGGCAAACAAGTCCTGTAAAGTTTTGGATCTATATAACGAGCGGAGCCCTGAGTTTGAATATCCTATTGTGGAATACAGGATTATTCATCGGGTTTCCTCAGCATTGGTCTCCCAGAAAAATAAATGCAAGTATTTTGATTTGGACCATTCTTGTCATCGTTTCTTGCGGATTTTGCTCTATTGGGTTGATCGACTTGTTGGTGTCACTACAAGATAACAAGCAATACATTCGCAAGTTACTTTACATGTACATTTGCACGTCAGTTTCAATATATCAGAACATATTCTCCAACGTATTACCAAACACGAGATATCTTTGCTTTAATTATCGGCTCTCAAGAAAATGTTCAGTTCTTGTTGACTTTGGAGTCTTTTTCATAATTATAGCGATATGCGCTGCTTGCACTCTCGTCACTGTCTCTGGGAACTGTCCTGCCAGGCAGAATTTATTGGTCTTGCTTGCTGGTTTAGTCTCATTTCTCCTTTTTTGGTTAGTAATTCAATGTGGGAGAATTCAAGACATTAGTCGATCACTACCTCGTTCGACTAAAGCTGCTATTGCAATCTATTTGCTGATTTACATCCCGGCTTATACTTACTGGACAGTCCATTCGCTTTCAGAGAATTATGCTATCATGAGTACTACAGATTTCAAACTAACTTGGAAGATATGTCTCCTATACTCGGTAATTTTCTACATCATATATGATGGAGTTGATACCTGGATTCATCTCTTGTTTATGCTTGGAGTTATCATTCTAGCAAATTGCAAGATCTTGAGCATTGATATCCCGGTGTTTTTGGATAATGCCATCAACAGCTGGAGAGAAGGAAACTATCAAGTAATAGACCCCTATCAAGTGATAGACGCGTATCAAATAATAGACTCATTTCAAGTAATAGACTCCTCTCAAAATTTTCTCCATGATCCTCCACAAAATCTGGACCAACCTCATGGGATTATTTTTGGAGGAGAAGGTTTTGACCCAAAGAAGCACACTAATTCTTTCGTCGAAAAAGAAGTTTGCTCAGTTTGTTTTGAGAGTTATAGACCCGGGGAACTTGTAACGTACTGGCCAGTTTGCAAGCATGCATTTCATACATCTTGCTTGAACACATGGACACAAAACAAAATTACTTGCCCAAACTGCAGACGTCTCTATGCAAAGTAGATTTATATGAAAATTAATAAGAACCTAGTTTCGTATAGAATAAATGAAATTGAATTGATTTATGACATGAATATAATTCCTCTGCTCGACTGATATAATTGTTTGAAGTTTATTACCAGCCATTGCTCTTTGCTTTGAGGTAATTTCTCTAAAGATTTATTTTCAGTCATAAGGCTCCTGAACAATTCCCTCAATCTCTTAATCCTAATTGCAATAGTTTAGAGGAGCAATCTAGAGAATTAATACTGTCTTACTAATCTCGATTGCTGGTTACAGCCTTAGTTTGATAACTCAGACTCAAAATCTATTTCAAATCGAATAATTATTCGCTCCATAAATTTATCTAATTGCAGATATCTCTCTGTTCTGTCTTCCATACATCCTCTCTAATTGACTACAATTTTGACACTCTAAGTTTTTAAGTCGTACTAAACGGAATAAATTCAAATGCAGCAGGGGAAAAACCTTTTTGAAACATCCAATTATGCTGTATTATCTCTGAATATATTCAATGATTTCCTGATGAACATGCAATATTCATCTTATAATACAACGCTAAGAGACATACTTAGAAGAAAATAAGGGCCGAAATCTCTCTCATATCAAGCATTAACCACAACACTCTCAACACTACACTTGTTTCTCTTCAACCATAGCTTCTTTTTTCTCAGCTGGCTTCTCCTCTGGCTTCATATCCTTTGACACGTCCTTGGGAGTCTGTTCGGTAGTCGCAGGCTCGTCATTAAGCATCTTTAATATTTCTTTCATAATAATTCAGCATGAGGAGAAATCATTAATGAGAAGGAATATACGATTAACGATATCTTTGTATGCCTCTGCAGCAGGACTCTCTGGATATTTTTCTGCAATCGATCCTCCTTTATCAGAGCTCGCTCCTACTCTAGGGTCGAGAGGAACCTTTCCTAAATGCTTCAAGCTATACTTTTCGCACATCGCCTGTGCTCCTCCAGTAGTTGCACTGAAAATTTCTGTGCAGTTCTAATTACCCAATGTAAAAACCTATGAATTGTCATCCATTTACCTTGCAATGAGGGCAAACAAAACCACTCATATTCTCAATGACTCCCAACACTCCAACCTTAGTTTTCATACAGAATGATATCTCTTTTCTGACGTCAGACAGCGCAACTTCCTTTTTAAATTTTCGAAATGAATTTGCACATTCAACTAACCAATTTACTTGAGGTGTCGTGACGATGACAGCACCGTCTCCAGGACTCATGTCTAAGTATTGAACGATAGAAATATGCTCGTCAGAAGTTCCAGGAGGTGCTATTCGGTGTAAATTAAGAAAGTCGCCTCACAAAATATTACTGTCAATGATCAAATAGTCAAGATCTCCCCAGTCAACATCAACCAAGAACTGTTTGATAAGACCGTTCTTCCTTGGTCCTCTCCAAATCACAGCATCATCAGCATTTGGAAGCAAAAATCCAATTGACATCACAGCCAAGTTTTCATTAACATAGACTGGAGACCATCCGGAGTTGCTTTGATGAACTTCTCTTCCTTCCATTCCCAACATTCTGGGAATACTAGGACCGCAGATATCAACATCAAGCAGACCGACCTAACACATATGTTATAATGTGGATTAGTGGAGGCATGGTACTTCTTTTCCGAGACTTGCAAGATAAAATGCCAACTGTGAAGATACAGTGCTTTTTCCGACTCCACCTTTGCCTGAAAGAACAAGGATCTTGTGCTTAATGCTTTTGAGTTTTTCTGTGACGTCTTGCTTGGCTGTTCGGGGCAACTTTTAGGAGTGATAGAAAAAGGAGAATTACATTCATCGATTAGTGACTTGCCTTCTCCTGAAGCGCAGATTTTCTGGTTTGGACAGCCGGCGCATCCTTCACTTTTACCAGCGAGCTCGCTGTTTACGCCAACGCATTCTTGGTTCGCGTTTGTTGGAACGGCTTTTTTTTCAGCTTCCATTTCTAAATAACCAGATTTAGTTTGCAATATTAAAGATTTCAATTCAATTTCGCTGTAAATTGGTTTCCGGGAAGGAGTGATTCTTCAAATAACAAATAAATGCTGCAGTGATTCATCTACAAAATTTGTAGGTCCAAAATAGATGAAATGGCTCTTAAATTCTATTATAATTTAATGTTGCAATCTATCAAAAGAGTGAATGCTGGTTGTAATAATGACTGCATTGAGTTATTTCCAAAATAGATTACCCTGGCTATAGAAAGATTTCATATAGAGAGCCATTATAGAAATTCTCTTTAAAATTCTCCCTTCTCTACTAAATTTTATTGGTACAACTTTGGGAGAAATTTTGCTAAGATTAGCTTATATACTAAGTATTCTACTTCAAAATTTTAAAATGTCTGTAGGTTCTTTTACAAAACCCCAGATTTTTACTCAATATTTTAAAGAATCCAGAGTTGTGACGGCATTTCAAAAACTTCCACCAAAATTTTGTGAATTTAATGCATGTTTAATATATTCGTAAGACAGTTTTTTGTCAGTGCAGTAGAGAATTGAGTGTTGTGCTTTTTTCAAAATTATGAAGTGCATCTTGCTAACTCAGAAGTATCTGTCAGATTGCTTCAGCATGACATTCCAAAGTTAGTTCAATGATTAGAAGCTGTGCATACTTCTTATTATGTTCTCCAGGTTTTATTTTATTGAGAACGATTAATGGTTTAAATTTATCTAAATCAATAAGTCACTAGTTCCCACTCAGCATGGAATCCGATATTCGTGTGATCTCCAATAAAGTATGTTGTGATTATCCTCGATGCAAAACAAAGGATAACTTTAATTCCTGAAAATATGGGCTTATTTTTTCTCTAATTTCGATAAAAAACACAATATGTCGCTTCTATTTGCATTTATAAAACAAGAGACTCAATCAATCCTGGACTAATAACAAATTTTTAAATTAAGAATTTAGGATCTGATACGCGAAGTAAAAGATATATTAATTGGGATCAGATGCATTCTCCGGACATAAAAGCACATGTTGTCAAGAAGCGAACAACTCTCAAAGACAAAAAGACTCTCCAAGAGCACCTTTATAAAGGCAACTTCCTAAGCTCCCCAAAAAGCTCTGGAAGCCGCCTCTTGACTTCTCAATCTGATATCAGAACTGCGAACCGCTTCGAAGAGCATAGTATAAGGTAAAATCACAAAATCTTATGGCATTTATTTTAATCTCCACGTCCATAGCTTCAGTAAAGCCTCATCTAATAATCTGGGTACCCGAGTTTCCTTAGGATGTATGTGTTGATAATCAATTTTGCTTGTTATAGAGCTTGTGATAAAACATCATTCTAAGTTCGAATCAAGTCCTCGTCCTTCTTCCAATTTAGCTGGCGAGCTCGCATCTCCTCGAGTCCAAGGCAATCCAATCCTTCAAAATGGAAATGAGAAGACTCAAGTAATTAACTGAATTTATTTAGTAAACTAATCTTCTTGGTAGCAATGGAAGCCAATTACGAAAAGAAACGGCATTTCTAATCAGTCATCTGTATTCAGTACCGAAGTATTTCCCTTACACTTGCTCTTTGAGCTTATCACTACTAAACTTAGCCACTACCAGAACAACCTCGTTCGAAAGCCAAAGGGCAATTCAACGAGGAGGCTCGAAAAGCAGTTGATGAAGGTCCACAGAAGAAAACTGGAATTAAGTACTTCACAGTTCTAATGGTTTTTCTGAGAAAACTTACTTGTAGACTGATTCCGCAGAAAGAGTCAGCTTGTTCGGATGAGTTCAATAAGCGCCAGCTCAAAGTCGTTGTAGATTCCCCTGAAAAGCGCCGACCAAATCCAATCACTGAAGGCGAGCCTGATAAACCAGTGAAATCAAGAGTGGTCGGCCAACAAGTATCTGAATGGACGAGGAAATTTAACGAAAAAGCCTCACTCTTACCATGCGAAAGATCTGGGAACAATAAATCGTAAATTATCATTGAAACGATTTGATTAAAGGTATCTTTGCTATAGACGGGCTGAGAAACCTTCGGAAATAAAAGCTGTGTTCGAGCACACTTCGACTCCAAAGGGCAATAGTACTCCTCAACCACAACTCAATGAAGCATTGAAGGCAAGAAAATCTGGCGTCGTAGGATCACTGTTCGACCATAGCTATTATAAAGACTCGGGATTAGGGGTATGATAGATGTAGAATTCGTGTTAACTAATTGGCTAATCGTGTAGGTTTCTCCAAAATGCACTGAAGTTAGCTACGGCACAATAAAATCAAACTTGAATGTTGAAAAGACATTCTCAAGAGTGAAGGTTGACATTCGCGTTTAGTTTGATGCCTGATGACTTTTAAAATAATATATGATAATATATAGAGTAATAAAATTGATAGCAAAATACCACCTAGTATGAGAGCTCTTGGAGTGCCTCAGAGAGCCTATTCACTTATATCAAATTGAATTCAACAAAATGTGAGCTTATCTATAAGAAAAGTGATTTGTTTGTTTAGGATTCTGTAATAAACAATTTTTCTTTTAAAGTAATAGCCAGTATGTAATTTATAATTGAATTTTCCAAAAAAATAAAAAATTGAGTGATAATAATTGAATTCACACAAAAGCGTGATCAGAGCAAAACTTTGCTCAAATTTGAAGGCTCAATCAACGGTAATCCCAGATGGGACGGTATCCTTGATGAACTGAAAATTATGAGAATTTTAAAGGAATAATAATCTGTATTGTGTATTGTGCAATGAAATAATTAGAGGGATTTCTGTTGTTCACCATGAAAGCCAAATAATTATGGATAAAATGGAGTGATTATCAATTAGTTGAGTATATGTATCTTTGTAGTTTGGAGATAGTCCTTGGTAACACATTAACATCTAGAGATGTTGCAGGCAATACTTATTAGCCAGCAAACTAATTGTATTATCACACAGAATTTGAAATTCGGAGGCTATGCTTATCTTTGCAACGTCACTGTAAACAAAACATCATTTACTTGCATTGAAAATAGCATTTGCCAATATTCCTAAAATACTCTAAGTTAGTGAGAAGTAACTCTATAGTATAAATAAATAAAATAACTTTGGATCAGTATTATTATTATTCATCTCCAAAACAGAAAGTTTATCAACTATATCCAAATAAGCATATACTGTTATCGACTATCTCGTAACTAAGAATCTTTTCAATAAAGCAAAGCAACCATTATAACATCCGATTAAATAAACTTGCGAGAACAAAAAAATGGATATTGAGAGCCTAGGAAGCGCATTTACCTACCATGGAGAGCCAATTTCAGCTATAAATCGTTTGGACCACAAAAAATTCATTTATATCACTGATCCCATGTACAACCTACCAGAGCAACAAGACAATCTTCCAACAATTTTTTCAATCGACACATTATTTTCTGACAATACCTTCGAACGCCTCATCCAAACCATCAGGCCTAGTCTCATAACCCGAATTTCTCAAAAGTCTAGAAAAGCCTTTGACGAAGAAATTGTCAACCTGAAGTCACAACTCTTAGAGCTTGTAGCTACATTAGATGATCTCCAATCGAATCGATCCGAATTTTACGAGTCGCTGCTAGAACGAGCATTCAAGAAGTTGAATACAACTCTTGAACAAAAGCTCCAACATTTGCGCAAACATCGCGATACCCTTTTAAACTCGACCAAATTTCCAAAGGAAGTTGACGCGACTCTAGAAGAGTACATCGAGGATTTTTATTCGTTGAGAGATTTCGATTTCAAGAGTCAAACCAAAGACCTAATGCACAGTTTGAGCATCCCGTTCACGTTAATCCACCAAGAAGTTGAGAAAGTTCGTTCTTTCCTGACAAAACTGCAAGCGAAGGTGAGATCAGCTAGAACTGCTCGAGTAGCTCTTTACTTCTATGCTAGGCTATCGTTGACTCAGGATTTGTGGATTTGATTAAAACAAGTCAGCCGGAAATTGTAACCATACCAAATTTCTTTGAGGAGCTAGGTATTTCAATAATATCCAAAAAACTAAACTAATTAGTCAGAAACGATAAGGTCAGTGACTGTGTCTCCTAACGGCCAGTATATCGCAGCTGGATCACGTGATGGAGTTCTAGAGATATGGCTTGGACACGAAACTAGGTTTTGGAGAGCAGAAGAAGCTCATCGAGGTAATTTTATAAAAGCGATGCTTGTGCTAATATGTTCCGACAACAGGATTTATCAACACACTCAGCTTTTCAGCAGATAGCGAAATGTTAGCCTCAGGAGGGGCCGATAAATCGATTTGCATCAGATACGTCTATGAAAAGGCCACGATTCATGTAATCGAAGAAGCTCATGACAGTAAGCCTCTGAATTGTCTATATTCTAAATACTTTAATTTTCAAGCTACCGTTCTTTGCGTCAGATTTCCACCTAAAGGGAATTTTATGTGCTCAGCCTCAAAGGATCCAACTTTAAAAGTGTGGCGGATATCTGATTTTACACTCTACGCAGTTATCCCAGAAGCTCATAAAGGCAATCTCACATACCGATTTGCAGCTGATCTTTAATTACTGTATTAGAATCGATTTTCAGTATGATTTATGCGAATGAAGGGAAGATGCTCATCACTTCGTCAGCAGACGAAACGGTAAGATTCTGGGATCTTGCGAGAAAGAGAGAGATAAAAACAATAAACGCTGTTTCTCGATGTAATAAGCTTGATCAAACAGCGATTTAATGAAATTACTACTAATGATTAGTGGACATTAACTCCATTACGATTTCTCCAAAAGAGAAACTGCTGGGGGCTGCGAGTAGAGATAAATCGATTACTGTTTGGTACTTGCCAACCCAAAGAATGCTTAGAAATTTCGATAAAGCTCATGACGGTACTGATTAGGGCTTTGATAACTTTACTAATACATAGCTGGGTAGATGCGGTATTTTCTGTGAGATTTTTCACTCAAGAGAGGATTTTGATATCGAATTCTGCAAGAGAGGATCAATCAATCAAATTTTGGAATGTTTATTCAGGAGAGCAGATAAAGTCGTTTAGGAATCACATACATACAGGTAACTATTGCTGGTTTAATTGGAGAGCTGAGAACTTAAATCTAGTTTGGAATGGTGCATTGGAGATATGTACAGAGAAAAAATGGGTGGTAGTTGAGGATCGCGAGAAAAATGTTGCGATTATTAACTATGAGTACGATCCGAATTCAGAAGATGAGATACTGAAAAAGAAGATTGCGGTCAATTTTACCGTTGGAAATAGGGATAAGGGTCAAGAAATTATATTAAAAACTTCTTAAATCAGAGTCTTAGCTTTTACAATGCGAATGAAATGCTCAAAACTTTTCTCAGTTGATGGTTCAAGGGCTGAATGAACTGGGATTTAATCATAAAATTTGTAGTATTTGTAGTAATGATCGCAATGAGTTGAATAATAAACATTCATCCCTGTACAAATCTGAATTATCGAAGGAATCTTCATAAATTTACAAATTTCACAGAATTTTTTCTTCGGAAAAACTGTCGGACTCGTGAAAACAGCGATAGAGATGTATTATAAATCAGAAGGAGTCTAAACTTAATAGCCAGATTATCCGATTTGCACAAATTCTATTATCATATCTATGTTTTTCTGAGTTGGAATTTATAGATAGTCAGACTCATCAGTGACAGTGTGCATGAGTACCACTGAAGTAGAGAAATGAGTAATCTGGCGTAATTAGTTCAAACTATCTATTTGATATAGATTCTGTGGAGTTTCTTTATCAGTTTATTTTTTTGCCCGCGTTCTATAATATAATGTTAACGACGTGTTTTAAAGCATTTTGCATTGACTTCGGAAAATTTTCAGAGAGCAAGTCTTAATTTGATTCTGAAAATTAGGATCGGATTAGCTTGATTAAGGAGCATCTGATAGTCTGTAGAACACAATTTTATAATGATGGCTTCGATCGAAAATGCAGAATATCTAGATCCATTAAATCAGGCCGATGCTTTCGGAGTCTGTTCCAAAAGATGGGCACAAATTGAAATGTTAATTTCAAGATTATCTTCAGAACTCGACTTGGAGAGGCTTGCCTCTTTCGTAAATTAGTCATAGGGAGAAAAATTTTAAGGTCTTAAAATAGACTAGTGGTTAATGAACGGTGAATTCATAATATTTCAAAAAAGATTCTCGCTCTTCCTCATAAATCGAAGGGATGCTCATCATGAGAGTTAACATCAAAGATCTTTGGATCCCTACACAATGTAACGACCTAAATTTCATTTGTCAACACGTAATAATATAACTTAATTAAAATAATACGCACTAAATTTTGTATCAAAAAGCTCTTAAACACCGTATGACAAGCTTCTTAATGCTAAATTAATTTGCATCTGTTCTTCTAATAATTTAATTTTCAAAAAAAAAATCTGTATCATAAAACAATGTCCCTCTTTTCTCAAAACACCAGCATTTGCCAACAAAGCTCTTTGATGTGCAATAACGGCTCTTTTGGAAAAGAGGTTCTCACAAAAGAAGCCCACAGCAATCCAGATCAAGCACACAATTCAGCCAAACTATTTACATGGTATCAATTTCATTTGGCTCTCACTTGACCAATTTTAAATCAAAAAGTTTCCTCGAAACGTGCGGAAAACAATTTGGATTGCGTTCCTCACTGAAAAAGCATGAGAGAATTCACAGAGAAGAAAGACCATACGAATGTACTCAATGCGATTTAGCATTCACCCAGGTAGACTATTTAACTATCACCTGAATTTCTCAATTTTTCACATAGATCTCGAATTTGAGGCGTCATGAGAGGCTACATGCAGGTCTGAAACCGCATGTTTGCAATATTTGCTCAAAAGCATTCTCAACGCAATCAAATTTGAGAGAACACTCAAAAATCCACGAAAATGAGGTAAAATCGCAAAATCAATGACACAGCTAAAGCTTTTTGCCTTTTACAGCAAGAGCGCCCCAAATTTGAGTGCTCAAAATGCAAAAAGCTTTACCTCTATCAGAGCAGTCTCAACAAGCACCTAAAAAGTCATGATCGAGTGGAACGTACTCATCCAAATGACTATTTAGGTCAGACTTTCCAGAGTTCGTACAAACTACAGGACGGATTGTACGAATCTGCCATATTTCTCGAGGGTTCGAGTCCCGAAAAGAAATTGGTGTGTCTGGAAGGCTCTGATTCGACTGTTGTGCTGCTCCCTAGAGCACAAGAAAGTCAAAGCACGTATCACCAAAGCACCTCAGACGCTGTCCTCCTCCAGCAGCTGGATCTTGGATACCCATATCTCGGCTATCCTAGCTCAAGCCAATATTTCGGGCCAAAGGAGGATCTGAGTCAAGGGTTTCTAAATCACAGTAAACTATTTCATTTTGGCTGGTCTCATCGTTTGAAACTTAAAAAAGTGCAAATCAACTGTTCAATTTTTCCTGGTCAAGGAACTGGGATCGACAAAGGATTGCGATTGGAGTCTGTCGAAGATGTTATGTTGCTAGGAAATCCTCAGATAGATTTCGAGAGAACTCTCTCAGCAGTTAGCGCTAGATCGCGCGCTGAAGAAGAAGAGGATCAAATTGCTGAGTTAGAAAGACGATGCGATCAAATGATACAATTTGATTCCAGTAACGACTTTTCTTCGACTCCAAAAGAGTTTGATGAGAATGATGCGCTCACAATCCGACTACAATATGACAATGTTCTCCAGAATTATGAACCAGGACACCATACTCCTCTAAAGTATGACATGTCAAGTCTCTTCGATGGTGAGCAAATGGTAAACGCAGATGAGAATGAAAATTTTACTCGTTATAGTTTCTTTGAGTAAAATTTTGTATTTCTTTCATCGTTTATGCATATAAACCAGATGTTTATTTCAAGCATTGTGTTTATTATGTTTACAATTTGCTAGTAATTCATGTTATATACTGTGTTTTTGGCTGATTTCAAGAACACTAGAAAAGGAAAAAGGTCTTTTCCTAGATAGAATTTAGGTGACTGGTGTAGTGAGATCAAAGCCTCTATACTTATTGAAATCTGTTGAAAACGCCTCTTCTGACGATTTGCTTAGAATTGATCTACAGGGTCTTTCTATCTTGCCAAAAATTTAATCATATTACTCGAATTCATTCTCTGAAATTCAATAGCATTTTACCCACAACTGCTCGTTAGCTCTATCCATTTGGTTTTCTGTAAGGAAAATGTTGAATATACCAGATTTCTCTTCGATAACAAAAAGTTTATTTAGTATGAACTATAATACAATGATCCTCCCGAGCTAAACGAGAATAAATTTTTATACTTAATAAATTGAATTACAAAGAAGAGAGATTAATAGAGCAATATCAAATACCTATGAAACTAATATTTTTTGCATGATCATCGATCTCAAGTTTTTTTTTGAATCGCCTTCTTTCTGTTTCTTACGTGCTGAATTTATAGTATTGGTGTTTCATTTGTGCCTCAAATAGAGCTTTTTCATTCGAAGCTTTTTTCTGTCCTTCTTGATACAAAATTAACCCTTGCTGCATTAAGGCTTTATGCCTCTTCAAAGCATCAGCTGCAATTTTTTGTGCCAGCTGTTCATGATTTAATACCGCATGAGGGAAAATCTGAACGGACGAAAGCGGAAGTTTCTCAGTTGCCTTGATAGGAGTCAGCTCTTGGGAAGGTTTTTCCAGCATCTTTTGGTTTTTAGCTCTAGCAAAGTCCAAAGCCGGCGCAAATGTAGTGATCTGATCATCTCTAATTTCTTTTAGTCTCTGTTCTCCTTCTTCTTTGCTCATGGGCACTTTCTCATGAAACACTGCCATCAAATCAATACCTTCTTCCAGGCTATTTAAAACCTGTTTTTTCTTTGATGAATGCTTTTTATTGCGAACAGGCTTTGATTCGGGTTTCTTCGTCTCCGGTTGCTGAGTCAGGGTCGTATTCTGTTGGGTCTCAGCTTGCTGAATCTTCGTCCCTTGGCTTCCTGTTCCTGTGTAGGTCCCAGTTTGCTCCTGAGAGCCATAATCGTCTTGAGCTTGAGAATCATAATCTTGACTGTCATAGTCTCCCCGAGAGCCATTCCCACGAGAACCATGAATGTAAGACCCAGTCATTCGAGACCTATTATCCGACTGAGAAACAGATTCCATCTGTGAGCCGCGATCTTGCTGCGAGTCATACTCTCTGTGCTGTCTGTGGGGCCTACGGCCTTTTTGTTGGTTGTGATTGTGAGCTTCTTCAGTGTAGTTATCTTCTGAGTAGTCATCGTCGAACTGGTACTCTTCTTGATAGCTTTTTCTAGCTTTTTGTCGAGTTGGAGGTCCATCTTGGCTTTGATAATCCTCATATTCTTCATACCTATCTGAATCATCGCTATGAGCAGATTGCTGCTTTCCTGATCGGTTTTTTGAGTGTCCATTCTTTTTGCGAGAATTGTGTTGTTGAGAATCATCATCTCCGAAATCATCCATATAGTCTGTATAACTTTCAGACTCTCTGAAGTTTTTCTGATCATGGCCTTTGCGAGGCTTCAAATTATCCCGATTTTCAGATGAATAGTACTCCGAATTCATCTGAGATCCGCCTGTGCCATTGGTTTGAGGAGCAAATTTGTTCGGAGCTGACGGTTTCGAATTTTGGCTCCCATATTCTGAATAACTATTCATCTTATTGCTCGAATAGTCAGCTGAAACTTGTGAATAGTACTCTTCCTTATTAACCGGAGTCCTGCCTGAATTATGATCGTTAGATAACTTAGGATGTCTCTGATGGCTATGTTGTGGGTCTACCACTTTTCCGCTATGATAGTTTGCTTGTTTGTATTGATCATGATTCCTTATTTGCGAGCTTGAAAATGCCTCTTGTCCTGAATAATTCGAGTTTTGATAGGATTCATTTAAGGACCCAATACTGTTCATTTTACGATGAGGATTCAATTGATTTGGAGATTTCATCTTGTGCTGCGAACCGTCATTTGAAGGAGGATATTCGCTATTATTATCTTCATCTTCCTCTGTATTATACAAATCATTATATTTTTTGGGGGGTTTTTGCCCAGAATTTTTTGCATCTTTTCCTTCGGATCCCTTATGACCGGTTCCCTTTGTCGCAGGATGATACCTACCACCACCTTGTCCAGATATGAGTGAGCCCCAATCTCCCTCCTCTTCAGAGAATCGACTTTGTTGGCTGCCACTAACTGGCCTTTCGTAATTTCCTTTTTTTGAGTTTGGATCCTGCCTACCATTTCGATTCTGGGATTTTAGTGTATCCAATTCAGAGGCAGCTGAATAAGAGTCGTCAGCGCCAGGTCTTTTCTGTTGTTTGCCATTATAATATGCAGAAGACCTTGAATTGCTGTCAAAACTCCGATCATTCATATTCCCCTTTTTATAAGGATTTTGATGAAATGACTGATTGCTCTCAAAAGAAGCCTCCAGTGACTGAGCATGCTCTGATATAGATCTATTATTTTTAATCTTTGGCAATTTTATATTTTCTTTTTGGTGCGGACCTTGAAAGTTCTGATAGTTAAATTTTCCAGGCAGTTCTATCGGAAACCGAAAGGGATGGTTCTTCTCGAAGGCAAAATTCGCTTTTCCTAATTCTTGATGATCTTGAATGACTGAATGGTAGCTGTGATCTGTGACATTCAGATGTCTGGCTTTTATAGGAGTCCGACCACGATGAGACGAGTTCCTGGACTGGGATTGGTCATCTCGGAAATAAACATCTTCCCAATTGGGAGATTGCTTCTGCATTCAGTAGTGTGGTTATGAGTCCGAGTTTATTTATTTTATTGAATTTGGGATCGAAATTCAATAATTCGCAGAGATCATATTATGAGGCAGAGTGGGACTGTTCTAAGTATCAAGTAGTAGTGAATATGATTTGTCTCATAGTAAACACTCATCTGAGTTGTGGGTGTCTATCATATTATATGATACTCGTTGATTGACGACAGAATAGATCTCGAAAGGAATGGATACAGTAATATATTTGGAAATCTGAATGAAAGTTTGTATCGAGTATTTCACATGCTTCATGCACCCTAATGATAGTAATTCGGAAATCTCAGAGTTCTTTTCAGGTACGTTGTGATGGACAAAAATCGAGAGTTAATTTGAAGCAACTGATACGATTAAATTATTTATTTCAATCCCAACATTTATGCAAATGAACAGTTCAGAAGAAGCACCAAACACTCAAAAGGACTATCTTCCTGAACGCGACAAACTATTTTCAGAATTGTTCAGCCAGTTTGGCTCTCAAAGCTTAGAGACTGAAAAACCGGCTCAGGCTCACTCACCTGAAGAAGAGCAAGGATTGACAGGATTATTCGGGAACTATCTTAGCCGTAAAGGCGGTGACGGCAAAAGCAGTCAACGGAAAGACACTAGTACAACCGACGCTGCAGCTGATGAGGAGTTGATATTGATTCGCACAAGAGCTGCAAAGTATTGGGTCGGTGTTACAGTTCTCGTGCTGCTGGGACTATTCTTATTCCTTCATTCCATTATCACATTCCTGAGGTCTCCAGATGCGATTATGAGTATCTCTTGCAGCTTGTTAGGGACTGGGTTATGCTTTTTGGCAGCTATTATTGTTGTGAAAACTTTAAGAATTTGCCTGCAGAGCTGGTCGCTTCTTCGTCAGGGGAGATTTATCGCTATTTATTTGATTGCTTTCATCATGGCGCCGCGATTCTCTGAAACATTCACGCTTCTGGGGTTGGTGCTGGTGGGCTTGCAGGTATCTATTGCTTTCAATAATGAATAATTAACTCATCTTGCAATTTGTTTAGGTTGTATGTTTCATCGCTCTCTTTAACACGCTCAGTCCGAGAGGTACGACATGGAAAGATTTGATAAAGACGCCTTTGAAGAATATGCTCTCGAAAGTTCGAAGGAAGTCACCGAACAATCCTACCAATCCGAAAACACCCGGTGAAAACTCATTTTTGCCTCTGTGATAGTTAGACGCAGCAAACTCGCTTTCAAATCTTAGATAGACTATATTTTCAGCAAAATTTTTCTATTTCATTTTTTTTTTTTGGTTTTGGGATATGATTGCCGGCTGTATTGTGGGATATTGAAGTTCGAACCAAAAAATTTAGTTACAACAGTTGACGACCTTAACTAAATGAACTTTGTGCTCTTGTTTAATTTCTTTTACTCTTCTTTGGCGAGCTAGGATAAAGATGTTTCTCGTTTCAACAAAGACGGCACGATGCTGTAGTCTCATTAGTATTTTAAACGGCTGCATAATTCTTACTAAGGACATTTGGATTTCAATTTCTGACAAGTTATTCTTTCATGGTAAATATGGTGAGTGTGGTAATTGTGGATATGTTCCGATATGTGATATCCAACGAGGCACCCCTACAAGGACTCTAAAAAGGCTCAACAAAATCAGCAAAATTACCGAGAGAGAAAGAAAGAGCAACAATCTTAAAAATAAAACAAAAACGATCAGAATTGAGTGACTCAGCATTGGAACCTCAGAATTTAATTTGCTCTAATAAAAGCACCAATAATATTAGAAAGATAATGTCTTTTGAAGGCAACCTACCAAACCGAACTCCTGGAAGAGGTCGAGTTTTTGAATTGACTCCAATCAAAACAGGTGAAAGAGGTAGTCTAACCAGATCCAACGATCAAAGGGGCAGTTTGACTAAATCCAATGAACAGAGAGGCAGCGTGGCCTCTAATTTTTCCAATGAGGATAGTAAGAGAGGCTCTATGGCATCTCGTACAGGACGTGATGGTTATTTAGTCGGTAGAGCCCACCAGAAAAAAGGTAATTCGAAATGCACGATGGTTACACATGAATTATCATTCAGCGGAGTGGCGTAACGATGCTTTTTTACCGAGGAATATTGAAGGAAAACAATCACAAAAGCAAATCTTGGCCCTGAAGGCCAAGATGAAAAATTACGACTCTTTTGCAGCAGTAGTGAGTGTCACGGGGCTTGTCATCGCGTTTATTGAAGTATATTCTTTTTCTTTGGACATTATCTATTGAAAAATACTCAAAGAATGAAATTTTCTTTACAAATGGGAATAAAAGCAGCATTGTAAATCATATAATGAGAGGCACTGTGACCGCGACATGTGCTCTGTCAAGTACGGAATCATTTTTTCTTTACTCGTTGTTGAACACATTGCTCTTTAGTGTTCTTTTTACTTCAGCATTACCTTCTGAAGCTTCGGATACTAAAATGCAAAAAAATTGTCTATGAAACAAGTAAGCGCATTCCTTACCTTACGAAAAGAGCATAAATCAAATTGCTTTTTTTCCCAATCAGCAACTTTATGGACCTCCCCTTTATTCAAATACTTCTTGCTTGAGGCTTTCATTCAATGGATCCACTGTCCTCCTGGCCTGGATGTAGTTATAACAAACCGCCAGCTCGGTAAATTTGAGGCTTATCAGTTCCTGATGTCCGAAATTGATTTCTCAAGGCTTACAATTTGATATATCACTGGACGGCTACATTTTATTTTTCATGTACGCCCGTCTTTACGTTCTTTTCAGGATGTTCGATCATTACACTATATGGACCAACCCCAGAGCCGGCCGAGTATCGTAAGATTCATTCAATGTAGTCGGATTTCACATTTTAAATCATAGCCAAATGAATGGTTTCCAAGCCGATTCCAAATTCGCCATCAAAGCTTATCTAAAATGCAAATCATTTTGGGTGCTCACTATTGGACTAGGCCTTTCAGTTCTTCTTTTCGGACTGTGGATACGTATTTTCGAGAGAAGTTACGTGAGTACATCAAGATACGTGAATTTTGATTACGTTTGGAACTCTTTTTGGTGTGTGATTGTCACAATGACGACTAGTACAAAATGTGTGAAATATGGATAGACTCATCGAATTTTATAGTTGGATACGGTGATATTTACGCAGAGACGCATCTAGGGAGGTTTGTATCAATTGGAGCTTGTATCTGGGGAGTGTTTTTACTTTCGCTGTTCGTCGTTATCATGAACAACTATGCCGAGATGTCCAAGCAAGAGCAAACAGTAACATTTTTTTTTTTGGTATACGACTCCATAATTAATCTTCAATTCGAAAAAGGCCTTCGAAGAAATCGAAAGAGAGAAGCTTATCCTCGATAGCCTGAGGAAAGAGGCAGCCATTGTTATTCAAAGGCAATACCGCTTGAGACTACTTCAACGAAGGAACTCTCAAGAGGTTAAGAAGATATTGTTAGCTCGAGCGGAACTCATCAGAACCATCAATAATTTTAAATTGAAGAGGAAGTATTACATACTAATTAGAGTCTTATGAGTTAATCACCTTTCAAATGTTAAGTGGGATCATGTCTAGGAATAAGAGAGTCAATGAGATCATCTCTGATATGCAAGAGAAAGAAAACGAAGAAATCCATAATCTACTCAAAGCTCTCACTCCCGTGAAGAGCATTGCCGTCACGATAGACCAGATCCAAAACCTCCAATACGAATTGAACGATTGTATGGTCCAAGTCTATGAGAACTGCCAAAAAATGTATAGCCTTGCCCTCGGTAATGCCTTTTGACGACTGTTTCAATTAAAAATATTCTTCAGAAAGCGCAAAAGGATCGTTGGGAATCGTAAAAGATTTGAATGACAGTAAAATTCCTCTCTACGATTTGAAAGGCAGGGAGGTCACTGATAGTCAAACAGGACCGAACTACGCTCTAGAGTTTTTAAGGTTGAAACAAGAGAGCTCTCAAATTGGTTACTCACCACTTCTAAAGCATTCAGCGGCCAAGCCGTCTGAGAAAATGCAAACCATCAAGTTAGAAAGTGCTGCTAGAAATCACAACAACCATCACATTGAAGAAGAATCCGAGGATTCTTCCTCATCAGACTCTGACAACGATGCAAGGAAAAGCAGTAGCAGGTTGTCTCAAGACTCTTCAGAAAGCGACGCTGATAAAAAATCCAACAGGAGAACCTCGACTAAAGTTCAGAGAATGAACAGTCGAGTGAGAAAGAGCAGTACAGGAACTAACCGGTCAGACGCCGATGCGCTCTCAGGAATACTCGTCAATGAGGGATATGGAATTTATCATCTCGAAGGAGCGGATCTGCCTGGAGTTGTGCATGAAAGAGATTAACTAAATTAAAATTGGATGGAATTGAAATGAAATCAGAGAGCATTTAATTCTATTGAATCATTCCTTACTGCTGTCCCTACTACCAATTATTCTATTTTTGAAATATGGTATCTAACTCTATATGGAAGAACGAGAGTTATTGTAACTCATGACCCAATGTTATACCTTTATAAAACTTGATCTGAAAGAGTAATACTCTGAAATCTGTTTTCAAAGAGAAGTTGAGTGTTAAGTTATGACGACAAAGAAAAAAATCATGGCACTAAGGGAGATCGTTGTAAGTGGGAAAGATAACTAATATTAAAAACAAAAAAACTGGCAGTTAGATCAAGTCAGAAATTAAATTTTCGCGTGCGCGAAAAGCGTGAATAAAATTTTGTTATTAGGGGTATTGTCTGTAAATGACCTTCGATCATCGAAAAGCTCGTCTAAATATAGCAACACTAGCGGCTTTAAAGTGTGGCTTGGGATTATCTTTTGCAATTCTCTACTTCGTTCTGGCCGCGAAACCTGACTTAGCGACTAATTGCACAGATCAGCCATTGCAGTTCATTACCTTTGCCAAGTGGGGGTTTGTTGGATTATTAGTAGCAAGCATTTTTTGCACTCTCTTGCAGGTCAAGTCCTTGCAGCCGAATCTAACAAGACCTGAATGCTACCATGGATGGGGAAGACTCTTAGAAATATTTAGCGCGATGCTTGGGATCTGTATCTGGTTCTTTGGATGCCTCGCTGTGTTTCAATACAACAAATGCACGGACGTATTTGCAAACACAGTTATAAGGATTACTTGTGCGTCGCCTATTGCTTTCATTTTATACTTTATTTACAGAGCTGGTTGCACTTGGGTTTCGGAGCAAAGGAAGAAAAAAGAGGGGATCCCGGTTGCTGCTCAATCATGGATGTCAAGCAAAGATGTATCCGGTCGTGATGAGACTGTTCTTCCTGAAATGAGAAGGATTCAGGAGGAGCTGGAGAATAATCTGAGAGAGTTGGAAAAAATAAAAATTGCGTTTCAGAATGAAAATAAAATCATCAGCAACAGCAACAGCAACCACAACGCCGAGGCTGAGGTCGCTAGTGGGGCTGAGAATCCTAAATGAATCTCTAACTCGTTAATTTACTGAGAGAGTGTTAGATTGTTAATTTGCCTGTCAAATTTATGCGCTGCTATTAAAATACTATTAACTATTACATTTTCTGTGTGTTTTCAATGTTAGTAACTATCTAAGTTGTTTAGCCTTTGAATTTTTATAAGTGAAAGTTCAGAACAGTTTATCCTGATTTTCATTTAAGATCGTTACAGACTCTACTTACAGTTTTTCTTGCAAAAATTATATCATGTCTCAAAATGGTCTATGTAGTGGAAAGAGAAAGAGTCGTATATTAAAATTAAAGAATTATGATTGCTGAAATCAGAGATATATTTCAACCTGCAGGTAATTGATTCTTGAGTAATTTTCATCAGCTTCTACTCTGCAAAAAAGACATTGTGATTTGGTTTTATGACAGGTTTTTGCTTGAATATTTCTTTAGATATAGCAAATTATTGGTCAAATACAAGACATTCAAAACATAATTAGTTAGCTTCAGAGGGCAGAGTCAGAATAACTCGGCTGCTCTGGCTGCCCAATAAAAAAAATCGCTGAATGCCTTCTCATATGCATGTTATTAAGATAGAAATTTGAATATTATTTTCTCAAAAAACTCTCATTTTTTTCAATTTGGAAACAATTGTTTGCTTCCAAATCATTTAATATTCTCAATAAATTCTTCAGATATTCTTCAAGCACTTGGATTCGCTTGTAGATTCTGTTTCATTTGGCCCAAAAGCTCATCAGCTTTTTCTGGGTGCTTATTTCTCAGATGTTGGGTCAGAGAAAATTCTGATCTAATCATATTATAGCAGAGTCAAAATCAGTCACAAAAACGAGATAATACCCATATGACTTTTTACAGTTGTGCTCAGGGCAATTGTAAAGGCGAATAATTTGATTCGCTAGTCTTCTTTGCCTTTTTCTCTTAGTTTCGCTTTCTTGAGTTGCCTTGACTGAAGGTGTATTTGCTTTTTTCTCTTCGCATTTTTTGATGTTGTCAAGCAATATCGTTCTCTCTGTGAGCAATAAGCTTAGCTACGATGCATAATTAATATTCATCTTCCGAAGGAGGACAATGCTTACTTTCTGGTAGAGGACGTAGTTCATCATGTTAAGCAATGGCTTCTGCGACTGATCTAAAGCAGATTATTAGCATTTCTGGAAAGACACGTGAAAAGATGAAAAAGATAAAATTCAAATAAAATCACAGCACTAAGGAATACCTTGGAATGCGACAGTCGATAACATTAGCTGCGGTGCTGTGATCATATCGAGACCCAGAGTCGGGGCCATCATATCCTTAGTGGTGCCTAGATTTTGAACTGGCAGTTTCATCAGGAGCGGGTTGAACAGCAAGTTTGCAGAAATCTCAGAATCAGGCTTAATACTGAAGGATGGAGCAATTTTCGAGCCGACTATTGCATTACTCATGAATAAAGGCTGATCGGCTTTATATTCAAGAGTAGCAGGTCCAGTCTGAACTTTCTTAGTCGGTAGCATCAGTATTATATATGGTAGCGCGGTATTTAGTGACTGGACCTATTATGGATTTTTTTTAATTATTATGAGAACGCTGCTATTAAACAGAAAAAAGCACAGAAGATTTATTTCGGGATCTTATTGGCTCAGATTTAGAGTTGCATTAGATAAATTTTAGAGATCCTGATAAAAGGAAAGAAATCCTTTTAGACTCAAGATCTTCTGATTAATCCGCAACTTTGATTTTCTAATAACTTTTATCTTAAAAGCATCTCTTCCATGACAACTTCTGCTCTTGAGAATATGAGTTTGATAACTGTCTCTTGTTTCATAGCACAAGGAGGAATCTGATTGTACAAACATTCGTCATTCGAAAATTTTATCTACAATTTATTAAAACTCTCAGGAAATGAGCTGTTGTTCTAAGCGATTCGTATTAAAACTTTAGTAAAGTCGCACAAACCTCGATTAGCGTGTTGAAGAACGCGTTAAAGTGGCTGTCCAGAGCGTTGGATAACAGAATGTTGGTGTACTGCTAATTCGTATACACTGATGAGCTAGAATAGAGTACAATCGAATCTAATGATCCTTCAAGGCATTGCTGAATTTATCCTTACGAGTTAAGAATCTGAGAATGAATTCCTTTTCATCATCCTGGTTACCTTCGTTTTATCCTCAATCTATGATGATATATATGCAATGAACTCTTAATGCTAAGAGTGAAAACATACAGGCGTCGAGCTAGCTCGATATGAAGCTCTAAATCAAATTCTCCTAAAAAAATTCTTGCGAGAGTCTGAGTGGATGGAAGCTATTTCAAATTTAAATCTTCGAAAGTGATTTATTATAGAGACAATTAAAAACAAAAGCTCTTTTGATTATTCTCCGAATCAACTAGCCAATTGCAAGCATGCTGACTCAGAATTATGGGTTTATCATTGTACTGTTATCATGTTCCATAAGATGTTACTCCACTAGTCTCCATAATTTAGGATATTGAAATCTTCAGAAATTAAGAAATAAAACAGATATGCACGGGTTTTTTTGATTATAAACAGAATCTGCACATAGGTAAATCGTAGAGTGAGAAGATATAGTCGCCTTATAGTGTATTTCACGTAAATAAGGCTTCTAATAAAATTATCAAAACACATTGTAGAAACCAAATCGATAATTGTTTGCAGCACAATGAAAAAAATTAGTTATCCAGGATGATTGGGTTGCTAATAGTGCAGTACTTCAACTAATTTTGAATTGATTAAAACAATCTTTTTCCAAAAAAAAAGAGAGAGATAGAATTTGGAGTTAGTTTCTTTCTAAGACAAATAAATTATTCAGTGAAGATGACGGAATTTTAGATCCTCGTTGAGATATATGAGATAGGAAACTTTCCTGGTTTCTTCTTGTTAAATTCCTCGCTTATAAGAGACAATAACCTTTGATTGGTGTTTCGCTGTTTTTGCATGTTTGCATATGCAAATTTGATTGCTTTTTCTACGCTAGAAATTGATCTCTAATAGATCTATTTTACATTCTGAATGTTACCATTTCTCACTCAAATAAATTCTCATGAATTCAGAGGTTTCACTATGCGGAGGACGTCCCAAAAAGCTGCGGATTGCAAAGTGAAAAGAATTTGAAATTAACAAAGGTTCATATTTTATGAGACTTCTAGTCCGAGTAAAATGAATTAGTAGCTAGCCTGAGTTGCTACCCCTGGAAAGAAGTCATTTTATTTGAAGTCTCTCCAATCCAACTATTGTAGCAATGAAGCTTTGGAAATGAAAGGCATTATGAAGAAGCGATATACAAGTATCGTCATGAAAAAAAAAATAAAATAATGTTCGAAACCAATTTACTTGAATTCTAGGATTATTTATGGAAATTTCACGCCATGGTTGCGCATTCACTGCCAAAACTTCCTGCATGCACTATATGCTCTCTCCATTCGGCATTCATAAGATTTACCATTCTTAATGATAAATATTGCGTAAGAGTTGTGAAGTTTGCTTCGATAAGAGGTGATTCAATCCTAGAGTAGGAGTTGCTTGATGGAGAGGAAACTAATGAGAGAGAAATGCAATCATTTAATTGATTTTTTGAATAACATGCAAAAAAGATTAGAATGTCGTTCCCGCTGCTCTCATTAGCATTGCTGAGAATAGAGACAAAATGAGCGAGTTCGGTTGATTGAGGATTACTCTGAATTGGCCGCCTATCAAGAGCAATTGCTCTAATGATCTTTTTCTGATCAACATAAGGGATTCCCTATAAAAACTTCAAGTACGCAGTGAAAACTCATTCCCATTTCACACTTTCCATTAATTCATAGATCAGCAGGTGTGTAAAAAATCGCTGATTCGGAGCTCGCTTGATATCTTTTAGAACCTCAGATGTAACTTCAAATTATTCATTTCACAAAAACTATTCATAACAAAACATATATATATATGTCTGTTTGCCTATATTCCTTAATGAGGAAACAAAGAGAAAAGATCTACTTAATTACTTTCTCCTAAAGGCTTACAATCTCAAGAACAATGCTATATTAATCGAGCGTGGTTCTGCTGTTTGATTCAAACAAAGTTTATTTAATTAATACTGATTTTCAGTGAACAGATATCTAGGTGAGGTGAGCCAACTTGAATATTTAAAGAGCCGATTCTTCTTGAAATAATTCAAAACAAAACTTGAAATTGCGAAAACAATCAATGTACACATACATACAGCAAAACAGCATTGATGCCAGCGAAAAGATCTCAGAAAAAAATAGTATGAACTTCTATACTTTGAATGTGCTTGTAGGTGGCAACACAAGCGACCAAGATACGAGCGAAGGATTCTATGCTGGCACACGTGAATATGGACAGTTTGAAACCACTCCTGGGGACTACGAAATGGATGTCATCGATTATAGCCTCGAAAACAGAAGAGATCCACTCACTGAGATGAGCTACCAGCAATATGAATCTCCTCAACCTGACGAAGTGCAAAATATTTTTGAGGAAGCAGAAGTAGATACCTCCCAAATTTTCGCTCAGAGCAACAATCACGAATTAGTCCCTCAACAACCATTCGTGATTATATCTATCCGAAGGAGCGACGAAGAAGTTGCAACCACCTTTAACATTGCTACGAATAATCTCAGATTTGAACAAAATCCCACAGGATACACAATCCGATTTGATTTGTCAAATGGGATGTTTCAGCAGATTCCACAGCTTAGCCTACCAAGCGAGGATTTCGGACACTTCCAGCAAGAGTTTCTCCCTGTTTCAAATCGTCTTGACTGGGAAAACCTGGGCATTCTTATATCTGAAGAGAGCATCCAGGTACCAATTAATCCACCTCGATCAAATCTTAAGTCAGATTACTACAAAAACTTCCCGAAAAAGCTAATCGATACTTACCTTGTTAAGGCTGGAATTACGGGAGGGAAAAGGACGGACTCTTACTCAGATAAGATTAAAAGTTTTAAACTTAGAGATAACGCTTCGATTAAAAAAATTGCAAAGTGCTGGACAGAACTTCCTGGGTTTCAAAAGGAGTTCACCGAATTTGTTGTCAGAAGGATCGAATCAGGAGATCTCAAAATTAGCCCTTTGGCAAGTAATGTGGACCATAAGATACTCTGGGAATGCTATACTCTCATGCTAAATGGGTTGAAGAAAGCATTGAACTATTTGGAAGAAGAAGGATTGATGAACAAGTATGAACCTGCGCACTTTTGGCCAAAAGTGGAGTTCAAAAATCCAACGCTCTCGAAAAAGGTGAAATAATCAAGTATGATTATTCGAAGAATATAGACTCGGCAAAGAAATCTTAAATAATAATTATAATGATATTCGCTAAATTGAGAGACTAATTAAAAAAAATCTAATTGTTTGTTTTGAAGTGTTAAGCTGAGTGCTATATATAAGTTGAATAGAAAGTAAAGAATACATTATTCAGTGGAAATACAAAAATTAGATGATTTTATTGCTGTTAGGATTCATTAAGGGACTATTGCTGTTGAGACTGACTGTTGATGAGGATAATAATATTGCGGCTCTTTTTCGTGATGCTAAGAATCATTAATCATTTAACAATCCCTAACTATGTAATGCCAGTCAACAGTTTTGCTGCCGTCAGCAAACAATGAACATTAGAAATCGATTTTACTTAATGTATCGCAATTTTTTGTTTAATGTTTAATATATCCAGTTTGATAAGGGTCTATATCGAAATTCATAAGACTAGCATCTTTTTCACGATCTTCAAAGACGACCCATTGTGTTGGGGACAGACTTCCAGGGTTGTATTCCAGACTAGCAAAATATAATTTAACTTCAAACATAAAATAAAAAGGCAGTAATTATAACCAGTTTTTTGGATATGACCTCTGAACACTTTAGTAGCTCACCTGAATATACATTCCAAAATTTCATTGATTTTATCTGTTCGAGCAGCGCTTGAGATTAAAATGTTGCCTTGAGTGAAATCGAACACACAATACTCCATCTTTCTAAAGGTTATGGACTGCTGTAGGATGGATATTCATTATCATTATGTACTTCTTTAAACGTTCTCAAGACTTTTACACTGGTAAAAACCATCCACTGAGAGAAGTATCATCACCGTGGGCACAAGCAAGGAGTTTCCCTGTTGGTGATATTGCCATAGAGTTAATAATCGGATTATCTACTCATAATGTTCGGTCATATGAAATTAATCTCTTGCTATATAGTTACAATGAAAAAAAAGTATCCGTTGCTTTTAAATGTTTTTTGGTTGTTTCGCCGAGTGCCATTCTTTATCTTTTGTGAATGTTATGAAGTCAATAATAGTTATTTATTTGTCTTATAAAGTTGAAACTTATCTGAACAAAAGATTTGCATTGCATAAATCCAGTTGTTTTCATTTCAACTCATCAGTTTTTTTTTTGGTATTACTTCTTCTAAAAAGAAACAATAACAACATATAATAAATAAGGATGTAGTATAGAAATAAAACGAAAATCGCAAGCATACGAGTATATAGATAATCTTGTGCAACAATATTTAGAAGCCCACTTCAAGGCTTCAATTAAGGATTGTGTAAATGCTAGGGGTTATTCAACCTCTCTCATCAATCAACAACTTGTTCAACAAATCCCTTAATTCAATTATTCATCAACACAATATTCAAAAGGAAAATGTAGAGTCTCGAGAGCCACATAAGTGATTCCCAAATAGATGAGTCAATCGACGTGTATTTTTGCAATAGTAAAATAATCTTTACTTGAAATGATTGAGAATTTTTTTATTAATATATTCAGTTTGATAAGGGTTGATATCAAATTTGATAATAGTAACGTCTCTCTCATAATCTTCAACAACTATCGATCTGTTTTGAGGACAAACTTCCAGACTTCCATTCCAGACTAATAAAATGAAAAAGGTTTAATCATTTCATTCAAGTAGAAAAGAATACGAGCATGAATATGACCTCTGAACACTTTTAGTAGTTCGCCTGAACATACATTCCAAAACTTGATTGATTTATCCACCCGGGCAGAGTATGAGATTAAAACTTTGTCTTGTGTGAAAAATCGAACACAATAAACCGAATCTACCTAAATGTAAATAGACTTTTACAAAACATTCATTACCATTATGAGCCCTTTCAAACCTTCTCAACACTTTTTGTGTTGGTAAAAGCCACACACTGAGAGAATTATCATTATGAGCACAAGCAAGGAGTTTCCCTGTTGGTGAAATAGCTATCGAGTTAATCGATTCTATTCGTCACATTCAATCAAAACAATCAAACACAAATTATATAGGTACTGTGATAAGATGCGTTCATTGCTTTTATATGTTTTGTTGTTTCGTTGAGATTCCAAAATTTCACCTGTCCGTCTTTCGAAGATGTTACCAACAATTTATCTTGAGATGCAAAGAGCGAGGTGAAAATTGAATCTACAATACACTCAGTAACAGGATATATCATTATTGGTATTGCCTCTATGAGCTTGAGGAATGGTCATGTAAGGAGTGAAATCTGCGACTCTCCACACTTTTAGAGTCGCATCCTTCGAGCCAGAGCACAGAAAAGTCCCTTTCGATGCGAACTTCACACAAAAGATTGTTGCTTTGTTCATAAAATGTGACATGGTGATATTCTGCTGAGGCGATTTAAATTTTACTCTCATGAGCTGCTTCGATCTTATGAATTGCAGATTTTTGCGCAACATTCCAAAAACAAACTGATTTATCTTGCCCACCCGATGCAAGAGTTGCATTATCAGGTGAAAAACTTAATGTATTGACAGATTCTTCAAATTGGTGAGAAAATCACTAATGATTCACACTATGAAGTTCAATTACCGAGATGAGCGGTTTCCACTTTCCAAAATCTTGTGTGATTTTGAAGCCAAATCTCAAGATTTCCTTTACGTGATCCAGCTGCGATATATTGGCTGTTAGGCGATACTGTAACTGATCTTATCGTTTCTATTGCATGTTTGTTTGTTTTTTTTCTACTTCCAAATAAATGATCGTCTTACCTGAATTTTCGAAGAAGTTGAATATTCTCTTGATGTCTGATGTGCACTCTTTAATCAATTCAGGAAACTCTTGGTTTAGATTGATCTAGCCAGAAGTTAGACACAAACAATGCATTATTGTCTCACTCTTTGATGTAGTTTATTGAGGACAATCCCAATTTTGTTGGTTTCTTGCTTCATCATTGTGAACGGAGTTAGTAAATTTTTGGTTAGCTCTTGAGTTTGAGTCTTGAAATCGACACTCCCCAATGAAAGAAAATCTTCAAGATACCTCTCTAAAGCTTCATCCGCCTCTCGTGGAAAAACGCCATCATTCAGAATTGTATCTCGAAGTTTTTTTAAATCAGAAAATTTCTGCTCAAGAGTTGTTTCACAGATCCTCGAATATCGTTCTAGCAGGCAATTGAAGTATTCAGGTCTGTGAGATTGATATTCCTCCAAAGCCAAAACAAATTTCAAAAGTTGAGCTTTTAACTTGTTAACCTCGTCATTGAATACTGTCGTCGACTCTAGAGTAAGCTGATCAAGGCTATCTGCTTTGATTCGCTGAAAAATCTTGTCAATCGTATGATCAGATAAGAGCTCTTCTGTTGTGAAAATTGCTGGAAGTCTATCAGCTTGCTGTTGTGGTGGAGTAAAGTTGAGATTTGTGAGATATTTGCATTTGATGTGTTTGTCCGAAATGTCTATTCCCACAATTGGATTTCCGTTAAAGGTGAATAGGCTCTCTTGAGATCTGAGGGAAGCCATGAATTATTGCTGACTAGTTTTATTGATAATTACCGCTATTAAATCTGTTCTAATTGCGTTTTTCTAAGATCCATGCGAACTTACGTGAAAAGGACAATATATAAAATTTAATAAAATAAATTTTACCGCAGGGTCTTAGAACAGCATAGAACAGCATGATAGCTTTCATTTCTGAGTCGTGGCAGCTTAAGGCCTGCTCTTTTACTTTGAATTCCATTGAAATTATGGAACCTAAATTGATATAGAGAATATGAAATATGTGCTTTATGATTGATAGTTTGCTTTAAATGAGAGAAATGACAATTTTCAAGTTAATTAGAGAGTATATTCTATCATAACTTCTAATTGTTTTATTTTTCACCGTATACAGGAAACTTGCCGACTAACAACCCGAGTAACATTGCTTTTAGAAGTTATTTATCAGCAATTGTCTGGCGGAAAGTTCAAATTGATGAATTCGGATGAAATTAGAGGTAGCATCTCACTAATTTCAAACAAATTCAAGAACCTAATATGTTATTGGACATGCGTTACTTCAATAAGAACGTAGCTCTCCATTTTATGTTATATTACTAAGTTTCTTTGAATTTGGACTTCTAACATGAAAGTAAGAGTTCACCGAAAGTTCAGAACGATTTTTTTGTAGATATATTCAGCCTCACTCACTTCAAAGTCAAATTTAATAATACTAACTCCTTTATTATTGTGTTCACAAACAACCCATTTGTTCCGGTGGCAGACTTCGAGAACTCCATTCCACACTAAAACAAATTTAAAAAGCCATGCAAGGAAATTATTACCGGTATAAATATGGCTTTGAATCTCTTTAAGCAGTTCGCCTGAATAAACGTTCCAAATCTTGATCGATTTATCATTTCGAGAAGAATTTGATATCAAAATTCTGTCATGGGTAAAAAATCTAAGGTTGAATATGGCATCTAAACAAGATTAAAATAATTTCAACGACGTTATATAACCTTCATGAGCATTTTTGAACATTCTCAGAAATTTCTGAGTTGATATATACCACACTGCAATAGACTTGGCGCTGGAGCAAGCAAGGAGTCTCTGTGTTGGAGATAATGCTATTGAGTTAATATCCGCTATCGTTCAACAGTCATCATTAAACAATTTCATTAGATTCTCAATTACCTGGAGAGCCTGCATCTACACTTTTTATTCGTACCTGCCTTGTTCCAACAAGACTCCAAAATTTGACTATTCCGCCTTCCGAAGAAGAAATCAATGATTTTCCCTGGTTTACAAAGATGGTTGCTAAAATAGCTCCTAAAATATCAATTAGTGACGAGATTAAACAATGAGTGTTCCTCGATGAGCGTCAGGTATCACGAAATAAGGACTAAAATCTGCGACTCTCCATACTTTCAGGCTCCGATCAAAGGAACCTGAGCATAGGAACAAATTATCTTGTGCAAATCTCACGCAGAGAACAGAGGCTGATGATATTTATTTTATCAGTAGTACTAAAATTTACATTCATGAGCCCCTTCAATCCTATGAGTCTTGGACTTTTTGTCAATGTCCCAAAATGCAATTGATTTATCTTGTGATCCTGATGCCAGAATTTTATTATCAGTTGAAAAATTGAGCGTGTTTATCAGTTCTTGTCAATCACAAGTTGATCGTTGGAGAAATTTGCGAAAATAAGCACCTTTATGAGCATGAGGCACTCTCCAGTACCTTTGATCGCCTCCACGCCATACTTCAAGGACCCCATCCCGCGAACCTGCTGCGATGTGCTGACCATCCGATGACACAGTAACCGCTCTTAACATTTCTATTCAATGAATTAGTTTATTCTGGTATTCTCCTATATATATTTATATATTCGTATACCACTCATGTGTCCAAAGAACTGTGGTATTTTCTGGATTTCGGGTGTTTCACACATTTTAATCAATTCCGGCAATTCAGGGTTAAGCTTAATCTATTCGCAGAAGAAATAAGATGCGAGTTAATCATCCTTTTTCACTTGTTTCTGTAAATTCCCCAGAATGGATCGAATGTTATCGATATTTGGTAGAATAGAAACAAAAGGAATGCGTAAATTATCCAACAGTTCTTGGGTTTGTTGTTTGAAATCTAAATTTCTGAAAGAACGAAAATCCTCGATATATTTCTCGAGTTTGTTATCAACCTCTCTTGGTACCTCCCTGCTATTCAGAAGGTAATCTCGTTGATCTGTTAGATTGATGAGGTGTCGTTTAAAAGTCGCGTCAAGTTTAGTTGTGTATATGCCAAACAAGTTGTGGTAAAATTCAGATTTTTTCTGTTGAAATTGCTCTAATGTGTCGACAAGGTTTAATAATTGAGATTTTAGTTTGTCAAGCTCTTGGACGTAGGCTTGAGAGATATGCATCACGAGGGTTTCTTTGGTTCTTTGAATAATCTGTCTGAAAGTGGTGTCTGAGAATATTGCATCCAATGGTAAAATTGTTGAGAGAGGATCGGGTTGCTGTTTCATTTGACTGTAGTCGGGATCAGTAATGTACCACATAAATTTGCTGCTATCTGTAATATCTATTGCTGTAATTGGCTTGCCATTCAACGTGAAGAATGAGGCACCAGAAGTATTTGATTCCACCATCCTTGTTCTGTGATAAAATTTATTCTGTTCTGATCTGATGAAGTCGTTTGATAAGTCCAAAATATTCAAAAAGCTAATTACTGGTAATATTCTTATCCTAATTTTCTAGGACATGCTGAATTGAGAGATGAATGGCTTGCATACTGATTAGTTTTCTTGACTGAGCTTTATGAAGCAACTATACTTTTTGTTTTTTGCGTCGGTGTTTTTATTAAATCTGACTGCGGAGATATGGCTGTACTTTGGCTTTTTGCCTTATTAACTAGGGATCATAACTTTGGTTTGCTGTTGGACAACAATTCGTGAAAATGAACTCGACTGGAATTGTTTTTATTGTGCTTGTATGAATTATAATCAGAGAAAGTATGTTTCTTGGGACACTTAGGTTGCTGGGCAAATGTGAGGATTTCGAATAAGCAAATCCGTCCACTTAAATATGTTATGTGTTTAACCTCCTTTAAAGCTCAATACTTCCTTTTGTGTTCAAAAATACCTACCTCTCTATAATAGGCAGCTATGTTAACACAAAGGAATAATTTTGTCTTTCGTAAGCATAATAACAGTAACAGTAGGTGACATCTTACATTGCTAATCCAAAAATTCTATTTACTAAATTGAACTCATGCTCTACACCCAAAATTCCTAAGTCCACGTCTGCTGTTTGAAAACTCAACAAAACTCTTAAAATTATCTATTTTAAAATTTTTTTGGTATTTTGATATAAAAATTTCATTTCAAAAAGTCATAATTTAACCACTAGCTCCTTATTCTACCCAACCACAACACAAAAAAAGGGTTCAAAGTTTGCAACTACTGAATTTGCCCAAAATATATGAATTCCTCCTCGCTCTGCTCAGATAATTGATCCAAATCTAATTCTTAGTAGCCTCAGCCAAGGAATTAAGCTCCTTCATTCAGAATTGTTGGGGATTGGTTTAGTTAAATCACAGAATAACGAGTAATCGACTTGAGTTGGTCGTTTTGTGAAACTCTAATAGACACAATTCTTTGACTGAAACTCTACCTTTGAAATTGTTTATATGTAGTATCTATCTATAATAGTAATCTCTTTTCCAAACTCATTCTCTTCCCCCTCTTTATTAGTCGTCATTTTACACCAGGGCTTGTGTACATGCGTCGTCTCTCAGTGAAACACTTCGCATCAAACTCTGTTTACAAGTATTTGAATCTGAGAAGCTCCTTCTCTATCGGCATCTGATCATTCGTGTCTCTGCTCCTCTTAAGTCTATTCCCAAAATTTGACGTCTCAGAATCCATCTCAGGATACATTTCCTCATTGATCTCTTTGAACGTAAAAATTTTGCCCTCACCACCGAGCGAATTCGATTTTTTCATCGAGGTCATTGAAAGATCTGACTCAAAAGTATGCGTTCTACCAAATTTTATTTTTTTCATTTTATGCTCCCAATCTTCCACTTCATCGACAGGCTTTAGCCCTTTTCGCTTAACAAGATTACTTCTGTGCACAGGAACACTGCCACCAATTTGATATGGAGGGCTGTTATCTTGCGACACCTGTCTTGACAAAAAATCTGCTTTAAAAAGTGTATCTGACTTTGGAAGGTGCATCTCTAATTCAGAAGGACTGTTACTTCCACTGGTAGAATTCTTTTCATTGGAACGCTGTTCTAGCCTATATTGGAAAAAATCGCTTGCTTCATCAATTACGTCGTCAGAAGAAATCTGAGAAGGAGTTTTCAGGCGTTTTTTGACTCTAGAAAGCTCTTTATTAAGCGTAAGGGCTACCTCGACAGTTTTGCTATCGAAATCGCCGAGATTCTTTATCTTATGGTATTCAAAGGTCATGCTTGGGTTCATCCAATTAATGGTGGCTGATCGCTTGTCATTAAAGAGCTTCCCGGTGATCTTTTCTATGATTTCCTCTTGCCTGAGCCCTTGTGAGAGATACTTCTTCTGCAATTTGGAGATTGTGCGGTGAAGTTTGCGGAATTTGCTCGAGTTGCAGAGGTTATCTAAGTACTTCTCCAATATATCTTTCTCGTTTGAACTGTCCATGTGTGAGAGGTCTGAGAACGCCTAAGACAACAACAATAGATTATTCAATACTTCGACTCTACTACTACCTAATCGATCCTTTTGCCTTTTACTTTTTAAATGATAATTGTTTTTGAAAAAAATCTCAGTAATTCGCTCCAAAGAACTCTGCCAAATCTCAAATTAAGAGCTGCTGAAAGAGCGGAGGAAATTTTTAAAAGACAACAGAAAAACATGCGAATTCTTCGATTCCCGTAATATTGTGGCATAACAATTACCCTATGAATAGAACAAGGATATTCTCGATAAAAGTACCTCGGCTAGATTTTGGAGAAGCTATTTTAGAAGGCTAAGAATAAACTTTGGGTTCTCATATTTGAATTCAGTCTTCAATTAGAGAGGCATAAGTGATCAGAATTCATAATTAAATATAAGATAAGCGCGATTCCTAAGATATATGAATGAAAGCAATCTATGGTGAATTCAGGCAGTCGGTATAATAATGAAACTAACGTCAATATTTTGTCAATTTTGAAGAGTCAGTTGCGGAATGGGATCAAAATGATTTTCGAGCTAGGCTCTAACAGAGTGAAATTATTGAGAACTAAGGGAATGCTGAGTCGCTCCTATCAGACACGGTTTTGAATAATTGAGAAACTTTTATCCATTGAAGTGAGTTACATAGAATTGCCTGGGTAAACAGTCAATGGCACAGGAAATATTGATGAAAATTGCAGTAATCATCTGCTAACAAAAATGCATGAGGAACAGCCTCAGAGAAAGTCATTTTCATCAGATGGCTAGTTTTCAAACAGAGTAACTGAACAGTAAAAACAATTCTCCAACTTTTAGATAGACATTGAAATGATAAACTTTGACTCATCATATGAGGAATAATTAGTTGGTTCTTCAACGATGATATAAAACAATTTAATTTGTGCCGAGAGACCTTTCCACCGCCTCAATCGGTAGGTTTAGGCCTTTTCCCTTCAAAATTTCCTGATTCAATATTATACTTTCCGTCATTTTTCCCAACGTAAACCCAGACATCTACCAGCTCATCAGATGGTTTGGCCTTCACCTTTATTTTTTCTCTCGTGTACATACCTTCAGCTACCTCCTCAAACTCGTCCAAAAATTCCAGCTGTTTATCATCAATTTTGAATATTTCGCCTTTAACTTCTACCAATCCTTCAGTTCTTGAAAGGTAAGGAATCCATCGCTCCTCCTCTGGTACATATGATTCTGTGAGCTTAAATTTATCGCAAGTTATTGCCTCTGCGATAAATATGCTTTTTTCCATCATATCATGATATGAAAAGTTCCTCTTTAACGTTCCATAAACAAACACCAAGTGTTCATTACTTTTACAAGTCAAATCCAGTTTATCGCTTCCTTCTTTAGCAATTTCCATTTCTAATCTCTCCACAGGGCTTCTCTTCGATTGCTATGTCTTTTGGATACAACTTATTATATAAATTTTTTCGCTTCAGCACTAAGTATTAATAAATCCCTCCCTATCCGCAGTCAAGAATGTCAACCATACAATTCGATCTTCTATTTTCTCTTATGAAGGTCAATAGGCGAGTAAACAGAATGTCCATTATGATATCAAATTAGTCAATCCGATCGGAGACTTAAAATTGTGAACATCAACACTATTCTTTTTTCTTTCCTTAATCGAACACGATTTTATATTAATCGTTATCACACATCAGAATAGCACAGGAATTTCTAAAAAATGGCAAATTTGGTCTTAGACATAGATTATAAGCAAGTCCCTGGTACATACTATTACTTTGGCCCTTCCAGTAACACCTTTCTTCTCAGAGTGGCTCTATGAAAGAAAGAAATTACCAAAGGATTGGGCGAGCAAGCTCAAAGGTCTGACCCTCAAAGCAGAAAAACTTTTCCAGGAATCTGAATTCAGCAACCCTGAAATAAAGGAATTCGTTTCTCAAAATCGTGAAAGTAAGACCTTCATCCCTCTTTCTCTGGAATCGAGTAACAATAATCTAATTTTGCTTCATAGATACTCATTATCATGTTATCGACGCTATCGTAAACATGCTTCTCAAATCAGATGAAGCTAAAGAAAAGACATTTTTGGGCAAGTAATAGAACTCTCTTCTCCCAGGACTCTCGCCTTACAAAAAATTATCCAACCAGATATACCTCGAAAACCATCAATGAGTGGATAGCTTTGAAAAAACTATACGAGAAGGATAATCTCCACTGCGCTGATATGGGCAAAGTTCTTGCACAAAACGTGAACTATGAAATGTGAGAAATTTCAAAAGATTGGTTTGAAGGCTGACAATTTGTTGCATTCATTAGACCAGCAATAAGAAAAAACATCAAGGAGCTTGAACAGCAAATAACAGAGTGCCAGAATAAGGAAATAGATTATAAAGCCTCAATCAAAAACCTCGAGCAAGAATTTAGAACTCAGTGCGAGAAGCTTGGAATCACCGGCGAAGATATTTCTAATGAAGTCCCGGGACTGCTGGCCAAGATACCTGAATTACTCACTCATATCGCAGAATCAATCAAAGATCCTTTGTTCAGAGAAGCACTTGACTATTACTATGATTTTAGCGTCCACGCCAATCAAAGTCTTAAACGAGAGGTATCGTATTATCCTTCAAAACATCAACAGCAATGTTTTCATGCAATTTAAGAATGTAATTCTGAAATACGCTGAACACGTGAACAAAGAAGGCGACGATTTAATTGAAGTTTTTGAACAGAAGTCCGCTGGAAACAGTCTGACACCAGAGCTCGAAAAGAAAAATGCGAATCGGTAAACTTAGTCATTTAGAATAAAATACATTGAATGTGCTGATAGGTACAAGAAGTATGAGAAATATGGAAAGAAGCAGGTCAATCAAAACCAAGATAAGATTATTGAGCTGGTAATACCCGAGGAAATGAGTCTCTGTGAAATTTATCTTCCTTGGAAAATGATAGGATATTACGCTTGAGGCTTCTGGAAATGAACCTTCAGGTGGAGGGATCGATTGGAGCGGTTTCGAAATGATAGGAGGAACGAACACAACTGCAGCGGATACGAAACCAGAGCAGGAAGACACAAAAAAGACCGATGAATTTTCAGGATTCGAAGTTATTAGCGAAGAAGAGGTAATCCCAGAAGGCGACACAATTCTCTCGAATGTAGATACCCGCAACCAGCTCCTTGCTGATCTCAATGAGGTATTGCGCAATCATTCAAATGAAATGATATAGATAATTGTTTACTACGAATCTAGTTGCTCTTCTTCCTGAAGCATAGATTATATGAAAGTAAAGGCGTTTCAGGAAACGTTGTTTTGCAAGCGTATGAGGAGTCTGATCAAGGCTTGGAGAAGAATGCTGAGAAATTGCAGAGCATGATAAACTTGGTGAACAGATGCATCGAACCTTTGATTGACGCTCGAGCTTGCCAGTTGTTTATTCTGAAAGATCAGCCTAAGTAAATACTCTTTCATTTAAGTAATATTAGAAAAATTTCACATCCAGAGCTCAAGAACGTTTGATAAATCACATCAATGGTTACAGACTGGCTCAAAAGCGTCCCAGAGACCTGATAGTTGCTACTGAGAAAAAAGGCTATGAAGTGGAAAAACTGCTTGCGGAATCCAAGAAGAATATTCAGACAATCTCGAAAGAAACCGTTGATTTGAAAAAACAGCTGGAAGCTGCTATCAAAGCTGTTATCAATAAAGAGGTTCATCTGATTGGCGATGTCAACAAAATTAAGGCTTAGACAACAGTTTTCTTCAAAATTTATGCTTAATGTTGGTGAATAGAGAGTTGTTTTATCTATGGGAATAAACAATCGCTAATTTCATTCTCTCTTGCAAATTTTTGCCCACATACAAAGAAAACGATTAGAATTTATTTATTGTATTGGACTCCGTAATACTTAGCAAGTGAGCCACGTAGGTAGGTATCTAGATGCAGTTACTTTTGAAGTAATTCTCATGAGCGTGATTTTTTTTCCATTTGATTCTAACATCTTGAGAATTTAAGAAATATTACAATGAAATAAGAAATCTGCCAATATCAAAGTGTACAACTAAATATCTTCTTTTTTCTCTTTTCTGAGGACAGAAAAGTCATGTTCTCCATACTTTTTGGGGTTTTGACTGTAGAGTTGGTAAGGAAAACCGACTGCTTTCTCAATCTTCTTCTCAGGCGTGATAATTTCCAAAAATGTGATCCATATCATCATCAAAGCCCAGATTAAAATAGTGACATATCTCGCCACGTTTCCACCACTGAAATAAAATTTGAACATTTGATGCATCGGCTCTTTGGGTTTAGTCATCACAAAGTCATAGACACGCTCCTTCACGAAGACAGCAACTTAAGAGAAATACAGTCAAGAGATACTTACCGTTCTTTTTGCTATATCTCTCCAGTTATACAGCTTCTTTACATCTTCATGCATCTGCAGCGGGTTTACATTCTTGTAATTTTTTATAGCAATCTCTAACTTCTGAATAATATCATCAGGATTCGGCTGGGCAAGATGGACATAGTGCGATGGAAGGACTTCTCTGACACCTCCGACATCAGTCGAAACAACCAAAAGTCCTGTGCTGGCAGCCTCTGCAGGAGAAATAAACGCTTATTAATTGCTTAGAATGAGAGGCTTACCCAAAATAGCGATGCAAAAGGCTTCGGTTAATGAAGTATTCAAAAAAATATGTCCTCTGACAAGGACTCCTCTAACGTCTTTATGGTTAATCTGACCTGCGATAAAAAAAGGATATATTCCTTAAGAGATGTCATACATCAATATTATACCAAGTAATTCGACTCTATCGTTGAGCTCTTCTCGCTTTACCATATTTTCAATGACTTGTTTCTTGGGACCATCTCCTCCGATGATAAAATGAACCTACCCATAAAATTAGATGAGTTCTCAGCTCTCAATGAAAGAAAAGAGACCTTTGGATATTTTCTGCAGATGTAGGGTATCACATCAACGAGTAAATCAGATCCTTTACGATAGGTCAGTCTTGAGACGCAAACTATATTAATGGTGTCTTTTGGATATCTCTTCGAAGGATCTGGAGTAAAATTGCTCGCATCGATAGCGTTTGGAATCGTGTAGATAATATTGGGATCGATGGCCGTTCGAATACACATGCTTTCCTTACAAGCGTTTGATACAGCGATAGCGGCGTCGTAGCTTCCTGCGATTTTGATAATTTTGTTGTTGTGGATGTTTGCAACGCTGCTAACATCGAACACTGAATGCTCGGTAAACACAGTTTTTCTCCCCAAAGATTTTGCATGTACAAGCAGCTCTAATGCCATTGCAGAAGCCGACTATTTCGTACGGAGATCAATTAGTGAAACTTGGGAATACGAAGTTTTAGTTTACTGTATGTCCGTGCACGATATCAATCTGCTCTCGGATAAGGATATGTCTGAATAGAGGAACCATGAAAAAGATGGTTGGTAAGACTCTCTTTTCGACCAGAGGTGTCCAAGGGACGTAGTAAACTTTTAACCCATGAGTTAAGTAGCGTATTCCCTCTCTCTCGTCAAAAGCATGAGTCAGCATTACCACTTTATGTCCTCTCTCGATCAGGCCTATGATTAGAATTGTTACTAAAGTTATCAAAAAACAAGATTTACAGATCGCGAGTTGAAAGATATGGACTTCGATACCTCCAAGTTGAGGGTAAAAGCAATCACTTACTAGGAGGATGTTATACTTTTTTTTGGCTTCCATTGTTGATTAACTACTAATGTTTGATTTATTTAAATTTTTTCGTAAATACT
>ENA-UOTX01000234-UOTX01000234.1-compost-metagenome-genome-assembly--contig:-NODE-234-length-61983-cov-19.086276_pt1 | contig 61983 bp, 33 predicted proteins | sample MGYA00238143_ERZ746982 | MGnify/ENA primary metagenome ERZ746982 (study PRJEB28758, sample SAMN06268862) | compost metagenome | isolation source: single cell | place: USA: California, Emeryville, Joint... | reverse complement strand
AACTCAGTAGATATGTATTATTTCAACTTCTTAACGAGTGTTGTTACAAATTCCATTTCCTGGCTTGCAAGCTCTGAGCAAATAGATACAACCGAATATAGAGATTCACATTGCCTTTGTTCAAGAGAAATGAGGGTCATCCAGGATTCCGATACGTCAAATCACATCTTGCCATAATCGTTCCTTTTTTGTGTTATTTTGGTGTAACTTTTAGTTTTTTCGATTTCAGTCGGCTAGCATAATGGTCGTTTTAAGATTTAGCATTATGAAGGTTGCTGTCTACTGGTTCTTCGATTGTATTCTTCATAATTTTTTTGCCTTCCTTCTTTTCGATCATTTTGGATGATTACACTATTCAGAATCTGATGATAGAGAGATTTTTCCCATTAGATTAAAATAAATAGACTCTTGATAAAGCTTAGAATTCTTTGGGCTTTTACATGCCCTTTATTTTCAAATAAATGCTCGAATCTCAGTTTAGTTTCGCCAATAAAATGAAGGTTATTCAAATTCTAATTTTGATTCGTAGGAATTGAGGTGTCCATAAATCATTTAATCAGCAGACAAATCAAAAGAGAAGATCGTGAAAATAATCAAGAAAAATAACAACAGTATCTAACAAAAATGCCTTAATCGATAATTGCTTCTTGATTAATTTGTCCAATAAAGAACGGTTGCTATGTTTTCATAGGTGACAAACAAAAGTATTTCTGAATTAACGACCATGCGATTCACACAACAAGCGTAGAAAATATATAAAATCTATGGTATCTCACTTTATTCTCGCGGTCTGGAACAAGAAACAAACAGGTTGAAAATCGCGTGCTTGGCCTATACTTGTTTAATGATAGTGTTGGTGCGGATTCCAATCATAGCATACCTAAAGAAACGATTCTGGAGCTCAAGAAGTATTTTTTTATTATTTCCTATGAGACTGTTAAAATCTAATGAACATATAAGACAGCTCTTCAGAAAATGGTAATATATGTGGAAAAGTTTGTTAGTATGAGGAGACCCTCCCTATTTTCTATATCGTTTTTGGTTTTACGTTCCTCTCGATTTAGCACTTTCCACACAAGAGATTTTGATCAAAAGATCATCAATAAACAATAACATGATTTCTATTCTCTTTTTTCAAGAGACAAATTGGTTAGAAGTGCCATAAAATGGCCAGTGAATTAGTTCTATTGTTTCAACAGAATCTATCATCATATCGGAAGGGTAAAACTCCAGGTTCGTTTGAATAAAAAACTAACAAAGTACTTCTATTACCCGAACATGAAGTTCTACTTCACTGAGGCTCGTTATCAGGTAAATTTGAACCTCTACAGGTATCCGCCGATGAAAAAAGCTTGAAATGATGCTGGGCATGGCTTGAGCTAAAGGGCTCTTTGTGGACTTCGCGACAATGGAGCGAAACTTACCAAAAGCCCTGAGACTAGCAATATTTTTTGGTTTTCTTTCTCCGAAAGCCAGAGTGAATGTCCTTTCGTAAAAGGGATAAGCATGAACTCCGATATATCTGCTTTTTTTCAGCAATCATTCTAAAAGTTCATTCTAATTACTAAATTTTTATATTACCGAAATATAGTTTATTTAATGGAGTTATTAACTTACTGAAAGAAAACAATAAACCCTTGAGAATTGTTCTATTAATTAATTCGTTTGCAGATTAAAATTGAATAAACCCTAGTTTCGAATTCAACAATTAAAGGACCGAAGAGCGTCGTACTTGTGAGCTGAAACAGGTGTCATTTGAGTGAAGTTTACTGGAATAATATTTCTTCGTGCTGTGATGTGATCTCATTTGACACAGAAACAGTTCAATTTCTCCACTACTAGCGTCTCTTGACTCCTGGTTTTTTCACGAGTCAGCATATCAAGATAAATTAAGTCTAATAAGATTCACTCCTTCCATGAGGTGTCAATTCTGCCAGAAAAACTACCTGAAAGCCCTTATGTAAGGGATGAATGATCTCATTTTTTTTTTCAGAGCTGAAATCAGATTACATAACAGCTCAATCCTCAAAACATGAATGCGGAATCAAAATTTGAATTGTCGCTTGAAGAAAGCGAATATCTTATATTTCACTGCTCCTAAAATGAAGGAATTGTCCAAGAACTGACCAAGTGATGATTTTAGAAAAGAGTGTCAAGAAAAAACTCCATAAAATGAATAATCCTTTATTTGAGGGTTCATAGCAGTGAAATATTTTTATACCAAAAAGCTAATTTTGAAAGTAGTTAAATTCGAAATGCATATATCCCAAAGTTTGTTCATCCTATCAGGCAGTGTGAATGACCTCACTTCATTAACTGCCTCGAAGCTCCAACCCAAATCGTTTTCCCGATATCAGATTCAGAATACTTTCAAATAACCAATGCTGACCTTCAAGAGAAGTTCAAATTGAGCAGTAGAAGTTAGCAATGAGACTTCGATAGGCATCTGAGGCGATTGAAGCAAGGCTGAAATTTTAAGATCTTAAAATTTTAGAGGGCGTATTAAATTCTGAGCTGTGATTTATCAGAAGCGAAAACTTCGCTTAGAATAAATTTTTATTGAAATATGAATTCACATGAGTTATTAAAAATTAATATTGAAAACCAGTACTGAAAAAACTCTAACAAAGAAAAATCTCAAAATTATTTGGAGCTCAGAATTTATTAAATACTGGAATACTACTTTGCTCCAAAATATGAAGCTTGGTTGGTTGTGTTTGGAACTTGGAGCATGATTTTTGATGAAAGGAGGCGTTTTGGAATAATTATACAAAAAAGATTTGTTTTAGAACCTATACTTTTCATAAGGTAAGGCCACGTCATAAAATTTAACGACAGAAAAATAGTTAATTCCAGGAATTAATTAATAAAAAAAATTGAAAGAAACCCTGAAAATGAATTGGAAAGATTCTATCAAAAACTACATCTTCACCTACAACCTCGTCAGAGGCCAGAAAGAGCAATTCGGAATTCTGAGTTTCTTCGTCATTTTGACTGTCAACGCTCTTGAAATAATAAGTGTTTTGGCTTTGATCCACGCTCAAGAAAGTGACTTATTCTCGTCGACGCTTAATCAGACGATCGGACTCTTTGCGCTCCCTAATCTTGTTGAGGTCTTCGGGATCTCCACTCATAATGTTCTCTTTGCTCTGATCGCGCTGCTCGGAGTTTACATTGTCGGAAACATGGTCTACATATTCACTCTCAAAACAGAAGATCAAATGAGAAAATATTCTTGGGTGATGATCCCTTTGCCTAAAGGAGATCTGTGTTACCTCTACAAGAAGGTCATGTTTGTTCCAATTGCTCAATTGGCACTGACTGAGGTATTACACATGAGAAGCCTTGAAGAACATGACCATTGCTCGTCTGAATGGTGTGAGAATACTATTTTCGCGCTGGGAATCGTACTTCTCGTGATGGCGATCTACCTTTACGGTTCGTTCTCCTTCATTACAATTCCTTGCCATTTCGAGGATGAAGCTCAAGAAGATGCGCTGATGTTGATTGCAGAGATTATCAAGTCATTTCACATCACTTTGGTCATTGCACTGGCTGTCGCTAATATCAACGTATTCATCGTGTTTGCCTTCTGGGGTTCTTATTGGGTCATCGACATGATAGTCTTCTTATGGAATGGCAGATATACAAGACCCCAACTCGAATATTTCAGCTCCATTCTAAAAGGAGTCGAGTTCGCGGTCTTCTGGATGTACTTGCTCCCAAATGTTGTGGACTCCCCTGGCTCCAACTATAGTTTTGTTGGATTCATAATATGTCCACTTGCTATCAAGGTGATCTATAATTTGAAGCTATCCGCAGAGAGACAGATTATCATCGAATTCTCCTCAAATCTGCAAGGAATTCAGTCTTTGCCTTTAAGTCGAGTCCACAAATGTCTCAAAAGCCTTCTTTATGAGTGCAATGCCAAGGTCACTCGAAAACATGAAAGCTCATCAATGAAATTGGGCGTTCTTACGTCAATGAATGAAAATTCTCAAGAAATGGTTGACATCGGTCCTTTAGATTATAAAGCTCATTTTGCTAAAGGTTACTTAGATTATGAAGGTTCTCAAGAGCAGACTGTTGTTGATATATTGGAAAAAATTTATTCGTTAATGTCTTACGACACGAAAAATAAAATCAACATTGAGATCATTCTTCAATGGATTATTTTTCTGAAAGACGTCAAGAAAAGCCATATTAAAGCTTTCACCCTTCTCTCTCAAATGCAAAAGGGCCTGCAGCACACTTCTCTTCGCAGGAAACTGCAAGTTGACGTCTTGGACTACTTAATCCGACAGCAAGTTTCCTTAAAAGACACTGAAAAATCTATCAGTGCTGAAGCTCTCTTTACTTTTCTTGGAGACGTGGATAAGACAAAGAACGCTATAGAGACATACCTCGTGAAAACATTTGAGTTCTATATCCTTACTCAAAATCAAATTGTGAAAGCAGTAGATATCAAGAAGCAAGGATCACACCTTCTCTCTGAGAGAGTCGTTATTCTCAAGAAACTGAAAAATCTGCTGAATCAAAATGGTTCTCACAGAGAAACGAAACAGCTCTTCAACTTCTTCATCAAAGAGATTATTGAAGACAGCTACGAAGGAAAATTTTGGGAATTAAATCAGAAAAGAAACATGCAGCTGACAAATGATTCACAGTCTCAAAAAGAGAAGGACTGGAATTTGAATCTCGAGACTTTTGCTAATTCTATTGATGGTTTACCCTCTTCCCATCATGTCATTGTTCTCAGTCTTGATCCAGTAAATTCAGGCCGAGTCCTCAAAATCTCAAATAAATTGCTTGAGATGCTCGGTCTCTCTGGAATCAATTCAGGTTCTTTACAAATAGACACGCTAGAGGCTACATTCTTCAATCGAAAGAACATGAAATGGATCAGAGACCAAATCATGGACGGTAAAGACCCCTTTGAAGCTTTCACTCAGGAAGACCGCGTGATCTACTTGAAAAATAGTAATGGGAAGTTTCTCGCTTTCCATTTTTATCCATGCTTGGAAATCTATAAAGGAGTTCCGACTATAGTCTGCTACATCAGAACCTTCATTGATTATGATCACAAGTTCCTTATTTTCAATCCTGGCAAGGAAAATAAAATAGTTGGAATTGGTAAGGGGATCACCTGGCTGGACACTCATTCTTTGAAGGGCAAGAGAGTTCAGGACTTTATCTCTTCTTTCCCAAGTGATTGTCAGCAACTGACAAAAGTACTGATCGAAGGAGCTAGTCTCGAATGGAAAGGTCTCAATCATTGTAAGGCATCTACTGTGACAACAGAAAAAACTTCTGCCCTTCTTGATGAAGCCTCCGACTATGGATCACAGACAATTGACTACGTGGTTGAGATGCCACATACTACAATCGTAAAAAAGCGGCTGGGAGTTTTGACTATTGTTTCCTCCTGGAAAAAGCAAACTAAAAAGTATGCCAAAGATAACTCTAGACTTACCTCACTTTTCAACCAAATGGGTTCACAAGATATAGCACTTCCATGTAAAGAGAAGAGCCTCATGGCAGGAGAGAGCGAATCTAGGTACCCAACCCCCGGTCTCCCAACGAATAGAATAAAATTTGAAATCTTGGGCCATTTGCCGACGAGATCTGAAAATCAAACTGCTGATGACGATAACGAATTCAAACCATTCCATCCCCAAGCCCATAATCTTGAAGTAACTGAAGGAGGGAAAACAGGAGAGAACCAAAAAGTCAAAAAATCGCCATTCTCGGACACCAAACATGTGAAAATAGATTTTGCTCGAGAATCAAGTTCGGACTCTGAGCCACCTAGCTCCAACCAAAAAAATCTTAATCGTATAGCAACCAGAAAATTAGCCCTGGAGTCAGAGAAGTTAAAAAACAAAGCTCCATACGCTGGAAGCACAACTAGTACTCACAGAGGGAGTACGAACTACCTGAGAGCTCTAATCAACGGAAATCGAACTCCGGGTGCTATAAAAACAGTTTTCGCTTTCGGTACCATCATCTTTGGAATTACGATTGGTTGTATCTTCGTTGGATATGGCATTCTAACGACTCAATATGTAAAGCTATCAGATTTTTCAGCTCATGCAACCTTCCCAGGGTTCCTCAAAGCTATTTCGGCCAGTGTATATATGGCTACTGAAATGCAGCTGGCAGCAAATTTAGGACAATTTAGTGAAGCTGAGGCACCTAATTGGATTAAAAGTGTGGAACAGATTATCGTTAAAAGAATCCCTATATTTTATGAGACTTATGGAAAAAATCTCCTGAATTTCAACCCTGAATCACTTACAGATGATCTCAACCTCGATAATTATACAATCAACTTTACACCATTTCCAAAAGCGAAAATCGAGGGAGAGCTGGATTTCTATGGAACGACAGCTGTCTTCATGACTTATGCACAGAGAATGTCCCGCGTTCCTACGAGACCTGAAGAATTTAGTAATGCTCTGGTAGAGTTTATGAGATTTTTCACCCTGCCTTATGCAAGTCAGATGCTTGATCCCATTCGAGAGATACTTGTCGAATCAGCTTATGGACAATTTAATTTTGTCACGAATGTGCTAAATTATGTTACGATATCATCTACTATGTTGATCGGAGGTCTTTCCTTAATTTTCGGGTACATCTTCCGCAAATTTGAGAATGCGGAAACTTTGGCATTCGCCAAGCTCTGTACAGTGCTACCGAAAGAAAACCTAGTTAAAGAGATTAACAAGTTCATCACAGCCTATGAGAGTAGGCTTGGCCCGAGTCCTAACTTGAGTGCCTTTGGAAAAGTTAATACGAACTTTGCTCATGAAAAGGGTAAAAACGGCCATGGCGGATTCTCACAATCTGCAAGAAAAATCATCCATGGCAACCTGCCTGCACCAAAGCTACTCATTCTATTATTATCGGCGGCAGTTATACTTTCAGGATGCTTCATAATGACCACTATCTACTTTAATGTCAAAACTCAGATACTGCACCCATTCTTGGAAGATCTCGATAAAATATCGGCTGGAATTCCCTCATATTCGACAGTGCTTTCAACTCTCTTGAGATTTATGAACGAAGTCAAGAATCCTAGAATCAATGTAACCCTCCCAGAGTTATGGGAAACTTATCAACCTGTGATCACTGAAGCTCTCCGAACACACGATGAGATGATGCCGCGATTTAGAGAATTCTCATCCAGGATTATGGACACAGATATCACATCAGAAGAAACCAAAATCCGATATCAAAATAATACAAATGAGAATTTCTGTTGGAGTCGAGACGTAGACGGGTCAGAAGAAAAGGTTATCACCTTGTGCTTAACTGGATTGAAGAATGTGGCCTCTCGAGGAATGCCAGATACTGCGGATCTGGTTATCAACACGGTTATCGGACTCATTCAACAGTTTGTTAATAGCCCAACGAAACAAACAGCGGATTCGATTTTCAACGCGACAGATATCTATTTTTTCAACTACTTAACGAACTTTATCACAAGTTCCATTACTAATCTTGCAAACGCCGAGCAAATAGATATATCTAATTACGCTGGCAGTATAGTGCAAGCAACATACTGGATGGAGATCATAAGTTTGGTTTATACTTGTTTAACGATGGTGATGGTGTGGATTCCCACGATAGTATACCTAAAGAGACGTTTCCAAAACTCAAGAAGCATTTTTTTGTTGTTCCCTATTAGACTGTTAAGATCTAGCCAACAGGTCAAGCAGTTGCTCAAAAAATGGTAATATAAAAATTAGTCTATTGCTATACATATACCTTCGTTCTTTCTTTGTTTTTTTATGTGAATAAGTTTCTTTTACGATTGTCAAATCTGTAAAAGAGAAATTTTTCTAGCAAAAATAACCGTCTCTTGAAGCAACTTGATTAGAATTAATTCCGAAGTTTTAGCGAACTGGTAGTTAGTTCAAAATATTTGCTGAGCATAAACTAATCAAACTGGTGGCAATTTATAGGAGATTCTCTTACTTCAGAAGATAACCAAATCAAGATTGTCCTTCTACTCTCCGAATTCATCTCACCTGTAGTGAGTTATTTTCGTAAAAATAGCTACTATTCTTAACTCAGCATTTTTAATCAATTAAAGAGAGCTTCTTGAGAGAGTTTTGGTTTAAATTTATTAAAATTCAAAACTCCGTCAGCAGAATTAAACACAGCAAAACGCAATTTGAGAATTAAATTTATTACGGCTCATTAGTAGTTTATTTTCGGATGTCGGAGTTTGTCTGTGAAGGTATTTTCATCAGACCGTTTTCACTTATGAATCCTCTCATTATCTAATGTGTTACTTCTTCTCGTTCGTTCACGCACTACTTCTACTTATGAATTCGCAATTATAGGAGATCGATAACTGATACCCACCTTAAGAAACAAAGGAAATTTCTTTTTTTCAACTGATCTTAAGGCTTGATACAAAATTATCAAGTGAAAAGGACATTGAAGAGAGATTATGGAGTAATCTTTTAACAGGGATGGTCCTAACTATAATTCGGGGACTTCTTCAGATAATATAAATATTGTTCGCTAAGCTAATGAGAAGAGCAGTTGCAGGGCTATGAGAGAAACTGAAATTTATTTCGAGACTTAACGCAATTGCATTCACATAAAATGATGTTGCTTACACACTAAGAGAGGGATTTTAATTTAAAACTTCTTGAATTCACATCAGTTCAGAAAAATTTAAAGTTGATTGTATCCTAACTTTTGAAGGCCTGATATAGTTCCAAGCGAGAGGCAGCGAAACTTCCAGTCTAAAACTACAACGGTCTGACCCCATATACTTTCGAAGCAATTTCACAATCCACATCATAAAGTTGCATAAAGCTGCTATGCGAAGCCAAACTTATAGAAGTTCTTCAAAAAGTTCAAAAGCAGACGCTTTGGAGTTATTGCTGCAAAAATAAGGAAAAAAATTGTAATGCTTTTTTGGATTAATTTGTTCTCAAATAAAATGAATAAATTGCAGTTAAAATTTTAATTTCAGACAGAATCCTAAGATAGGAGTTTCCCATAATAAAGCCGTATCAGAGAATATTGATTCATTACTGCATCATGGTTCCTGATTTCTCAGCTGCGATGAAGCTACCTCAAAATTATGCGAGATACTCAATACACTTTTGAAATTCATGAATTACCCACCAACAAAAAAAAAAGTTAATAATAAGATATGTAAATATCACGAACGAAAGTAGTTATGATCTGCATCATTGAAAGTGTTTGAAGAGTGAGTCAAGCAAAAAAGGTCACTTAGGATTAGGTTAAGCGTGCGTTAAATTTAATATCAATAAAATTTATAATAAATAAGTTAATTTCGGGAAACTTCTTCAGAGAGTTTTGTTAATTCTTAACACCCAATTAATCTACTTGAGATTGCTGATAATTTGATCACGTTGGGGTCACATTGCAAGAACTTTGATGAATATTAGAGATAACAAGATCCCACATGCAAAGGAGTCCCCACTGTGCAGACAGTAACAAAATATAAGATAGATTCTGAGTAAAGTAAAGTTATCCATGGAAAATACGAGAATTGAAAGGCAAATTTTGCCTCTGTCGTGCACGAAGTTATTAAATTGGTATTTATAGATTAATCATTTGGGTCAATGCGAACTCGAGCTTTATGAATAGATAACATTTTGGAATGTTAGATATTTAAAAAGCTAATTAAAATAGACGATCTATATAATTCGATTGATTGTAATGAATTAAAAGGCAAAATTCTTCAATTGAGTTAAGGAAGAAATTTGAAAATATAAAAAACAACCGTATTTGGATTTCAAGTCTCCGCCAGTCAAAGTTATATTAATTGCAAATTCGAAGTGTGAGCGATATAACAAATCGAATTAAAGATAACAGATTTTATACAGGAATGAGCCTTAACAATTCTCTCAAAGACTATATTTTCTCCTATAACCTCATCAGAGCCCAAAAAGAGCAATTCGGGACCTTGGCATTTATGGTACTATTGACTGTCAACACTTTACAAATGATTAGTGTTTTGACTTTGATCCCGGCTCAAGAAAGTGACTTATTCTCGTCGACGCTTAATCAGACGGCCGGACTCTTTGCGCTACCTAATCTCATTGAAGTTTTCGGGATCCCAACACATGATATTCTCTTTGCTCTGATCGTGCTACTCGGAGCTTATTTTGTCGCAAACTTGGTTTGTGCTTTCTTCGTCAAGAAAGAATCTCAAATGAGAAAATATACATGGGTGATGAACCCTTTGCCTCGAGGAGATCTATTTTACCTTTATAAGAAGATCTTGTTTGTTCCAATTGTTCAATTGGCACTAACTGAGTTATTGCACATGAGGAACCTTGAACACTCTGAACATTCTGAACACTCTGAACATTCTGAACACTCTGAACATTCTGAGCATTCTGAAGAATGCTCAACTGAATGGTGCGAAATGCCTACGTTAGGGGTGGGAGTTGTCGTTCTAATGATGGCGCTCTACCTTTACTGTGTGTTTGCCTTTTTTACAATTCCTTGCAGCTTCGAGGACGAGGCTCAAGAAGAATCGACTAACATAGTTTTAGAGCTGATCAAACCATTTCATATCGCCTTGGTCATTGCACTGGCTGTCGCTAATATCAACGTATTCATCGTGTTTGCCTTCTGGGGTACTTATTGGACCGTCGACCTGATAGACTTTCTATGGAATGGCAGATATACAAGACCCAAAATCGAACATTTCAGCTCCATTCTAAAAGGAGTCGAGTTCGCGGTCTTCTGTATGTTCTTGCTCCCAAACGCTCTGAATTCTTCTGATTCCAACCTTAGTTTTGTCGGATTCCTAATATGTCCACTTGCTATCAAAGTGATCTATAATTTGAAGCTGCTCACTGAGAAACAGATCATCACCGAATTTTCTTCGACTTTCCAAGGGATACAGTCTTTACACCCACTTCGAGTCCATAAGTGTCTCAAAAGCCTTCTTTACGAGAAAAAGGCTAAGTCAACTCAAAACCACGAAAGCTCATCCATTTCATTGAACGTTCTAACGTCAATAAATGAAGATTCCAAAGAAATGGTTGAGATCAGTACTTTCGAAAATGAAGGTCTCTTTTCTCAGCGCCACTCTGAACATGAAAATTCTCAAGGGCAGACTATCATTGATGCAGTCGAAAAAATTTATTCGGTACTATCATACGACAAGAAAAATAAAATTAAACTCGATATCATTCTCTTATGGATTATTTTCCTGAAAGATGTCAAGAAAAGCCATGTTAAAGCCTTCACTCTTCTCCCTCAAATGCAAAAGAGTTTCCCACACAGTTCCCTTCGCAAAAAGCTTCAAGTAGAACTCTTGGATTACTTAATCCGACAACAGATTACCTTACAAGCGACCGAAAAATCGGTCACTGCTGAAGCTCTCTTTACTTTTCTTGGTGAAGTGGAAAAGACAAAGCAGGCTGTCGAGACATACCTCATTAAAAGTTTTGAGTTTTATATCCTTCTTCAAAACCAAATTGTGAAAGCAGCAGGGATGAAGAAACAAGGATCACACCTTCTCTCTGAGAGAGTCGTCATTCTCAAGAAACTGAAAAATCTCCTCATCAAAAATACTACTCATACCCAAACGATCCAGCTCTTTAACTTCTTCATCAAAGAGATTATTGAAGACAACATTGAAGGGCAATTTTGGGAAATAGAGAACAAAAGGTACAGACAGCTGATAAATGAATCACAATCCAAGAAAGAGAAGGACTGGAATATGACTCTCGAGTCTTTTGCTAACTCTAATGATGGCTTATCTACTTCACATCACGTTATCGTTCTCAGCCTTGACTCGGGAAATTCAGGCCAAGTCCTCAGAATCTCAAACAGATTGCTTGAGATACTTGATTTCGCCGAGATCACACCAACTTCCTTAAACATAGACACGCTAGAGGTCACATTCTTCAATCGAAAGAATATGAAATGGATCAAGGACCAAATCATGGAAGGCAAAGATCCCTTTGAAGCTTTCGCTCAGGAGGACCGAGTGATCTACTTGAAAAATAGCAATGGAAAGTTCCTCACTTTCCATTTTTACCCGTGCTTGGAAATCTATGAAGGAGTTCCAGCGATTGTCTGCTACCTTCGAATTTTTGATGAGTATAATCAAAAGTTCCTTATTTTCAATCCTGACAAGGAAAATAAAATAATTGGGGTTGGCAGGGGGTTTACTTGGTTGGACAATCAGTCTTTAAAGGATAAAAAAGTTCAGGATTATTTCTCTTCTTTCCCAAGTGATTGTCAGCAACTGACAAAAGTGCAGATTGAAGGAGCTAGTTTTGAGTGGAAAGGCCTCAGTCGTTGTAAAACAATTTCAACGGACAAAAGCTCACCTCTTCTTGATGTAAATTATCCCCACCATAGCAGATATACAATTGATTACGTGGTTGAGATGCCCCACGCAGCAGTGTTGAAAAAGAGGCTTGGAGTTTTGACAATTGTACATTCCTTGAAAAAAGAATCCATAAAAACTCGTCAGAGATTATCAGAGGCGAGAGATGAAACCCCAGTAACTGCACTGGAAAATCAGTTTAAAAAGTCATGTAATCTGAACTCTGACTTTAATTCATTTTCCAGTCAAATTGGCTCACATGAACTCGCATTTGAGTCTCAAGATAAGTACCTTGTAGCCAGAATGAAAAGCTTATCTCCAACGAACGAGATAAAATTTGAAGCATTGACCGATTCTCAAGTGAGATTTGAAAATAATCAAAATGTCGACAATGATCATGCCAAGCCATTCCATCTCCAAACTCATCAAATGGAGACTTCAGAAGGAAAAGAAATCACAAAGGAAGCTGAAAAAACCGTCAAAAAATTGCAATTTGCTGGCATCCAACATGTAAAAGTAGATTATAATCAAGTATCGAATTCAGAATCTGAAGCACCAATCGTCAACCAAAAGAATCTTAACCGCGAGGCAGCAAAAAAGAAGCCACTCGATTCGGGCAAGAGAAAACCACAAACAGGATATGAGGGAAGCACAACCAGCTCTCGACTAGGAGCGAGTTCTAACTACCTGCGGGCTCGTATCAATGGAAAGAAAACTCCAAACATTATAAAGATCATCTATGCCTTTGGAATCATTATTTTTGGAATGACAATTGTTTGTACAATCGTTGTTTACAGTATTTTAACCACTCAATATGCGAAAATGTCAGATTTTGCAGCTCATGCAACGTTCCCAGGCTACCTCAAGGTTGCTTCAGCCAGCATATATGAGGCCTCTGAAATGCAGTTGGCTGTAAATCTAATGCAGTTTGCGCCTTCGAACAATATTTTATGGACTTCCAGTGTGTTAAGTATATTAAACAAAAGAATCCCTTCGTTCGTAAAGAATTACGGAGAAAACCTCGTGAATTTTAATCCTGAATCACTTACGGATAATCTTCACCTCAACAATTATACTATTGACTTCGAAGAACTCCCAGAGTTGAAACTCGGCGGAATCACAGACTTTTATGAAGCGACTGCTATATTCATGGCGTTCGCACAACAAATGTCCCTCGTTCCTAAGTACCCAAAACTATTTACAACAACGCTTACTGACTTCATGAGGTTCTTCAGTGAGCCTTACGCAAACGAGATGCTTGACCCCATTCGAGAGGTCCTTGTCGAAAGTGCCTATGACCAATACGATTACATAATGAACTTGCTGAATTCGATTTTGATAGTATGTGCGCTACTAATCACAGGATTGATATTTATCTTCGGGTTTGTCTTTCGCAAATTTGAGAGAATGGAAACTACGGCACTCGCCAAGCTCTGTACCGTATTGCCGAAAGAACACCTCGCAAAAGAGATTGGCAAAATTGTCTCCGTTTATGAAAGTAGACTCGGACCGAATCCAAGTTTAAGCAGCTACATGAAATATAATTCAAATTGGACGAATGAAAAGAAAAAGAAGAGCCATGGAATTTCGCAATCCGCAAGAAAAATTGTTCAAGATCACCTTTCTTTACAAAAAGTAATCTCCATGTTACTATTGGTGGCATTTGCGCTTTCAGGGAGCTTTGTAATGACAAATACTATTTTTAGATCAAAAACTAAAGTGCTACTACCGTTCTTGGAAGATCTTGACAAAATCTCAAATGGAATTTCATCTTATGTTACAGTGCTTTCCGTTTTCTTGAGATTCATGAATGAAATTAAGAATCCTAATATCAATGAGACGCTTCCTGGCTTAGTGGCTACTTATCAACCTGTGATTGCTGGCGCTCTTCAAGCACATGAGGAAATGATACTGAGATTTAGAGATTTCGCCTCCAGGATTTTGGACACAGATATCACGTCAATAGAAACCAAGACGCGATATCAAAATAACACCAATGCGGATTTCTGTTGGAGTCGAGACCAAAATGGGACAACTCAAAATTTCTATAATATCTGTGTAACCTCTTTGAAAAATGCGCCTTCTAGAGGATTGCCGGACACTGCAGAGTTAGTTATCAAAACAGTGGCTGAACTCATCCAACAATTTATTAGCAGTCCCACTCAACAGACAGCAAACGCAATTCTGAACTCCACAGATATTTATTACTTCAATTATTTGACAAGCTTGATGACAAATTCCATTACATGGCTTGCAAGCTCCGAACAAATAGATATCTCTCTTTACGCTAACAGCCTGGAGAAAGATACAAACAGACTGAGAATCATATGCTTAGGTTATACCTGTTTGATGATCGTCTTGGTTTGGGTCCCGATCATCATATACCTGAAGAAGAGGTTCCGTAGCTCAAGAAATATTTTTTTGCTATTTCCTATTAGGTTGTTAAGGTCTAATGAACATATAAAACACCTTTTCAAAAAATGGTAATATAATATTGATACATTGATTGATATTCGTAAAATCTTCATGTTTTCTATGAAATGATTCTGTTTGATGAGCAAATATTCACACAAATCATTTTTATCATGAATTAAATAATCTAACAAATTTTAGTTGTAGCCACTTCAACAATTCAAAAGTTGATAAAATGAATTGCATTAAATTGATACACTTATTGATCGAAGAATATACAATGCAGCAGAAAATCATATATTTGAGATACTCATCGAGCAATATGACTCATGGCTTTTAAATTGAGTTATTTCATATCAAGTATATACTCTAAATATTGTGTTAGCGGCATTCCCTTGAAGAAAGCAATTTGGTTATAAGCGACATTCCTTCTTGACCTTCAAGATTTCGTGCAAGGTCCTTCCTTGCGGCTTCTATGCCAGTATTCGTGCTCTTGAAAAAAAAGCTTTGGGTCTCTTTTTCTGAGCTGACTCGGACTTGGATGACCAGTTCCTGAAGCTTGGTGGAATTGGGTGGTCTGACTTCGGGAACTTTCGCAATACATTTGATTTTGTGAAAACCCAGTACTCGTCTAGAGAAGAATTTCTGACATGTTGTGCATTGAACATCAGGACAATCACATGTTATTTCTGGATTGTCGAAGAATCTCCTTTGGATTTTCTTTTTACACTGACATAGGACAGAAATGTACTGACAAGTTTTAGTATGAGAAGCTAGATCCTTGTACATCATTGTGGCTGGGCATGAATCCTCAGGATCGTTTTCATCGAATAGCGAAGGGCAATAAACTTCACACTCTTTAATTTTGTTCTCAATGCCTTCGTCGAAAATATGGTGTGAGATATCTCTTCTACATGTTGGACAGATTTCACAAGAAGCTATACATTCCCAACAAAACGAATGGCCGCACTCTAGGCTAGTAGGCTCTTTCATTATCAACAAGCAAATGGCACAGATCGGATCGAAGTCTCCTGGATTCACAAGTTGGTTTAAATCTGGACGTGGTGGACGACCGTAGGCTGGGATGAATGGTTTTTGCATTTTTTGCAGAGAGAGGGAAGTTTTGAATGACTTTTTTGGGTTTATTTTGCGATTATAATCGCATGAAAATTCTTGAAGTTAGCTGATCCCTCGAAATCGGGACTAGAATTCGGGAAATATTATAAAGGTTTGAATCTTTCTGTTTCTGATCTGATTGTAAAGAATAGCGTAAATTCCAATGCGCTTGCCTTCTTTTTCATGCTCGAAGTCTGATTGTATGATGATTTGGGAAAAGAACCCTGCAACAAAACAATACGTTGCGTTTTCTGATATAGAAGCAAAATATTTAATTGGCAATCTCAATAGCTAGCATAAGACAAATTATTGCTCTTTAATTTAGAAGCTAGCTTCTAAAGATAAAATTCACAATTCTGGAATAAAAATTCTGGTATATTTGAAATAAGGGAATATCTTGTAGTTGAATCAGTGAATCTCTGGAATTACCATCAAAAATTAGAGTGAGAGAGTTAAAGTCTTACACCATTCAGAATATATTGATTTCTTACAGATGAATGGATTTTTATTTACATTTTTTTTTCATTTTCACTTATCATTGTGAATGGAGGAAAATTGAACCAGTAGCAATTCAACATTTAGAGTGAAAAGCTGCTGTTAAGACTATTCTGCTATTTCGATAGTAACAGAAGGTTAGAGTAAATTTTCAATTGGAAATAAGAGACATGAGTGTTGAATCGCTGCCACTTGAGAGATTATTATGATGATATATCACCTGCGTACTGAGAGCTATGCTTTGTCTTCAGCAACTTTTTATCGAAATAGTTTGCTTGAAATTGAAAACTCGAATGAAGAAGCAAGCTTAAGATTTAAATTTATCAAATGAAATAATCTACTAGCAGAACTGAACAACAAATTGGTACTGATTGACATGACAGACCCAATTTGAATCATTTAGAAAAATTTTTCGCTTATTGTCTTGGCTATGACTATAGAATCCTAAATTCATTCATCTAATCTTCTCTCGAAGAAATTCAATCGCTATCCAATTGATAAATTTCTACAGGTTTTCGAAATGAAAAGAAATTAATTCCCAAAAATCACTAAGCTACCTTCGTTGTTGGCAAAAACTATTTTAATCCCATCAAATTAACGGCCTGATTAGGTTTTAAATGCCAACTTGAAGGTACCGACCAAAAGAAAAAATTTACTAAATCAAACACATTACACTCTATTAGCCGAGGTTAATGATACTCAGGATGAACGGTGTAGCAATTAACATGATTGTTTTCACAGCGAGAAACTCTTCAATACAACCTCAAGTATGTTAATAACTGCATCAAAACATTCTAAGCTTTGGTAGGTTAGAGTACTACTCCTATAGCGGGTTTGAAAACAATCTGTATGTAATTTTTCGATGAGAGCACTTTTCATTAGAAAAGTACTCAAAATTAAAGCTTATCAGAGCACAGTAGACTTATTAACGCAGGGATTAAAATATCAATTCAGGCGCTGCACTGTCTGAGATTTTAATGAAAAGTGAAAAGGATGGTTTGGGCGGTGACGTTGAAAGCTTTTCGGATGATGCCAACAAGCCATCATGAGAACCGAGCGAATTGGTTCAGGGCTCATTGCTTAATGGTTATATTTAATTACACTTCATTAGCATCACCAAAAAACGGTTTGAGCGATTGCTCTTCTTTTCTTGCCGGGAAGAGAAATAAACATGTCGATAAAGAAAAATACAGAGAAATGACAGTAATTCCAGTTAAAATTTACTAAAGTTAGTTAATATTCACAGAACTTCAAAAGGGGATTCGAATAGAGTAAATAATGCCTGAGAACCCAATTTAGTGAAGAATCCTGTAGAAGTGAGGTATCTAGAATGTACAAAGGCAGTTCCGTTCCTGTGCTGAGTAGAATAACTTATATAACTCGTCATATGTTCATTGTTTCCAAATTTTGGCTCCAAATGCGCTTTATGAAATCGGTCTATATAAAAATAGAGAGAAAACCCTAACTCGACAATGCAAATTTTTGCACGAGTGATAACGTGAATTATCAGTCTAGCCAACTGCCCCATGCAATTCAGTAATAACATCTATTTCAACAAAGGCTACATCCCAACACAAAGTAGTGAAACCCAAAACCTCGATTTTTCGTTATAATTTCTTCTTAAAAGGGTGATTCAATCAGAATCTAAATATCCTTCTCTATCTCGCTCTCTACTTCCGAAATTAAACGAGTTTTAGGTCCAGTCAGAGGAGAATTAATGGCTACGTTGAAGACTCCAAAAGAGAGTCCAAAGATTAGCAAAATGAAACTATTAATAAGATTTGTTGTTGCCAATTATTTACAGAAGATAATTTAGGTCGCATATTTACTTTTCACGTGGGAGGATTTTCTATAAAACAATTAATTAAATTACTCGAACGAAATTCACATGCCTGGCTGATATTTTAAGAAAATAATTTTTTCCAAAGCAGTCCAAAAAAATAATTTGATTAATGTCAGAAGAAGGAACACGAATTTAGAGAAAAATGTTCGGGATGCTAACGCATCTTTTCGCTGAGAGGCTACTCACCAATGGTTTTACACGATGTGATAACAGTAAATTTATAAATGCTCCTGAAAATCCGGAACTCTGCCTTTTAATAAACAAAAAACTCTCTTAATTGTACTTCGATTTATTTCAGTGCAGATAAAGCAATAAACGGATTTTATTTTCAAGTACCCTCGAAATAAATAAATCAAGGCTTTTTGAAAGATCTCGATTAATTTGATGCGCTAAATTAAATAGTTTTTCAACGTTCATCAGAATTTCAGGCCGAAAGTAATTCCGGAAAAATATGAAATTGGCAACCCTCGTCGCCTTTTCGGGCTTTATTAGCAACAGTATTGCCATACTTGCTGAAGTAGCTGTCAAAATGGCGGCTGGGTTTTTGGTCGGGTTATTCATTTTAAATAATATTAAGGCTAATTCAATTAAAGGTATTTGTCAAAGATTTTAGATTTTTATTCATAATATAAAATTAATTTGGTAGGAACTGTCAATATGAATTTTAAGCAATCTCTTAAAAGCTTCGTGTTCTCCTACAACATTATTCGAAGCCAACGAGAGCAATTCGGCTCAACGGCTTCATCGATCCTCTTGGCTGTCAATACTCTGCAAATAATTAGCATTCTGACCTTGATCCCCTATCAAAAGTATGACTTGTTCTCTTTGACTCTCAAGAACACGATTGGACTCTTTGCACTCCCAAACTTCATAAACGCCCTCGGAATCCCTCCTTATCTCGTACTCTTTGGCCTAATAGCAATATTCGGAGTTTACATTGCCGCGCTCCTAGTCTGCGTGTTCTCTCTGAAGACCGAAGACAAAATGCAAAAGTATTTTTGGGTATTAGCTCTCTTGCCTCAAGGAGACATGCTACATTTCTACAAGAGGTTTATCTTTGTTCCCGTGCTTCAATTGGCCCTAAGCGAGATAATTCACTCAGGTGATGCTCACTTTAACAGTCAATGTCCATTCTCAGGATGCGAACAGATGAATTTCGGCCTCGGGATTGCCCTTTTGGTGATGGTACTATTCGTTTACAGCTTTTTAACCTACATCACGCTTCCTTGTAATTTTCACGATGAGGCTCAAGAAGAATCATTAGGCTCGGCCGTCGAAATGATCAAGGCAATTCACTTAACCTTGACCATCGGAATAAATATCGCTGACATTAATGTCTATATCGGCCTTAGCTTCTGGGGAGCTTTTTGGGTCTTAGACCTGATTGAGTTCCTATGGATTGGCAGATACACAAGACCGAAGATCGAGCACTTCGCCACTATTCTGAAAGGCGTCGAGATTTCCACATTTTGCATTTTCGTGCTCTCTAACGCTCTGGACGCTTCTGCATCCAACTATAGTTTTGTTGGGTTCATAGTCTGTCCGTTTTCGATTAAACTGGTGTATAACCTGAAATTAATCACAGAGAGACATGTGGTCACTCAATTTTCTTCGAATCTCCACGGGATACAGTCTCTGCAGCCACGCAGAGTACACAAGTACCTGAAGAGCCTCCTTTACAAGAGAAATGCTCATTCCACGAAAAGCCATGAGCACTCTGCCATAGACATGAGTGCTTTGACGCTATCTAAAGAGAACGCAGAAGCAACTGAAGGGCCAGCCACCGTAGAAGATGAAGAACGCTTTTATAAAGACTACTTTAAGCACGAGGAATCTCTTGGACAGAACCTCATTGACGCGACTGAAAAAATTTATTCAGTAATATCATACGACGAGAAAAATCAAATTAAACCTGATATAACATTTAAATGGATTCTCTTCCTTAAAGACGTCAAGAAGAGCCATGTTAAAGCCTACACTCTCCTCTCTCAAATGCAGAAGAGCATGCAGCATAGCTCTCTGAGGATCAGACTTCAAAAAGAGCTCTTGGAATACTTAATACGACAGGAAATTACCGCTAATGCAGTCGAAAAATCGGTATCTGCTGAAGCTATCTTCAAATTCCTCGACGACGTGCAGAAGACGAAGCAGACCGTGGAACGATACCTCGTGAAAAGCTTTGAGTTCTTCATCCTTCTCCAAAACCAGATTGTCAAAGCATCAGACATCAAGAAGCATGGAGGCAAACTTCTCGCTGAGAGAGAATCCATAAATAAGCAATTGAATAGCCTTTTAGCCAAAAACAGTGTTCACCCAGAAACGATCCAATTGGTTAGCTTCTTCGTAAAGGAAATCATGGAAGAAAATTACGAAGTAAAATTCTGGGAAATTGAGAAGAAGAGAAACTTGTATGCAAGTCAAAAGAGAGATAAGACCTGGCATATGAGCATGGAGTTTCTAACGAACTCAATAGACGACCCAGTGTCTCCTTTTCATGTCCTTGTTGTCAGTCTTGATCCGGTCCATGTTGGCCAAGTCCTCAAAATCTCCAAGAGATTGGCTCAGCTGTTGGATGTTGCGGGCTCGCCGACTATGATGCTCATAGACTCCCTTGAGATGACGTTTTTCAATCGAAGGAACATGAAATGGATCAAGGATCAAATTGCTGAAGGGAAAAACCCATTTGATGTTTTTATTCAGAAAGAGCGAGTGATCTACCTGAAAAATAACAACGGAAGGTTCCTCGCGTTTCATGTTCTCCCCTGCTTGGAAATCTATGACGGGGTCCCTACCATTGTCTGCTACCTCAGAAGCGTCACGGAGCATAATAACAAATTCATTATTTTCAACCCCTACAAACAAAATAGAATCGTTGGGATAGGTGAAGGTCTCTTGTGGCTGGACGCTCAGTCATTAAAAGGTAGAAGAGTCCAAGACCTGATTCCTTCGTTTCCCAATGATTGCCAGGAATTGACGAAAACACCCGTTATTGAAGGAGCTAGCTTCAACTGGAGAGCCCTGAAGATGCTCTCTGTGACAACAGACAAAAGCCTTCCTTCCCTTGACGCGAAACGTCCCTCTACCTATCAGGGATCACATGTAGTTGATTACTTTGTTGAGATGCTCCACACAGCAGCACTAACGAGGAGATACGGGGTTGTAACCATTACACAATCCTTAAAGAAAGAATCTCAAAAAGCTCGGATTAAACTCACTGACGGAGATTCGACTCCGTTGCTTCCAATGCAAAGAGCTGCGAAGAAATCTCTCTTTACTAATTGTGACGATGATCGTAGTCAAGAAGTAAAATTCGAGCTATTGACCAATGATCAACTGAAATCTGAAACTCAAATTGGCGGCGATGACCCCAAGCTTCTCCAACTTCAAATTGAACCATCTGAAGGGAGAGAAGGAGCAGAGGGCAAAGAAACCAGAAAATCTATATTCTCCGAGTCCAAGCTCGTAAAAATGGAGTACGTCTCAGAAACGCACTCGGACTCTGGAATCCAAGAGTTCAATCCTATCTTCGAGTTAAAACACGAAAAACCCAAGAGCTCGTTCAAGTTAAAAGGCCACGCCCGATTTTCTGGAAGCACCACGAGCTCGTATCTAACAAGAACGAGCTATCTGCGGTCACTTATCAATGGAAATAATACTCCCACTGTTATAAAGATCATTTACGTTTTTGGAGCTATAATTTTTGGAATGACCATCATTTGCACAATCGCTGTGTATGGTGTGCTGACGACCCAGTATGAGAGGCTCTCAGACTTTGCGAGCCACGCAACGTTCCCAGGATTCCTAAAGCTTGTTTCGGTCAGTTTGTATGAGGCTGCGGAGATGCAACTGGGCATAAATTATAATATGTATGGGAATATGTATGGGACTCAGACGTATTGGCCTCTTAGTGTGGAAACTATTGTGAGCAAAAGATTCACGACATTCGTTCAAACGTATGGAGACAACTTGGTTAATTTTAACCCTGAAACACTGACTGATAAGCTTCATATGGACAATTATACAATGGATCTTACAGGACTTCCAGAGTTGCATATGGACGCAGCCGCTGCAGACTTCTATGATGCTACTGCCGTGTTTATGTCGTATGCACAAACAATGAACCTCCTTCCCAAGATGCCTCAGCTATTTTCTCCAACGCTCCTTGAGTTTATGAGATTTTTCAGCGCGCCCTATGGAACCCAGATGCTTGACCCCATTCGAGAGGTCCTTGTCCAAAGCGCTTATGGTCAATATGATTACGTGCTAACTTTGTTGAACACAATCTTGATAATATGTGTATTCCTGATCACTACGCTCGTCTTTAGCTTTGGGATTGTCTTCCGCAAATTTGAAAATATGGAAACGATCGCGCTCTCTAAGCTCTGTACAGTACTGCCAAAAGAGCATCTCACTCAAGAGATCAACAAATTCATCACCATTTATGAGTCTAAGCTCGGAAAGTGTCCTAGTTTGTCTGGGTATACAAAATATAATCCAAATTTGGTGAGTGAAAAGGCGAAAAAAGGCCAAAGGATTACCCAATCCACACGAAAAATCGTTCAAGATCAGGTTTCGATGCAAAAACTAACCGTGATACTGCTGTTGGCTGCTGTAGGACTTTCAGGGAGCTTCTTGCTAACAAATATCGTCTTTCGATCGAAAACTCAAATATTGCTGCCATACTTAAAGGACCTCGATCTCATCTCAAACGGTATTTCCTCATACACGATTATATTTGCAATCTTATTGAGATTTACCAACGAAATCAAGAATCCCAACATCAATGAGACGCTTCCGGGTTTGGTGGAGACTTATCAGCCTATCATTACTCAGACTTTGCAATCACATGAGGAGATGATCCCGATATTTAGAGATTTCACGTCCAGGATCATCGACACGGACATTACCTCTTGGGAAACTAAGGCCCGATATCAAAATAATACAAATGACAACTTTTGTGCAAGTCGAGACCAAAACGGGACGCAAGAGATCTATATCAACCTCTGCAAGACCTCCGTGAAAAATGTGGCTTCTAGAGGCTTGCCAGATACAGCAGATCTTGTTATCAACACGGTAGCTGAGCTGATCCAGCAGTTTGTTGATGATCCGACTCCGGCAACGGCAAATAGCATTCTAAACTCGTCGGATATTTGGTATTTCAACTACTTAACGACTATAGTCACGAATGTCATTCAGTATCTCGCAGCCTCTGAACAAATAGATATCTCGCTCTATGCGAATAGTTTGGTGACTCAGACAAGCGTGTTGAGGTTGCTTTGCTTAGCGTATACTTGTTTGATGATTGTCTTTGTCTGGATTCCGACAATTGTGTACTTGAAAAGGAGATTCAGACGCTCAAGAAATATTTTTTTGCTATTCCCTATGAGACTGCTGAACTCGAATGAACATATTAAACGCCTTTTTAAGAAATGGTAATACAATTATTGATATGTGTAATATTTTATCTGGAATTGAATTTGATTTCATTCGAGTGATACATACTTTCGTTTCTAGGTCTGAAATATTTGTTTTCTCTGTTTCACTTCTTCTTTTTTTCCTTCTGTTCTGAATGCAGATCTTTACACCAATCTTTTCTTCGATTAAGATCAGTCAGAGCGAGTTTTACTCGCTGCAGGCATTCCTAGGGATTCTAGAGTAAGTAACCTAGTTGCTACTTCTCTCAATCACAAGTTTCTACTAATTTACAAAGGATTTTTTATGTCATTGCGGACAGATTCTCTTTTCTTTCAATTGTAGGTTCATTCGAACTTAGTTTGAATCTCGATGAAAGTTTATGAATGCCTTTACTAAATATAGATAAAGATTTGGCTCTCCTGAAATTTTATACGCCAAATTATCTCCTTGGAAGAGTCTTTGAAAGATTTGAGTGAGGAGTCAGCTCTATGTGCTCCATTGAATGTCTCAAATGCACCGGAACTGAAAGTGACAAATGTACCTCATATCATCCTGGATATTACATGCAACCTGATTCATTCTCCACTATAAAAGGTGTTGGTGTAGGGATCTGCACAACTGTTAGTCCAGATGAATATTGCCGAGAATTAGCGAATCACACCTGTACAAGTTGCTCTGAGTGTGAATTAAGCTCGTATGAGTAGTTCCGATTATTCAATAAGCAGCCAAGCAACAACAAACCCACTTGGACTGTTTACGGTTGCAAAGATCGAAGTGATCATAGGCGGAGCGACCTTAGCCCAACTGCTCCCTCATACTGTTTGTCTGCTATGTGATGAAGACCATCCAATTGAAAAAATTGATAAAAGCTTACAAATCCAAAGCCTTGGAGCAAACAGTGTAATCTCTTGATATTCTTCTTGGTCTTTCGAAGTGCTAAACTCTAACGAAATATCATTTAAGTGATAATTCGCTGCATTGTTTCGTTCAATCACTGTTCTTTATCCTTTGCATGGTAAAATTTCATAATCAGGCTAGATACGCAAAATTCCAAAACAAATAAAATTCTAATGCTCAATTTATCAAGTTTGTAAGAAACACGATACCCTAAAAAATACACAAGGAAACTTAATGAAAATACTAATGCTACCTTATAACTCAAGGTCGCGTCGTATTAATTGATTCTCCGGAGCTGGAAGACGCCAAATGCTAGAGATAAGCTAAAATAATTTTGCATCTTAATGTTCTATGGTAAGTCTAGCACCCCATTTCTAGTCAAAGAGATCATGAATTGTACATGAGTAGCACCAAAAAGAAAGGCTCGTTAGTAGCGTACTTGTTTTTTAATGGATTTTACCTCTTATTGCTGCTTCTGAAGGCTGGACTTCATACTATAAAAAACAGTGCTAGACCCTGTAAATAGACAATTTTCTTATTTAAGGGACTTAATCTGATCTTAGAATAATAATGATTTTTCTGTCAAAAATCATGGAAGATAAAAGATTTTCCTTCGACTCCATCCCTTCCCACCAGAAATATTTGCCTCCTTATGTTCTTGACCGCAGCATCTCTGATGACCAACTCCAGTTGCCATATTGTGAGGTCAAAAGACTTCTTTGTGGGATATGTAGTTTTCTATTAAAGAATCCCATAACTTTGCTGTGCGGGCATACTTTTTGCTATGGATGTCTCAATGTATGGTTCAGCGAAAAGCTCTGCAACAGCTGTCCTTCATGTAGAAATCATGGTCCTCCTCTACATTATTATAACAAAAATATAATCCTCTACGAGGAGATTGAGGAACTCCCAGTCAAGTGCCCATCTAAAATGCAAAACGAAGATTCCCGATGCGAAGCGGAGCTAAAAATACAGGATCTGGAAGCCCATTCAAAAAAATGTCTCTATATTCAACTTACATGTGAATGCGGAGTGAAAATCCCAAGAGATTCGTTCCTTGAAAGCGACGAGCAATGCCTCTGTCCAGAAAGAACCTGCGAATACTGCTTCAGCACCTTTCAAAGACGATTAATTAAATTCCACTCTGATTCTTGCCAGAACGAGACCGTAAAATGCACATACTGTGGAGACACCTACATCCGCAAAGACCGCATTAAGCATGAACACGAAGAATGCTTCGTTCCATGCCCTTATGTACAGTATGGTTGCAAACTCAACCGACTTACACCTGTAGCCCTCAAGAAACATCTTACTGAAAATCGCGACAATCACCTGTTACTCGTGTTGCGATACACTCAGCCTGAAGTTTATCGGGAAATGAATAGAATCTCAACTGAATTAGAAACCAGCAAAGTTACTCCTCAGAAAGGTAAGACTTGATAACCCCACGTTTCTGACTCTAACACCTGTTTTAATTTTTATTAGATATGATCAAAAAGCTAGTAATTGAATTCAATACGAGCAGAGTGGTAACTGACGTGATATTGAACCAATCCATTACAAAAAGCATCGAAAATATTGCCCAAAAGTTTGACTACCCTTCAGCGCTCAAACTATCTTTAAAAAGAAAGAAAACCGGGATATTGCTTAGGCCAAATTTGACCCTTCTTGATTATGATATACAAGAATTCGAAGTACTGGTCCTTGAAAAGCCTCGCTTGTTATCAGTTCCTAATAAAACTGCTCTTGTGGTTCCCGAAAGCAGAGAAGCATTGAATGCATCCAATGGGCATATAAATTAATTTTATTTTTTGATTTCGAAGTTGATAACTTTACAATTGTATGTCATTGTGTGATTATTGATGATTGATAAGCAATGAAATATAGAAATACTAATTTCCCTGCATCGGCACTAATACCAGATACCATATTTCTATTGATGGCGATTGGTCTACATATAAAACTCTGTTTTATTTTTAACATTTCAAAGTTGACAATATCTCATGCAAGTTACCAAAAAAATACACACTAGGCATCACCCTTATAAAAAACCTTGACTAAGTAATAATTTTCTAAGATTTCCAATGCAAGCTTCCACTATTGCAGTTATTGCTCAACTGTGCGAAGAAAGAATCATCGTTCCCGCTCTTCAAATTTGGAAATACTTGTCTCGAGGCTTGAGTATACTCGCCGGAGACTGAAACACTGTCATCACTATAATCTGCCTGATTGAATGCGATCTTTCCAAGCCTTTTCACCTTCTTCACTCCTCCAGCTTCTTGATGGAGCGATGTTGCCGTGGTATCAGTATCATTTGCTGTGTTCAGCGCACGGATTTCCTCCAACAAGCTCTTTTTACTTCTAACCTTCCTCTCGTCGATTTTATGTACCGTATTTGCATGGGGTTTGCTGAGTCTGTTATCAAAGCATGACCTTTCTGCATCATTATACGCTCTTGCAGCATTTGTAGACACCAGAGTAAACGCTCCTTTCTTTTCGTAGCTAACTTTCGGTTGATTTGGTTTGTTTTGCTCTCGCTGGGCGATCTGCTGATCATTCAAGGAGTTTCTCTGACCGAAGGAAAGTCTAGAGTTCCAAATCATTCCTCCTTTAATATGAGGAAGTTCTTGTCTGCTATATTCATAATAATTTGATGTCCTGGGGTTTTCTTGGTGGATTTTTTGGCCTGATTGCCTAGGGAAGAGCTCAAACTTCTCTTCTTCTTTAATCTCCTGTAAAATGTTAAAGGGATGATTACTCACGGATAGAAAAGAAATTTTTACTTTTAAGCCATGGCCTCGGTCTCCTAAGCGTTCAATTCGCATTTCTTTCTCTTCTTCAATGACCGCTCTCGGACGGTACTCTTCAAAGTTGTTATTGATAGGTTTTTCTTCAGTTCTCGCAAAGGCGGCTTTGCTTACAAGAGAACTAGTCGCTCTTCCCCATGGGCCTTTGATAATGTTTGAGTCCTTACCTTCTTTCTTCTCCAATTTGTGAATTGCCGATTGCTCTTCGCGAATTGGGCGATCGACTAGTCGTCTCACCCCGCTTTTAAGATTTCTCTTTTGGGCAGCTTCAGGCACTTGAGATTGTTTTATGTCAGTAGAATTCTTCACAAGTTGGTCCTCACATGACAAATTTTGGAGCAATGGATCACTCTGCATGTCTTTAGACTTTCTCACTAACTTGAATCCTTCTTTGGATTTATCATTGCACTTTTTGGATGACATGATCGTTGAAGGTCTTGGCTTGTACACAGGGCCTTTCGAATCCAAATTTTCAGCAGCTTTCTTGTGATTTAAGATAATTTGAGATTGATTGATAGAATTTTCTTGGAATTGCGGTTTTTTTAGTCGAATGAACATCTTTTGACCTCTAAATTAGGAAAATAAGTTAATTATCACCAAATAATTGAGAGTTACATTTGATATTTAGGAGATGATGGCTTTTTATCCTGGCTGGATGCTTCTGAAGCGCTCGAGAGATCTAATTCATCATTATTTGACTCTTTTCTCTTGGAGGTTTGAATTTTCAAAATTTCAGTTTGCTCGGAAACCTTAATTAATTTCCGTTGAGGTTCAGCAGTGTTATTGATATGGGTATCTTTGTATTTCTGCTTGAATTCATCAGGAAGGTTTTCAAAGTAGGCAGCAGCTCTTTGTTCTCTTGGGACGCTTGGGTCAACTGGAGGGAGCAAATTGGGGTTTTGCTGCAGACTTAATATTCTCGGCTCTTCCTCGATCATTGGCTCTCGAGGAGGCTCTTGCTCTTGCAGCTGTTGGTTGAGAGATTGATTGTCCTCAATATGGGGCTGGATCTCTTGCAAATCAGGCTCAAAGTGCAAGTTTTGAGCTAGTTGTAACTGCTCCATGCTCATTCCATTATCACCATTATCATTTCTGTCGGGTTGATCAAATTCCTCTTTTATTTCCTCAAAAAATGGCCTAGTTATATATAAGTCGGTTACTTTGAATGGATGGAGATTAACTTACGCGTTGTGAAGTTGATTTATTATTGGAATCTCATTTAATTGCTGCTGTTGAGGGTTAGCAGGGAGGATGAGCTGCTGATTCTGCTGAAATTGGACATTATCTATACCAAGCATTGGGTCGATCACTTGTAGCTGATTGATTTCTTGATGCTGGTTATAGTTCCTCAGCAACCGATTATATTCGGGTTCATTCTCGGAGCTGATGTTTACAGACTCCGTCAAAGGTATCCCTCTAAAATCTAATGGAGATTTCTTAACAATAGGATACTGAGCAACTCTTTCGTAATTATCCAACTTTCTCCCAATACCAAAATACCTTGCTTCCGTATGAAACTCCCTCGGTTTTTCGAAAAAGCGTTTATTCTCGTATCTAGCAGGCCGAGAGAAGTCCATAAAATCGCTGTCGTCAAAGTCAGCAGGAGCTTTCCCAAACGTCCTGGTCCTTAAGCGATCTTGCAGATGATCACGATGAGGTCTGAATTCCGTTTCAGTAGCAGGGAAAGGTCCATAAAATTTATGCTCTGGTGCTTTAGGAACCTCTCTACCATTTCTTGAGAGGTGCTTTTCCTTTTTGCTCATGACTGGCTGCTTGGTTAGCCTTAGAGGCGTTAGACGTGGCTTCTGCTGGTTAGGGTCAGGTATGGCTTGACCATAATAACGAAGGTTTTGTCTCAGTTCGTGCCGCGGTATCCAACGATGTTCTTGAAAAGCTGCAGAGTCATACCATCGTTTGCTGTAAAAAATTATTATTAAATGCATCCATATTAATAGTGATTACTTTTGCTGGTATTTGTGGTAGATTGTGTAAAGTCCAAGTGCAAAGACGAATAGGGCTAGAGCTACTACGAAGGGGTGCATCGACTTATACTTTGGTGAGATTTACAAATATAATTTCGTTGTTCGAATTGCGGGGTTTTGAGGATTAATTTATTAAACGCTGCGTACAATGATTTTAAAGGTAAGCCAAATTAACGGAAACAGTATACAGTTCTACTGGGTTCATAAATTGGCCTTTGCGGGATCAGTTAATCTTGTTTCCCGCCACTATTTCGAAAAGAGTTTGGCTAAATTCCTCGTACATATTGTGAAAACACATTACTGCTATAGCATTAGATCATATGAATTTACTCTTTATATCCTAAGATAGTTCTTTTTTAAAAAAAAGCATTACCAATTACCGGTCCATCATTATCTGCGACTGAACCTATGCTTTACAAAGGAAAAGTGAGAATGATTCATTAACCTGTTTGTTACCTGCCTAAATGAACAGGCGTTTGAAAAAGTAAAGGAATATTACAGGAAAGGAACGATTTAGAAAGATGGTCGGGAGTCACCTGTCGATGCAAACTCTTAAGGTGAACGGTGATTTTATTGTTATTGAAAAGAAATGAGCTTTTAAAAATAAGGTAATTCAATAAAAATGAGAGGCTATCGAAACTGATTAAATGTGTTCAAAGATGAATTCGTTTGTTTTGACTTGTGAAGCTTCGTTGGTTTTTGAATAATTGTTCCAGCTAGCAAAAACTTTGATCCCGTGGAAAATGAAGGGATTCTAATTTTTCACTTCGGTTAATTTCAAATAAGATATTTTTGGACATCTATTAATTAATCGAGTTCATATTTGCCTTGGACGTTTAATATTGAAAATTTTTCTAAGGATCTCTAATAATCTGAAACCACAATGATTTACAGGGCAACTATATCGGCTAGGGGTCTTGCCTTATTAGCATTTCACGTTTAGATTGTGCGTATGTTCTGTTCCGTTTTGAGTTAGCAGCTCTATATGTAAGGTAGCCCGATGAAAAAGAATTGATTCATCATAATATCCTATTACTTGAGAATCTTGATAAGGAACAAATTTGTTCTGAATGGATATCTAATAATCAATTTTCCTGCTTCTCAGTAGCATGGTAATGGCTCTCACTTCATGTAATTTGCATCTACAACGAGAATATGCTGAATACATATTCAAGTACCACAAACCTCTTTAGATACACTCACTAACCTGTAATTTTACTATTCTAATGATGTGGACCGAAAAATTGGTTCATAGGTTCTACAAGAAAAGAAATTTTACTTAAAAGGATGGACTTAATGGACTAATTAGTAAGCATTCATTACTGCTTTTACATGGACAGAGACCTTACAAACATGTAACTAATTCACTAATAATAATCTCATATCTTAGAAGGTGTACTCTTCATATCATTCTGACCCTCAATTCGCTTTATCAATGATTGCACGTAATTTCGCAAATACGATTTTTCCACTTCTCCAAGTCCCCGCAGCTTTATAATAGGTGGGACAGATCTTTGCTGATCTCGAGAGTGGGTCGACTGCAATATTTGTGGGTCTTTTTGCATGAGCATGATAAGCCTTTCTGCAAAGGAAAGATTCATTTCGAGAAGATTGTTGTACTCTGTTGTAATTTGGAGGATTTCTTCGAGCCTACAGTTTCTATCTTCAAGCTCCTGGATTTCTTTTTTCAGCTTTCCAATCATCTCCTGGCCATTTTTTTGTACCAGCGAAGATTTCTCAACATCTTCTTCATTCTTGATAACCAAACTCGCATTTTCTTTAACCTGAGATTCGTTAATTCCTTTTTTGTCTTGAGAGGCTTGGGACTTCTCCATTGTCGGCAATGATTTCTGACATCTTCGACACATTCAAGCTTTAAAGCACAATTTACTTTATTTCACAATTTAAATCAAAAGATCGAATAAGTATCCGCTAAAAATTCCAAACAGGCCCAAAAATATTTGTTTTTCAGCCTTTTTGCAATCACTGCGTAGTTTGTGTTGAAATCGTGAGGAAATCACTTGCCACAATCATTAATTGTATTCTTTATGAGCTATTTGAAAATTGTAAAGCAGTCGTCGAAATTGCATGCCTTTTTGAGTAAATCCAAAAGGAAATCGCATTTCCAGTCATTAATCAACGATTAATTTGTTATCTGGTCATATTAGGTACTGAAATCATCCATCAGAACTCTCAACTTGAATGCTTAAATTCATGGACAAATACTCTTCGATGACAGAGAGTTGTTTAGCTAAATTATGGAGTTATCCTATTATATCAATAATTTTACACAATAAAGCTTCGGGAAAATGACTTTCAACAAGAAATTCAAAAAAGCCAAGACTATCGATACCGACTCGCTTGAAAATCCCGTGGAAAAAGAGAATACAGCCGTTGAACAGCCTCGATTAGAGGTAATACAAACCCAATGTTTGCGCAAAATTCAAATTTCTATAGGAAACAGAGAAAAAGCCTCCTGTAAAAACCACCTTAAAGACTCTTCTAAGCATCGAAGAAGACGACGACTATGTGGTAGCACTTAAACCTCGAGTTTGTCTCAAGATTTCTTCTGGATTAGGTCACAACGACTCAAATGATCTCAAATAAACAAGTTTTGTCAAACGATTTTATCGAACCCAAAACTAAGCAATCTCAGCCTAGTTTGCTAGGAAATTCAGAAAGAAACTACGGCAAAGGGTACCTGGAAGAGCTTCGAAGTACCTACCTCCTTTTTCGATCGATCTGATCATATTTTCATATTTCGTGCAGAGGTTAATGCTGAAGCCAGCCAGAAAGCTCTCGAGAGGATAAGAGAATTGGATTTTGAAGAGGAAAATGGCGGCGAAATTGATGAAGAGAGCAAAACACACCCCAAAGGCTCTGATAAGAAGAAGGTTAGCTTTGCTGAAGTGCACACAAGCAGCGAAATGGAAATCGAAACAGAGGGCAAGAACGGAGTGATTGACTACACGAAAATTCAAACAGAAACAGAAATTACAACTAAAAAGCACCCTCTAGAGGAAGATGATGATGAGATTGATCCCGCGCTTCAAAGAAGAATCAATGAAGCTCGTGAAATCCGTGAAAAACGCATTAAGCTTAGTTCTGGTAATAGCGTCGAGGTGATTGCAATGGCTTAACTCGCATTTGTATAGACAGTGACTATATTCCGTTGAAAATAAACGACACAACCGTTGATTTGAGGTCGAAAGGCGAGAAAGATGGCTCTTCTTCTGAGAGTTCTGATGAAGACGATGAGAAGGAAATGCAAGCATGGGAAAACGATATTCTGAAGAGCACATTGAATCCACGTAAGGCTAGAACGATGGAAATGAATTAAATGTGGTGATAGGCATCAGAGAAAAGCTAGAGAAAGCTGAGAAACAAAGAATTCAGCAAGGAAATTTGCCTGCAATTGAAGATATAAAAACATTTGATATTGGTCGTGTTCTCAAGAAGATTGATGCTTCGATAGCACAGCATAAGGTAATGTTAATTTAATCTTTGTGGAAGACTAATCGAATCTTCATAGCATAAAACCGAGAATAACGAAGCCAAGATAACTCAAGTAAGCACTTGAAAGCGTACAATTGCATGATCTAATTAAATTTAGCTAGAAGCAATGGTTGAGAACTCGAACAAAACCATAGAGAAAGAGGAAAAAGACCAAAAAGAAGCAAAGTCAACGTTCAAAGACGTGACTGTGCTCAATGAGTTTTTAGTTGACCTTGTTGATTGTCTGGGTAATATTGCCTCTTGTGCTTCCTTTAATCTCATGATATTGACAGACGAAAAAATCACCGAGACGCAAGAGGCAAAACATACGCTGCTTACTCTTCACAAATCGTATTCTACCAACCGAAAGCTTCAAGACCAGCTAGAATTAAACGATCTTTTAATGCAAATCAACGAAGCACCTTTGAAAATCGGTAATTTGATTCACATTCTGTGATGGATCTGACTAACTCCTTTGTGCAGTTGATGACCCAGAAAATTTACAAAACAAGCCTGATGCTCAGAAAAAACGAGCGAAGCATTTACAGAAATTGATTGAGGACATCTGTGATAAAGGAATGGACTTTTTGGACATCGAGCATGAAGACTTAACAAATCTAAAACATGATAGAAGTAACCTAATCATCATTCGAGCTCAAAACTCATATAAATTTTAGTGGCACTTTACCTCGCAGCTGTTGACATTTTCCAAGATGTTTCCGAGGACTTCCAGTCACTGCAGAAGATATTATCTTCTATTTACTCCATGAAACTGGCTATTCAAAGCGTTACCGACGAGAACCTCCTTGAATGGGCTTGCCAAGCGCTCGAACCTTTTGTTAGCGTGAATCTTATCGGATATGACCCATTAAAAACGACCCCAGTTGAGTTCAAGAACCATGGCATTTACGATCTGAATCAAATCGAGTTCGTTAACGTATTAAACAGATGGACCAATGAGTTAAAACTCATGACAAACGCTCTCGAGGCCAAGAGAGACCATAAATTTGAAGAAAGACTTGCATATGAGGTCAAGGTCAGACTGCTTGAGAATACAGGAAGAGAAATCCTCAATTCACAAATTGAGGATTTATGGGACCCGCTTTCAAAGAAATCAACGGAGAGTCTTATTTCAGCTGTCTTGAGCTACATCGATATCACTTACACACAAAATCCATACAAATCGGAGAAGGAGAAGAACCTACTGCTTCTCGAGAAAATCAAGGTATGCTTTATGGATGGTTGTCTTCGCCTAACCGCATATAATAGGAAATATTGACAGTAATAACCGACAAGCTCAAGGATTTTTTGAAATTTGTTCCTATTCCGCATAATGCCAATTCAAAGGCAGCCAAGTTTCTATTAAAGAGGGCTTTAATGGTAATTGGATTTCTTGGCGCCTACTTTATTAACTCTCCTTACAATATTAGTTAATTGAAAGTTCGTTTTTACTTGAAAGAATTCTCCCAGCGTCGAATCTCGGAAAATTCATATTCGAGACGTTGATTCGAGACCAGATTGCACCGATCATAAACGAATATGCTGAAGAAGAGAGAACTCAGCTTTATCAAAAGGTAATAAGCAATTCTCTCATGGTTGTCTAAGGGTTTTTATAAAATTGTAGATCCTCGCTGTAATCCCGGAGAAGGTGAGACAAAGCGAAAAATTCTCAAAGTTTCTCAAAGATTTTCTGGCCTTTGCAAGACTTCCTCCTTCGTAAATAAATTTCCAATGTATATTCGTACATCTATAACCTTACCTTCCAAATGCGTCTATGTGTATATTGAGGAATAATTCTCTCAGTGTCACCGTTTTCACGAATCAGAAATCTTGACAAGGGAATTTTCATATGACTGGAGCTCCTTGACAAATTTTTGAAAAAAATAATCACAAAGACAAATATAATGCGTCAAATAACTCAATTATAAGTAAGCAGACCTCCAGAAACTCCGATATGGAACTTAAACCTAACACTTTATTAAACAATAGAAAAGAAATTCAATTGAGTGATAATTTTTCTACTAAATTTAATGGTTCTTTATATACTGATATTTTTACCAATGTATGAAAACTTAAGAAGTTATCACAGCTGATTGACTTGATATAAGGTGTATATTAAGCTTCTTAGCACGAACAATATCTAAATTTCGAGATCAATCCAAAGAGTTGGCCTCCCAATTATACGATGTAAACTGGCTTCCCCACTCCTTACCTTAGGCTCTATTGAATGCTCCTTGTACGACAACCTTCATGTAGATGAAATAACTAGCAGCGGTGACGACAAGTACACCGCCCACTGTAGATCCAACGATCACTCCAGTCTTTTGTGATTTTGTTAGACTGCCAGCGCCCATGCATCTGTACCTCTGTGAATCTTCCTCGTATAGATTGTACCCTATATCGCAGGTGAGGCAAGTTTGCCCAGTCGGTACAATGTCACAAGTAGCACAATTGTCAGGACAGTATCGGCAAGTTCCAAGCCAGAAAAACTGACCCGATTTGCAGGCAGTGCAAGTACCATTAGCAATCGCATATCCCTTTTGGCATGAAATGCAGGCAGTTGCGTTGAAGCAGTGGGCGCAGCCACTGGGACAAGCAGTACAGGCTCCGTTAGTTAAATAGAAGCCGAGTGCACACTCTTGGCATGTTCCTGGCGAATCACAGAACGTGCAGTTTTTCGAGCATTGGGGGGAGCAATATGTTCCCTGAAGCACGTAGTCCGAGGCACAAGCGCTGCAAGAGCTTGAGCTGGTACATGCTGTGCAGTTCGAGTTACAAGTGGCGCAAGTGCCTGGTGCAGATGTGTCTAAATAACTCCCTGTAACGCAAGCAGTGCAGTAGGTGTCACTGGTCGAGCAAGCCGAACAAGGAGAAGTGCAGGGACTACAAGTGGTACCGGACAGGTACCACCCAGTCGCACAAGCCGAGCAGCTTGCGGTGCCTGCTGCCGTGCAGGCTGTGCAAGCTGCATCGCATTTGACGCATACCGCCGGGTCAGCAGGATCATAGTAATAGCCTGTTTTGCAAGCAGAGCAGGTTGCTGCTGTGCTATCTGTACATGTGATACAGTTAGCAATACACGTGCCACACGAATTCGTCGTGGTGTCTAGGAAGTATCCGGTGCTGTTACAAGTGGTGCAGGTAGTGCTGTCTGCACAAGCAGAGCATCCCGTCGAACAGGCGGAACACAATGCTCCGTTTTGCCAGTAATAGCTTTTGCAAGTCGTGCAGGTTGCTGAATTGGTACAGGTCGCGCAGCCGGTAGGACAAGCCGTACAAGAAGCGCCGTTGAGCCAGTATCCACTTGAGCATACACTGCAGCTTGTGGCGCTAGAGCAGGTAGTGCATCCTGTGCCGCAAGCGGCGCAAGCCTTCGCTGCGTTTAAAAAGTACTTGCTGTTACAAACCGTACAGACAGTGGCACTTGTGCAAGTGCTGCATCCGGTGGAGCAGGCTGTGCAGCCTGCGGCGGAGTTCACAAAGTATCCACTATTACAAGCATCGCAAGTATTATCGCCTGCTGTGCAGGAAGCACAGTTTGCGTCTGTGCAGGCCGCAGACACACAAGCCAAGGCGATTGATAGGAATACAGTCACGATAAGCCACTTCATTGTATTTTTTGTTTTTCCTCCTTTCAGGTTGCCTGAACGTTAAAAATTCGATTATATAAACAGAGTAAAGGTCAGTGTTTATAAATTATGATACTGGCGCAAAATTTAGTCAGTCACCATATAATTCCAGTTAATCGGCAGCAATTAAATTATAAATGCGTACAGTGAGCAATTAAGCATGGGTTCCTAACTTCCGCACGGCAATAGCCTTTTCATAAAAACGGACCAGTGGACAAATATGCTAATAAAAAAAAAAATTGATTTTCATGAGATTCATATCATGGCTCGATGGCGAGGGTGTGAATTAACATTCTACACTCGAAAAATTACTTTCTTTGTACTGGCAATTGAAAGAAAGTGAATGGGCCATAATCGATTAACTCAAGCCAAAAAAATCAATTTGTTCTTTTAATTTAATAAAATGACAGTGATTTAAAATTATTATAGAAGAATTTAGACAATTCTCTCTGTTCTACAAGAAAAACAAAATTCCAAGTCAGTTTAATTAAAATTAGTAGTGAGGTTTCAGGCTAAAAAGCCTTTAACAATTGTTTGAATATTGGAAAAGCTGAGGGCTGCTCCTGGATTCGATAATGTTAGCAAATGAAACGAATTAGTCTGTTGCTGATAAAGTGGTCATGGGTTTTCAGAAATGAGCTATTTACATAGAAACATACGTTTAACCGAAATTACCTGATTATTTTTCTAAATAGTAGCTTTGAAGGAAATTTAAAGAACTGAAACGCTGTTGAAAAAGTTAAAAAGAGCAGTATAATCTGCAATAAGCTCTTTTTACAATTCTAGAGTAGATTTAGAGAACGCGGGTACATTGAATTGAATTGAATCATATCGAATGGGTTGCATACAATCATATTCACTGCACAAAAAACCTGGAAAATAAGTCAATATCAATTATGTTATTGAGATTTAGAGAAATGCTTGACAGATATTCAATTCTCTCTACAAAATCAGCATATTTGTGGATTTCCGTCTTAAATTAAGGGACAATTCGCCTTTATACTTATTGCAATGGAAGGTGATAGAGAGCCAGTCGCAGCATTTTTCGACAGTATCCAATCTGTTCTCAGTCACTTGGCTATTAATCCACTGCCAAAAAAGACTCTTAGCATAGTCTCAAAACACTCCAAATTTAATTAAGATACAATAACACTACCAACTGAATAATTATTCAACCTTAATAAAACACCGATATTTAAATTTCCAACGATTTGAATCTCTTATCTTAACATGCAAGAAGAAACAAATCCCAACCAAACTCAACCAAAATTCGAAGACATAATCACCTCTAAAAGTAACAACTCACTCACAACTCACATGAAAACCATTCTATAGGGGATCCTTTCTTACTCGAGATCCTTGACCTCTCCAAAATCAGTACAGACGATGAACTGCCAAAAGCCATCCGCATTTCGTACAATGAAACAGGTACTTCGACCCCAAATCACTCATACCCACGAATTTCTCACCTTTTACAGGAGAAGCATTCGCAATATGCACAGATACTGGAAAAGTCGTCGTCTATTATCATAAGAGAAAGCAATTTTTCGATATAATACAGCTGGACGCGCTTCCTGCAGAGATTTACTTCACTAATAATAAAGGAGGACAAGTGATCATTGTCCTCCCTGACAGCAGAATACAAGTGTACTCTATTAGTAAACACTAATCGCCTTTATTGTTGGATCTCAACGAAATCATTTTGAAAGATGGCAAATTCCTCGTTGAACTTCGTGAGCACACCTACCCAATATTCGCTCTCAAAACGATAATTCAAAGGGATATTATTATAACCGGGTCGAAAACCTGTTGCTGTGTGTATAATCTTGATACTTGGGCATTAGAAAAGTAAAAGCCAGTCCTTACGCCATGGAATATTAAACTTTCATTTTGTCCAATAGGAAGCTCGTCACAAAAGGATGCGGATTCTCTCACTTCACCATCTCTCCAAAAAACGACATGATGATAACTTCTTTCGAAGACTCTGCATTATATTTCTGGAATCTTGATACATACGAGGTCGAAGACAAGATAAATCTACCTCCCAATGCAAATATTACTCAAGTCGCGATGTCATTAGATTCAAATTATGTGCTTGCTGCGTGAGTTTTTTCTTCTTGTGGTTGGATTTATCTGATCAAATCAACTGTAGAGGCGGCAGCAATCACCTGTACCTTGTGCAGATGGCAGCGAGGAAACGATTCGCAGCATTTGAACTTCCAGAAGGTTGCGATACAGTGCAGAGCGTTACAGCGATCAAGAAAGATCAGTTTAATTTCCTGGGCTCAGATAATGTTCTTTATTCAGTTGTTATGCCGAATATGCAGCTCTCGCTGGAAAAGAAAATCGATGAGAGAGTAAAAACCGTTCTTCAAATATTCTCGGGCTCACATTCTTCAACCTTGCTTAGTTAATCGTTGATTATCAGATCGATGCCAAGAAGAATTTCTTTGTTATTGTGACACATCTTGGGGAGATTCTAATTTACAATTTCTTAAGATTACACGGCGACTACAATGAGTAATTTTATCCCTTGACAAAAGCAATTGGACCCTTAACTGCTAATAGAAAAAACTTCACAGGCGCTATCCCAGTAAAACACTTAGAACCAGCAAAAATTGATCAAAACGCGTACAGAAAATACTCTATTTCTGAATTATCGGACGAGATCCCTGAAAAGAGAGACTTGTCTTATTCAATGCCACCTCAAGAACGCGACTCCCGTGATTATTCTCGCTCTATGATGTCGTCGCACTATCGACAGCAATCAGGAGGTGTAGGCAGGGACAACATCTCGCCTCGACAGAATTCGACGCAGTTTTCCCCTTTTAAGCAATCGAGGTCTCCCCCTTACAACAAGCAATTTGGCACGATGAACAGTTCGGGATTTAAATACGCGACGTACAAATCTGACGTCTCACAGGAGAATTACACGCGTCAGTCACCTTCTCAAATACAGAAATACGGAGATATGCAGTCACGCACTAGCCCGCAACGCGATCCGCTCACTGGGTCGCAGCTTAGCTCTGTTGGACAAAGCACAAGACAGCAGCAAATCCGATCGGAAAAGAAGAAAAAGCTCGAAGAGACGTTCACAGAATCCTATCCAAACTACGACCGCCGTGATCTCGAAAACATCCTCGAGGCTAACCAGCTATTTCCCGAACACGCGCGCCCTGCGATGTGGAGATCGCTGTTGCAGCTCCCTATGAACCAACCAGCCTATGAAGAGTTGGTTGCGAAAGGCCTTCACCCAGATTTTGAGGATTTACCAACGAGATATAATCTGCGCTCTCAGCGATTGTTGAAAAAATTACAACGAAATTGCTCGTTGCTTGCGCATCTGAATCCTCAGTTTGGAAAAATGGACTACCTACCTGGACTTGTGTATCCTTTCGTAAAACTCTTTGGAGGCGACGACCTTCTCTGTTTTGAGGTTATTTTAACTTTCTTGCTCAACTGGGGCCAACATTTCCTTGACGCGTACCCTCATCCTCCTTGGAAGATCTTGCAGTCAGCGGAAAACATCATACAGCACCATGACAAAGAGCTTTATGAGCATTTTCAATTCCATAAGTTTTCGATAGCCGAGAATTTTTTGTCGTTATACCAAACGCTCTTCTCGACGATGCTGAGCTCTCGGGACTGGCTGATCGTGATGGATTTTATCGCGTTCAATGCTGATAAGCCTGAATATTTCGTGCTCTTCCCTGTGGCGTTTGCACTATGCAACAGAGAGGCCATCCTCGATTGCGATTCGTTCGAGGCAATAGAAGAGTTCTTTAGACGGCAAGAAAGCGGAAAAATTCATGTGGTGTTAAATAAGGTGAAGAGGCTGCCGTCTCGAACCCCAGGACATCTCATGCCACCGTATTTTGAAACCCTGACTCCTTTGAGAAAGGGTGATGAATACCAAAAAATCAAAATCGGCTATGGGACCCTCGACACTGGGAAGCACTTTGATCAATTAGATGAAAAACTGAAGACAGAGGAGCGAAAAATTCAGTACCGCGAGAAGAAGTTCGGGGAGCTCCAGTCTCTAACCGAGCAGCTTCTCAACTTTGAGCTTCGCTATAGAAAAAATCATGAAGAATCAGTTAGACGTGAAATGGAGCAGAGAAAAATCCTCCTTCACGAGGAAGAGGCTTACCTGCAGAGGAAGCTACAACTCGAAAGCGAAGCTCGTGAGAGACGATACGCACAACTGAAAGAAGTCGAGCGCTCTATTTTCGAATCGCTTAGAAACGCTGAGAGTGAGCAGAATAAACAACTGCAAGCTCTTGATCAAGAAATCCGAACCAGGAGAGATTTGGACGATATGCTTCTTAGATCAAAAGAGGAGGAAGAGAAACTTCTCGCGTTGGAATTATCTCAAGCGCAGAAACTGAGGCAGGTACTCGAGGACAGAACGCGGCAAGAGAAGGAGAAAAAAATGCGCAAGGAGCTTGAGTTCCGAGAAAAGGAAATTCGACTGAAAGAGCAGATTAAAGCCCAGGAAGCCAAGCTGGAAGAAGAAGAGTTTCGAGCGAGACGAGAAGCGTTGAAAAACCAAAAGTTACTAGAGCTGCAGAAAGAGCAAGAGCAGAGTGAAAAACTGGAGCTAAATAGGCAAATGCTACTGCGCGAGCTTGAACGTCAACTGAAAGAAACCGAACTTGAGCGAGAAGTGCGGATGAGAAAGCTTGTCCAGGACGAGATGTATCAAACTGAAGAGTGGGAAAGACTGAAAGAAAAGCAAATGAAGGTGATAGAGAAAGAGGACCAACGCCAGCTGGAAGAGATACTTCGGAGAGAAAATCAAAGGGATCTTGACAGAGCCAGAGAACGAGCGGATATCCTGCAGCTTGAGAGACAAAAGCATGAGCAAGAAATGGCCCTAATGAATGAAAAGATGAAAGAAGTGACTAATAAGCAAAGGAAATTGGAGTTTGAAGAGCAGTTGCGAGCGATAAAGGACGCGAGTGAAAAACGGCTCTTGAGGCGAGAGCAGGAGCTGCAAGAGTTAATCACGGAGTTGAGGCACACGAGGAACAAGCAACTGGGAATCCAGCAGGAATCGTTGATGAGCGACTCGAAAGTTAGATCTCGTAGAGAGATCATCGAGGATCTCAAAGCACAAGAAAGAGAAATTGTAAGGGAAGAAGAGCGAAGATTCACCGCGTTTAAACGAGCGCTAGAGGAAGAGTTGGAAGACCAGAGGCGTCAGCAGCGGACTCTGAAAGAAGAAACTCAAGATCGGAGCGCGATTGCCGCGGATCAAGAAAATCTCATGAATCAAATTCTCGAGGAAAAGAGGAAGAAATTGAGAGCTGAGAACATGCTGAACTACCTAGAAGAAGAGCTGTACACAAGAAAATCCCAACGTAATGATAGATCCAAAGAGTATAGTCGAGACCGCAGAAAGTCAGACTATGGGGATAGTTTACTTAGCAGTAAAAATACTCAAATCTTAGTTACATTAGCTTAAACTTATATTGGAATGTAGGAGAGGATGCCTTTAGATCCTCATTAGAGCAGTACCCACCAACCGAATCAAGGCTACGTTCTGCAAAGAAAACCGAAGGAATGAACACCATAGGAGCCTCTCTTTCTTCTTACTCGTATTCTGACACAGCCTACGATAACCAAAGCAAAGGCACAAGAACTGAATCGCAAAGGAAAATGTTTGGAGCTCCTGAAGAAACAGGCTATGTAATTACAAAAAAGCCTTACCAAACAAACTTAATTTTTTCTTAGTCATCGTTTAAGAGAGGACAGCCTTGGAACGACAGACCACGCGAGTCGAAGGACGTCGATAGATACTCTCCAGGAAGAGTGTCTCGATCAAGATCACCCTTCCGAACTGAGGACGTAGGCAATCTTGAGAATGGCAAATCTGGCACATTTGGAGCTCATCATGAGAGCCGGTCTCGCTATGGTGCCGCTGATAAAAGTCTCGAGCAGGACACGTTCCAATCGCTTGAAGGTTCTCAGCGACTCTACTAAATAGCTAATAATTCATTTGGTTTTGTGATGCTGAGCTGAGACGGATTTCGATTAGACATAATTAAACGTGAATCATCTTGTCCTGTAGAAAGCAAAATATGAAATCGATGAATGCATAGATATACTTCAAAGTTATACAAGCTTTATGTTAGGATTTAAATCTCTAAAGTCTCCGGATCTCTTGTAGGCTCTGTAGCGAGGCTCGTATTTTTGATACATGCCTTCAAGCATAATTACCTGTTTAAAGTCTTGATAGCTAGAATGAATGTAGAAGGGAAACAGGACGATGAAAGTCTTCATGAAAAACCGCGACCACTTGCGTTGAGCCCTTCTGATGAGGGGAATTCTATCGTAGAAATAAAGTCCCAAACCCATGGTTGTTACAGCTGCCAGTAAAGAGACGACAGCACTTCTGGAAATACCTTCGATCTTGGCTCTATCCTCCTCTTCGAGAGCAAACTTGTATAAGCTGCCTCTATCAGGAGAGAATAAATCTCTCTGGAATGCCAAAAAATCGGTCTTTGGTAAGAGGTTGAGGATAATGTCACGATTGTAGGAGTCTCTTGGTAGCATTTTCTAACGACGGATTTTGGCCTTAATTTCGAATAAATTAATTTTTAAGTCGAGTCCTCTCAAAAGAAACACAGTGGTAATGTAATGTTGGATAATTTCTTAAGAGCCTCCACGGTCAAGGCGCTCCTACAAAGCCATTCGGACTCCATACAGTGAGTTATTGCGTTTCTTTTACAACGCAATTAGTTAATGACTCATCAATTATTTTTCAAATCGAAAAAGCACATAGACTTGTGTATTAATCCTGTTATGCAGGACCTGTATTGATAGTCCTTATTCTCTGAGTTTAAGGCAGCTGGAGAATAGAGACGTTTTCTGCGGAGTTAATACAAATTTCTTACAATAAATGAAATAAATCCTAATTTGAGAAAAAGTCGTGAAAATACAAATAAATCAGCATTCAAATACAGAGGGTTAATATGAAATTACAACAATACTACATTCTCAAGAATCCAGTTAAAAACTATTCAAAAGTCGAAGGATTAGTGAACTCATTGCTATACATCGGCACCCTGCTCTTATCTATATACGAACTTCCATCATTATGCTGATCATTAGACAGGTTCAATGCGCTCCAGTTTTTCTGCATTTGGAACGAGTTCCCTCCATACTTCGCGCTCATAGGTTTATTCTTCGCTCTTTTTGCCACGTCTTGACAGTTCACGATCTCACCTAAGATTGCCTTTGACACTGAATGCTTTGTATTTTGACTAAATGCGTTTGCGTCCTGCTGTTGGCTAATTTATTAACGAGATAAGTAAGCTTAGAATGAATAAATAAATAACGCTACCTGAAATTTTCGTCGTCAAAGTTAATCTTTTTGCCGTTGATTTGTCTTGTATCATTAATCGACCCGTCCTTTCTCACTGGGGTTTTGGACTTAGCGTCCGGTTTGGCATGCATACCAATCGCTTTGTTTAACGCCTTCGCATAATTAGTATTAATCGCGCTGAACCCGCCTTTCGCCATCACGGTTCCAGGTTTCTGCTGAATAGCCTTTGCATTGACCGCTGCTTTCAGCATTTCCATTCCTCTATGCGGAGTGGCGGCAGTTTGCTTCGAAGTCGGAGTCACGCCCCTCTTTTCCGCACCTGCATACTGTTTATTGACATTCGAGACACTGAGACTTCTCGCATCGCCATGAGAGGTTGATATATTCCTCGAGGAGTTGTGAACATCTCTATTGCTTGGATTGGGCTTCTTTGCAGGCACACCTGATGCTTTCCCTCTGGACTGAGGGCGATCTGGAAGATGTTTAATATAAGGGGCAGGATTGGTGATGATTTCTCTGAGTTTTGCTAAATTTTCGCTGTCTTTGATGGAGATAATGTATTTCTTCACTCTATACTCCTCCAGGAGGTTGCTAATCTGTGCCTGGTACTCCTCTGTCAAACCCTCTAGTCTAAAGTCTATGTTTGCGAGTATATTCAGGCGGTTTCTGAATATTTTTAGTGTTTCTCTGGCTTCGTCTAACGCCCTCAATTCAACCGCAGGCTTTTTTTCATGTAAAGTTTGGAGGTCTTGACTCTTGTTAAATGAAGAGATTTCGGGAGTCTGAGACCTGAAACTGTTCCCTCGGTTTGATTGTTGCTTGGTAGAAGCAGTAGATAGAGGCTCTGCGGGCTGTTCCTTCGGTAGATTTCTGGGGAGTTGGTCTGGGCAGTGAGTCATATTTGAATTTTGCTTCCGCTGAGCAAAAATGTCTGATTGTCGACTTTGCCTCATTGAAGAGTATTGAGAGTTCGAAAGAGCTGCCTCTTCCTGTCCTTTCGGGCCATCTCGATGTGAATAAGAATTTGGCTCTGTTGAACAGACAGGGGTTCCCTCTGGTTGCTGGAAGACCTGCTCAGGAGCGGATTCTTGAGTATTTTGTGACTTTGACTTGTGGAACGACTCATTTGAGGCCTCTTTGTTAAGCATTCGCTGTAATGCTAATGACTGGAAAGGGAATGGTTTCTTCGGAGGCTGCTGTTGATTTCTTCTCTCGGAGCTCTCAGCCTGAGCCCCTAACGACCTCTCAGAGCTTCTGTGATACCCTTTCGAATTCGGTAGACTATGAGGATTGTATTCTTCCCGAATTCCCAACGTCCCTTGGATATTAACTCGCTGCGCCAGGTTCAACTCATCGCGACCGGTCAACGGATGCTGGTTGAATTCTGTAAGAAAATCATGCACAGACGCTGATTCGAGGAGCTCTTGCCCATCTTCCTTGTGAATTTCAGATATTTCGACCAGACTGTTCGGTGTGTGCTGAGACACGTTCCTTGGATGCGAATCAAGGTGAAGAGACATCCCATTATCACTTCTTTGTTGCATATTACCTGAGCGTACATACGTCGCCGGAGTCGAAGAGACACTCACTGGATCACAATTTGGGCTCTCCACATGCAATGGAGTCAACCCAGAGTTTATCGATCTGACACTGGTGCGAACGCCGCTGTCCATCCTCTCGCTAGGTTTAACCAATACGCTCAATGGACCATCGGGTTTTGAAGGGTTCGGCTGTGATTCCACATGAAGGTTCCTAATCGAGCCCCGAGTATTTGAGTGACTGCGCTCAGCGGTTGAAGAAGCAGGATGAATTTTCTCGTCGATTTGGTTGAGGGATTTATCGATTCTTTCTTCAAGGTTCACGAGGATCTTCTTAAGGAAATCAGAGTGCGTCTCTGGCTTCTGTTTCTTTGAGTCATCTGTGCTAATTGAGGCTTGTAGTGCTCTTTTAGCAAAGGATTGCACATCGATTGAGGACTTTTGTAGAGAGTCTAAAGGGGCTCCTGTTAGGTGATAAGTCGAGCCTCTTCTTTTCGGCGACTGAGTGGAATTTGAAAAACTATTTATTGATGCGCCATGCTGACTTTGCACAAGATTCGAAATGATGAGGTTGTTGCTGGCGATCGTTTTGTCTTTCTCTTCGAGCTGCTGACGCATCAGTCTCAGTTCTTCCTCCATCTGAGAGATTTGCTTATTCTTAGCCATCTTTTCTTTGGCAAGTTGCAACGCTTCCTTCTTGATCTCCGCGTTCTGTTCATGGATCCCCATCTTCTCGATCTGCATCAACTTCTTTACTAATTGCATTTCCTCGTGATTATTGAGAGTGGAAGCGCATTCAGCGATTTTTCCGTTCAATTTCTTGCTTTCTTCAAGATTGCTTCGGAGACTCGATTCGACTTCCTCTTTAATTTTCTGATTGTTTTCCATTATTTGCTTCAGCTCCTGGATATGGGCCTTCAGAGTCCCGATTTTCTCCTGATGATCTGAATTGTTATCAGCCAATAGCTGACTCAAGTGCTTATTTAGCTCTTCAAGATTCCTCTTGTTCTGTGCTTCCAAGTCTTTAAGCTCCTTGAGTGTCTGGTTTATCTCCCAATGCTGCTCCAGTTTTTCAAAGATTTGGTTGCTCGTCTGCTCAATACCCCCATCTTGATGCGGGTTCCCACAGACGCTCCTCGTTCCGAAAGAATATCGCCCTTCGCTTGATTTTGGCCGAGCGCCTTCTTCATGCTCAGAATGAATGTCTGGCGTCATTGGCCTTTGGATTTGCTCTTTTCCTCTAAGTTGCATTTTCAGATTCTCTATTTCTGACTTCAAGTTGCTAATAATCTCTTTGTATTGCGACACATGCAGCTCAACCTCCTGGACGTTTTTCTCGATCTTCCTTTCAATATTCTTGGCTCTGCTCGCGTATTTCAGGGTGTTAATCGTCTCCTCGTAGCAAGCGAAGGAAGGCGAGATACAGGAGATCATAACAGTTTTCGTGTTCCCTCCAAGAGAATCTTTCAAGAGTCTCGTCAGTTTTGAATCTCTATAAGGAACGAACGCGCCTTTCTTCGTCGGGTCACTAAGGATATTAATACAATTGCCAAGGGACAGCAAACTGCGATTAATATTCGCGCCTTCCTGCATGCGGATTCCTCGGTTCTCAGTTGCTGCGGCTCTCTCAGAGCCTGCTAAGTCAATAAGAGACAGCTTCGATTGCACAATGGTCTGAGTGAAATCTTTCTTTCTGCTCTTTCTTTCAACGGTGACTTGAATTATCGCGTGAGAACGTGAAGAAAATTGATTCGCGCCTGTCGCGGCCATAGTTCTTCGGGAGTTGCCAGTAGTTATCAGGTATAATACGTCTTTTGGAGAAGACACGTGATGCTCGGTGAGCTCAGCGACGAAAATCCCTTTTGCAGGGTCTTCGACGATCATCAAACTTGATCCGCTGTTAGGTTTCAGCAGATCTCGGACTTGCTCATTATAGATTTCTAAGTAGCTGAATTTGATGCCGAACTCGCATTCGGATTGATCAGAAGCTGCGATTTGATTGAATAATTCGCTTATCGATAGCCAAATCAGGCCGGAGTTATCTCGGGTCATGCTCTCCACATGGAGCTCTCCAAATAGTGTGTGGGTTTTGCCAGCTCCAGTCATACCATAGGCAAATAGGGTCGAGTTGTAGCCGTTGAGAATATTGTCAATGACATTTAGCATCGTGCCTTGAAAAACACTGTAGTTGTCGTCTTGGTCGCTGTAAACCGCATCAAATACATAGCTCTTGTCTCGTCTGATGGAAGAGTCAGCGGTGACGTCGGGGTCCAGTACGAATATCTAAAACAGGATATGAATGAGTTGGTAAGTGGGAATTGTACCATTTGGTCCTGGATTTTGATGATATTGCTGTGCTTTTTTGGATTAGATTTAGAGAGTTCTTTGGAGTTCAGTGGTCTGACTCTGACATACACCCTGAAGCTATCGCTATCCTTGGAATTAGTTGATTTGCTGGGTAATTGAAGGATTAGCAATTAATGAAAGAGAATGCAGGCGGTACTTGGGAACGACTTGATGTGTGGCCATAGATTCTCTGCGGCTACTTCTCTGATTGAGAGAGGATGTCAGCTCAGAGGCTGTGAACACGTTTTGCATGGGCCTCGATTTCAGATGATTTTGTAAATTTGAAATTTTAACTGTAAACAAATTGAATAATGAAGTTGAACTTTACTACTATGTCTCCAGTGATAAAATTTTCAAACCCCTTTCTGTTGAAATATCCTTGCTCGATAGTGGTAAACATCTCATTTACATTGAATGAGACCTGATCTGAGAAGGAATACAGTATAGCTTCCAGACTTATGAATGATTTGTTGTCTGGCACAAGGCTTCTCAAAATAAAGTTTCTTTTGTTAGCGTAGTAATAGAATGTCAATTGTCAAGACTATTGAGCGGAAATTCAGCGACTTGAGGAAGATGAGGCAAGCTTTCAGAACGATGTAATACAAAATGTGTCGGAAGTTTAGCTCAACTTTGCTAAGCAAAAAAAATCATTGAAGACCTAATAATGATACAAACAGTTAACTTTTTTACGCTCGTTATTGAATTATCAGCTAATCGAAAAATAAACAAAACATAATTAGCATCCACAGCAATATTTCTTCTCCTCGGGTCAAATTACATTCGAGTTATAATAAATGCTGAATTCTACCCTTTGAATCATAAGTTGAGCAACAAAATTGTATTAGTCTTCTGGAAAACATCAATCTGACCGACTTTTACATGTCGAAACGCAGTTAAAACTTGACACGTATACAATCCTATTTAAACCCTATACCGGAATTTATTCCAGCTAATTCCCATTTATTTAACTTTCCAGAAACACTTTCCTCTACCAACAGCAAAATCTACAGCTCACGAAATGAACCAAGGCCCAAAAGAGATAAACTTGAGTAGTTTATCGAACACTAAATCATATATTTGCTACGGTCTCATCATCCTTTTCAATATCCTCCCTTATATCACCACAATTCCAGTTTCAATTCAACTCTTCGTGGTTTCCCTCGCTTGCCTATACACCGGATGCTACCGTTCAGTTTCCCTCATATCTTACAAAGACACTGTGGCCAAACAACTGAAGAAATTCGAAGAAGGGTGTCCCATGACAACTCGCGATGCCTTACTTTTCCCTGTTTACGGCAGCGCAGTCCTCGGAGGTTGCTACCTCCTCTTTAAATTTGTTCCCAGACATTATATTAACTTCGCCTTCACAGTCCATTTCACTGTGCTTGGGTACATTTGCGTCACGCAGCTGTTTTCTTCGCATCTTCACACTTTTTTCCCTTCACTCGAACAGGTCATCTTTCAGAGAAAATTGCATGTGAGAATCCCTCTCTACAAGTCCGTAAAGGACATCGAGATCACAAAAGGCGAGTTACTTGCAGCTATCATCACAGTGATTCCCACAGTGCTATATGCGTGGACTAAACACTGGCTTCTCAATAACGTTTTCGGTGTAGCGTTCAGTATCAGCGGAATTCAGTCATTGACTTTACCAAACTTCAAAATAGGCCTTATGTTGCTCTGGGCGCTGTTTTTCTATGATATTTTTTGGGTTTATGGGACGGATGTCATGGTGACAGTGGCTAAATCGATCGATGCTCCAATTAAACTGTTCTTCCCGGTTAACCTGTTTGATAAGGATCCAAAGTTTTCTATGCTTGGGCTTGGAGATATCGTCATTCCGGGAGTTTTTGTGGCATTGTGTTTAAAATTTGACGTCGATAAGGTCATCAGAAAACTATTTATCGAGAAAGTTCCCGTGGATATGATCACTCCTTATTTCAATTGGTGCTATATTGGATATGCTTCCGCGATCCTCGTGACTTTCCAGATGATGGCGTATTTCCAAAGAGCGCAGCCAGCTCTGTTGTACCTGGTGCCAGGGTGCACTCTTACTGTCATGTTTTTAGCTTTTAAAAGACAAGAAATGAAAGAAATTTTGAATTATGATGAGGAGTTCCAGCGTAGACTACAAGAAAATGCGTTTATCAAGGAGATTAACACAGAAAAGAAAATCTAAGATTTCATAATATTCATTTTATTTTATTTTTTTTGTTTTGGTTTTATTTTTGGTTGTAGCTTTCCTCTTTAGTTTATTGATACACATGGTAGCAAAGGCTATATTGAAGAAAAAAATCAAGAGAGCGCCTGATTCCCAAAAGTTTGTATTAAGATGAGATCGATAGAGATTTAGAAAAAAAAGTAATGAGGAAAGAGAGAATAGAGAATATTAGATGCTGATTCTCCTACATAAATTGAAATTGTGATGGTAGCACTGATAGTAACTGCTTTTACAAAATGGCAAAATGTTGTTTATAACGCATATAGTGTCAAGTAACGGGTTGTCTGTTTTGTACTAACTAATTAAATCTTGAAACAATATCCCAAGTTTTCGAAATGACTCCGCAGGATGACAGCAATCTAGTACCAAGAGAGTACAATAAATGCGTCGTGTGGGTTGCTCTTTTCAATGCTCTGCTTGGATCAGCATCGTTCGGCTATAACCTCTCTTCTATTAATATCAACCAAACTTATCTCACAAATGTCGTTTTTGGTTGGGGTGATGACGCTGCCACAGAATATATCAGTTGGTTGAACTCTGTTGTTACGCTCGGAGCCTGTGTTGGCACTGTCACAGGGGGATCTCTCGCTAAACATATAGGGCGGAGAAAATCAATGATGATAATGGATATTGTCGCAATATTTGCTATTTTACTTACAATTTTCCCGAATTACCCACTCATGTTGACTGGAAGAACTATCGCTGGCTTCTATATGGGCGTTAATTCAGCGGTTGTCTCTGTTTATGTGAGAGAGCTTGCTCCGACTCAAGTGAAAGGACTTGCAGGAGCATTTATCCATGGCATGATTTGCCTTGGTAACATGACATGTTGGGTCTTAGGGCTGGGAGTGCCAAATTCTGCCGAAATCGCAGCAGGAGAACGAAACTCATGGTGGAGATTCATACTAGGATTTCCCATGATACTCGCCTTTATCCGATTTGTCTTTCTTTGGGAAGTCTGTCCCTTTGAGCCTCCACAATATCTTATCATGACCAACCAAGACGAAGCAGCGAAACTGGCATTAGAACGCATATATCAAGGAGAATCCATCACACTTGAATATGAATTCCTGAAGATAGTACGCGAAAAAACTTCTCAAGGCCACAAGGTCACATATAGAGATCTCTTGGGCCCAGAGTACCGAGCGAGGTTCTTCGTGGGGTTATTTATTGCGATATCTCAACAGTATGTTGGTGTGAATCCATTGATTTTCTATTCGACCGCCGTTTTTGAATTGATTCTGGGAACTGAGAACGCAAGCAAGGCTCCTACTCTGACGGTTATCCTTGGATTCTGTGGCTTATTCTCAGCATTAATATCTGGACCGCTAGCAATCAATCGGTTTGGTAGAAAAACTGTACTAATATTTGGACTTGTTGCGCTTTCAATTACGCAAGCAGTAATAGCTGTCTTTGGATACATGGATAACTCTGTAGCAATGATCGTGAGCATATACGTCCTTGCGATACTTTTTGGGTTGTCCTGGGGGCCTGTCGTGTGGGTAATTCTAGCTGAAATTCTCCCTGACATTGGAGTGGGTATTAGCGCGTTAATGAATTTGGTAGGACTGTTCATCCTAGCTCAGTTTTATCAGCAATACTATGGGGCCATAGGACTACCAAGCACATTTATGACCTTTGCAGTTTTCTCGCTCTGTGCGATTTTCGTGGTCCATTATTGCGTAAAAGAAACCAAGGATTTGGCGCCTCAAGAGATAACAAGAGTATACAATCCCAAATTCTATCCGAAAAACGAAGAAAATGCCGACTGTGAGGAGAAAACTGCCCTCAAAGAGAATCCAGTGGAATAGCTTCCTACTCGAGTTTATATTTGTTACAATTGGGGCTAACTCTGCATTTTTTTTGAATCTGAAAACGATATGTGACATAGAGTTTTAATGAATAGTAGTATTGTTATTATCTATTTAATTAGAGCTCATCACCACTGTTATGAATATTGCCTTGGCCTAAGAAATAGCGCCCCCCAGTAGTCACCATTAATGCAGAGAGAAAATGGCATTAAAATCTTTTCATTTTAAAGCTACGATCAACAAGCACTGAGTCCAATTAATATACTATCTAAAACGCGAAAATTTAGAGGATACTTTTTCAGTAGGTGTCCAGTTCTTGTTTAACTTCTCAAAATCATTGATCAGTGCTTTCAAACGATCTCTCTAGTGCTTACCCTTTGACTTGTCTTAATAGCCGCTTTTAACAAGTATTTAATATGAAATTTCGTTATTAACGCATACGATACTTTGGAATGAGTGTTCCGTTATCAAACTAATTAAATCATAGATTTACACTAACAAGATGACCCTACAAAATGAAAGCAATCTTGCACCAAGAGATTACAATAAATGGGTCGTATGGCTTGCAATTTTCAATTCTCTGCTAGGAATGGCAGCTTTCGGTTATAGCTTAGCTGCTATTAACATCATACAAGATTATCTGACATACGTTATTTTTGGTTGGAGCGATGACGCTGCAACAACTTATATCAGCTGGCTAAATTCAGTTGTCACGATCGGAGCTTGCGTTGGTTCTGTCTCAGGCGGATCTCTCGCGAAGCACCTCGGCCGAAGACGATCTATGATGATGATGGACATTGTTGGGACCTTCGCTATCATGCTTACCCTTTTCCCTAGTTATCCACTGATGCTGTTAGGAAGATCAATCGCTGGTATCTATGTGGGCTTCAACACAGTGGTTGTTTCTGTTTACGTGAGAGAACTTGCTCCTGCTCAAGTGAAAGGACTCGCAGGAGCTTTGATCCAAGGGATGGTGTGCGGTGGAAGCATGCTCTGCTCGGGCTTTGGGTTAGGTGTACCAAATTCTGTTGAACGCGCAGCAGGAGAACGAAACTCATGGTGGAGATTCATACTAGGATTTCCCATGATACTCACCTTCATCCGATTTGTCGTTCTTTGGGAAGTCTGCCCCTTTGAGCCTCCACAATACCTTATCATGACCAACCAAGACGAAGCAGCGAAACTGGCATTAGAACGCATATATCAAGGCGAATCCATCACACTTGAATATGAATTTCTGAAGAGAGTACGCGAAAAAACGTCTCAAGGCAACAAGATCACATATCGGGATTTATTAGGACCTGAATACAGAACGAGATTTTTTGTAGGGTTATTTATTGCGATATCTCAACAATATGTTGGTGTGAATTCATTGGTGTTCTATTCAACTGCTGTTTTTGAATTGATTCTGGGGACTGAGAACGCTAGCAAGGCTCCTACTCTCACAGTTATCTTTGGATTTTGCAGTTTGTTCACGGCGTTGATTTCGGGATCACTAACAATCAATCGATTTGGCAGAAAAACTATTTTGACCTATGGACTTGTCGGCCTAGCAGTAATGCAGACGGGAATAGCTTATTGCGGATATACTGATCATCCTATGGTGATGATAGCTGGGATATTCACGATTGCGCTGCTTTTCGGTTTGACATGGGGACCTATCTTATGGGTTATTTTGCCAGAAATACTTCCTGATATTGGAGTGGGTATCAGCTCATTAGTAAACTTAATAGGGCTGTTTATCCTTGCTCAGTTTTACCAGCATTATTACCAAGCTATTGGACTGCCAAGCGCATTTATGAGTTTTGCAGCTCTTTCTTTCTGTGCCCTTTTTGTGGTTATTTGCTGCGTAAAAGAGACGAAGGATCTGACTCCTCAAGAGATAACAAAGGCATACAACCCGAAATTCTATGCAAAAAGTGAAGAAGCGGCTGACTCGGAAGAGAGAACTGGTTTCTTAGAAAGTAAGGCTGAGTCACCTGAGATTTAGTTTAGTCCTTTCAAATTATTTGTCCTCAATTCATATCACTCCTTTCGACTGCGAGTGTATACGTTTGTTTGTTTTTTTTATCATACCAAAGAGGCAAAAAAATTAATGATATATGAGATACGTGATTGTGTGTATATTAATGAGTTATCATGCCTGGCATAGTGGCTAGAAATTTAGCTTTTATCCTCTCATTTTTCTCTGGTAATGGTTATGAAAGGAGTATCAAGTACAAAGAGAATCCTAACCAGAAAGCTCTGATAAAGCTAAAATGAAAACAAGTTAGCTCGATTTTGGCAATAATTCGTTGAAAAAATGATAGTAGCAAATCTCACTAATGAAAAAAATAATAATAATGCAATCACTCTTCTGCAATTTGTGTCAGCAACCACTAAACCGATTCAATAAATAGACTACTTGCACCTCAATCTAACAATGCATTCCGAATAAACTGTACATATAGCGATAGTGCACATGTACCAAAGTTATTTGAAATAATTAGTCACTGTCTCCTACAATTTGGCTGTTTCAGTAACATTAAATTAAAACCAACAGAAAGTACGCGCAACCTTTCGAATTTGAATTCCATGAGGAGGGAATCTTCAAATACAATTTCTGATAATAATCCAAAAAACATTATTTCTCACTTTCGATGATCCCCAACAAAAACCTAGAGTTCACTGAGGTAACCTTCTATCATCGCACCATCTTCCTTACCGAACTTTAGGAAGAGCTACATATTATCGATGATATGCTTGAAAATGAATGCTCTAGAGGCAGACCTGAACTACGAAGCGTGTCAAAGAAGAAGATCTCATCGAGAAAGAAGTTTCATCAATTAATTTCGGAAGAGTCTTCTCCATTGATCGAAACAAATAAAGCTCAAACCGAGAAACAAAAGGAAAATTTGAAACCGCAATTTTGGAACCCAATTAATCCCAGTAATTTAACGATAAACCAGCGATCTCAGCAACCTGCTTCCTTAACCACTCAAAGCTGCCTCAAGAATTCAAATTCTCAGAAAATATCAAATAAATCTCCTCTAGCTCAACGTTCTAAACCGATCCCTCTGCAAGAAAAAGAAATAGACCCTAACCACTATATTACAGACGCCGGAAAAAATGAAGGATTGCTTCCTCTCGTACCGATAGACACTTCAGCTGCCCGATACTGGGTAATTTTACCCCAAAAAATCGTACTTATCTTTCAGTATTATCTAAGGAGCAAGTCATTTCGTCTCTATCAATTCAAGGCCGTGGAGACATGCTTGTTCTATAACACCTTCGTCAGTCTACCCACAGGTCTAGGAAAAACTTTCATTGCTGTCAATGTGATATTAAACTACTACAAATGGTTTCCGACAGGAAAAATGTTTTTCCTTGCACCGACAAGACCGCTGGTTTTTCAACAGAAAGAAGCCCTTGAGTGCATTACAAGTATAAGAATCGAAGACATATGTCAATTAAATGGGCAAATCGGAGCAAAAAAGCGACAGAAATTTTATCAGGAAAAGAGAATTTTCTTTCTCACGCCACAGACGATGAACAATGATCTGAATGATAAGCTGATAGATCCGAAAGAAATCGTGCTTATAATTGTTGGTAACCCTTCTCAAATGGGCTTTTGATGATTGTTCTCTTAGATGAAGCTCATAAAAGCATCGGAAAATTCGCTTATACTAATATTATCAAGCATTTTGAAAACTCCAAGGCAGGTATAAGGATAATCGCTCTTTCGGCAACACCTGGAAACAATCCGCTCAAAATCCAAGAGGTGTTAACGAATCTTTGTATAGCAAGACTGGAAGCTAAAGATGAAGACGACCTTGATGTCAAGCCTTATATTCACTCGAAGGAAATTAGAGAAGTCATCGTCAAGCAAACGAATGGCATATCAAGCGTATCAGAAAAATTCAACGAGTTGATTTCCACGGCAACGAAGACGCTCAATGACTTTAAACTTTTTCCTGCAAAAAGCAAGCTGTACATTCGTAAGCCTTGGGAGGTTCATCGATTAAAGGTTGTTGAGATCCTGCAGGAATTTAATAGAAATCAAAATGAATACACAGCAAAAATTGGAGCAGGTAATGCTATCTGCTAAGGAAATCGCACATCTATCAATCATTAGAAAATAGTGTTTTGTTCTACGAAGTCATAAGCACGTTGACCTCGTTGTGCTACATGAAGAAAATTCTTTCCGATCAAGGACTTCAGAGCTTCCATGAGGCTCTGATTAGCTTTAAAAACAATTATCGAGTACACTCCTCTTCTTTTTTTTGAAAATTGTTCATTGTACCTCTTTGACAAGAATAAGAAGGGAAACGTTATCGGATTTAAGAAGAAGATGATTGATTCAGAGCAATTCAAAAGTTTCCTGAAGGCCGTTGAGGACATGTGTGGTTCAGGGGAAGACCATCCAAAACTTAAAAAGCTTTACGAGATACTTTCTGATTACTTCAGCAATGCTGAGAACATCCAAAATAAGTCACGCGCGATGATATTCACGCAGAATAGGGCAAGTGCGATGGAAATTCATCAGAGTTTGAAGAAAAACACCTTGATAAAATCAAGCATCTTCGTTGGCCACTCAAAATGTAAAAGAAATAATGACTTGAATGTGCAAATAATGAAACAGCTGGGTGATTGGAACCAAAAAAAGCAGCTGTCCACTCTCGACAGGTTTAAGAATTATGAACTCAACACGTTAATTGCTACATGTATTGGAGAGGAGGGTCTGGACATCGGAGAGGTCGATCTCATTGTTTGCTATGATTCGGGCTTCTCGCCGATTAGGATTGTGCAAAGGATGGGTCGGACAGGACGACAGCGCAAGGGTAAGGTGATTGTGCTGTTGATGGAAGGAAAGGAGTTTTTTATCTTTAGAGCCAGTATGAAAAAACACAGGATGCTCAAAGAGAGTCTTAAAGGGAACAAGGCTAAGGCAAATGAATTGACTGTTTCTCAGACCTCTGGAAAGAAGCAATATGCTGCGAACTACACGTTCTATTCTTCCAACTCAAGGATGATTCCGGATGAGATTACGCCAAAACTGAAGTTTATTGATGAAATTGACGAGGGGAAAATTATAGAGAAGCTTATGCATCGAAGAGAAGAGGGTAAAGCTGTTGAAGACGAAAGTTTTGAAGAAATCCTTAATTCAGCAAACGTTGAGGACAATTGTATGATGTCTAATCTCAAGCCTGAGGGAATTTCCAAAGTCTCTGCCAAGTCTTTGGAGTTTTATATGAAGAGCAATGAAAGTGGGAAGAAAACTGCAAGCATCAAGCCAGAAACCCAAAAGAAGAGGGAAGTGATCGTGATTGAGGAGGAAGAGGACGAGATAATTGTTAAACCGCGGAATTGCACGTTTATGGAAGAGGAGGAGGCCTGCGGAGAGGAGGAAGCAGACAGCGATAAGATCAGTGGTATTGACGGTATTGATGATGATGCTGCAAGCTTTTTCAGTTACGAAGAATATGAAGAGAGTTATGAATCCAGTGAATTAGAAGACGATTATGATAATGATGATTCAGACGTGATGGAGATTGATAGAAGCGATTTTGAAGCTAAGGCACATGACAAAAAGAGATCGAATCCTTACTATGAGAGCATTTTCACGGAGAATAAGAAAACCAAAAGTAGCTTAGATTATTAGAAATGTTGTGGAAAGGATTAGGATAAAGTTTGAAAATAAGTAATGCGTGTTGCTATATAATTAAGCCATTGATTTGATATTCCGAAACTTGCTAGCTACCATTTGATAACAAGAAAACTCCACCTATCTCAATTTTCAATGCTAAGAGCTTCTGAAAAGCTTTTGAGAGCTCTCTGCTGTATCAGAATTCAAGTAATTTGCTAATTTCTCTGTAAAAATGATATATAAAATAAAGCTGTATATCTCGTATGTATCTCAGGTATTTAAAAGAATCTCGAGACAGCCATATAGCGCCATATTGAGAATTAATTATTTATATTTTTTTAGGAGAGCTACCAAGTCATCCTTAATTAGAGGTTTTTGTATCATATCATCCATGCCAGACTGATCGAATTTCTCTTGATTCCGCTGCTTACTTTCTCCTGTCAACCCGACCAATGGGATGTCACCGACTCCTTCTTCCTGAACCAAATCTTTAATCTTTCGAGAGGCAGTCCATCCATCCATTCCATCCATAACACAGTCCATGAGTATCAAATTAATCGTTTCAGAGTCCTTTATAACCTTAGATTTCACAATCTCTAGAGCCTGCTCTCCAGAACTTGCATGCAGAGGATTGCCTCCCTCGCTTTTGATCAGCTGCACCAAGAATTCGAGGTTAAATAGATCATCATCGACACACAAAATGGTTGGCTTCCGTGTTGCAATTTCAGGATTAGTGGGTTTTCCTTGAGTCGCTATTGAGGAAATAAACCCTTCTAACATGGAGGATGTCACGGGCTTAGGCATATAAAACCAAGCATTTAATGGAGCTCTTAAGCAGCAGTCCTTATCCTTATGATTCGGCTGGCCCGTGATAAATCCAACCTTGACTATTTGATTGCGATTTTGTGCATGTTCAAACTCTCGAATCACCCTCAGCGCTTCGATTCCATCGACGATTGGTAGATTGACTTCTGTTATTATCACTTCAAAGTGCCCTTCGGGCTTCGACTTGAACGTATCAATCAATTTTTGACCATCCATCACAGTCACGATATTAGAAAATCCCATCCCTCTCAAGAGCTGTGAATGCAATTCTCTGTTATACTGATCATCATCAGCAATCAAGATTTTCTGAGACACAGCATTTCGAGATTCCTGATTACTACTACTGCTTACTTTAGGTAAGTTCATCGTAGCTGGTAGTGACACAGCTTGAATTATAACAACAAAGCACGTACCTACTCCTAGCTTGCTATACACTTTGACATCGCCTCCCATCAGTTCACAGAGCGTTTTCGAAATCCATAGTCCAAGCCCCGTGCCGATTTGCCTCGAAGCTCCGTCAGCATGAGTTTGCGAAAATTTCTTGAATAGTTTGCTGATATCTTCAACCTTGATCCCGCAGCCTGTGTCATTAATCTCTAGTTTCAGAAAACCCGGTGTTTCTCTCTCTAAGATCGACCCTCTCATTAGAAGAAAGGATTCTTTCATGTCTTTAACAGTCATTATCTCACGGTTAAGCTCCATGTGATAGTTTTCACGGTCATTGGAAATATCTTCAACGAGATCCGTCAGTGATGACGCGGAAACTTCATTCTGCAATAAGCTGTGTCCAAATACTGATGACGGCCTGAAATCCGATTCTTCAATCTCGATTTTCTTCAGAAAACTCACATGCAATGAAACTGACCCGGTTTTCGTGAATTTCACTGCATTCGTTAACATATTTAGAATCACTTGAGTGAGTCTCTGATTATCAAACTTGAGCAATGGTGGGAGTTTTGACGATATTATCAGACTTGGTTTAAGACCTTTCTTCTTCACTAACATCTCCATGAAGTTCAGCGTAGACTGTATGTACTCATAAGTGCGAATTGGAATTGGAGTTACTTCTAAACTCCCTGTATTAGTCAGTTTTCCAGTGTCAAGGATGTTGTTTAGATGAAAAAGAAGGAGTTCTGCGCAAAACTTGCATCTGATGAGCTTCGATTTAATCGAGGGTAGATTATTGGCTTCCTCCATGAGAAGCGTGATGTTTCCCAGGAGGATATTCAGCGGATTGCGAGTCTCATGAGAGAAGAGGAGAAGAAAGCTGTCTTTTTCTTGGAGCAGGTCCTTGAGCGAGTCGTTGGCTTTTTTGTTTAATTCATTCAGCTTTTTCAGCATTTCGACCGATTGTTGGGTCGCTTTCAATAGATTGGTTGATTGCACTGATACGAACACAGTAAAATAGATATGCGACACTACGAGGAGGATAGTATCTTCTAAGAATCGGTCTGCATCGCATTCAATTAGTCCAATATCATTCTTATAGATGAGAGCGATAATCCATCCAGTGAGGCTCAGAAACAAATAAATCGGTTTAGAGACTTGACTTTGGCCTCCGAGGACGATTGCGACGCTGCCTCCAATAGTTGTTATCCGAGCCAGAAATATTTCTTCTGGTTTTGAAAGGACGATGACGAATGGCAGGAGGGCCAGGTTAGTACTAAAAGCATGTGCGTCAATTTCGAAAGTGGGAGAGGAAAATCGACTGAGAATCAAATTGAAAAACAGATTCCCTATAACGATGCTTGCTAATTTGAATGGTATGAACTCAAAGAAATGAAATATTAAGGCAGTGATTATGCCGAGTGTATAAGTGAGTTGCCTTCCTCGTTTGCGAGTCAAGAAACCGTTTTTCTTATCATCTTCTTGCTGCATGGCTGTTATTGATGTTCTGCTCTCTTACTTTGATTGTCTGGAGAATTTATTTATGTTAACCAAAAAAGCTTATCCTGGAGGTATTTTCTTATATATAAGCTATTAATTGGTGTATTGAGTGCATCTACAAATAGATTTCAAATCAATTAAATTATTGCGTATAAAAAACATTTTTGGCGTTCATCGTTGAATTGCGACTTCTCCAGCAGGAAGTTATCGATATTAGATGAGACTAGCGATGTGGTAGTGTTGGATTGACACATCTGAGTTAACTATTGCTTAGAGGTATAGTTGTGGAAAATTCTAGCTAGTCCGTTGAAATAAGATTGCAAGCTTGGCAAAAACACGAACATTTTTTAGTCATTCTTTGGCAACAAGAGGAGAGAGATAGATAGAAAGTTTTGTAGTTTGAAGCAATTGTTGTTTTCTTTCATGATTTAAGGCTTTTTAAAGTAATTGAAGAGTAGTTTTTGGGTCAAGAACAGAAAATATGTTTGGCTGGGACTCCTTCAAAGTGAGCAGTCATTTTTGACTCAGTCTAGACCAAGAAAATCGCAAATGTAAGAGGGCTATTGCCGCAGTTAGAATGAGATGATTCAAGATAACTTTTTTTTCATTTCTGTCGCGATGAGTAAAATTAAATTGAATGGCAGCCAAACACAAGGATTGGCGGGTCTTTTTCCACTAACATCGCTGTAAAGATCTGCTTTGTCGATGCCAAGTTTCATTTGTAAGTGGGATAAAATTAATTTAATTGAAGAGCGAGAGAGTCCGATGCTGTAGAAGAATATTCGACACGCAGACTCATGAGACATATGCGTTCTATGAGAACGGAAGGAAATGCAGACTAAATAAATAATCAAATATGACTATAACTAAATTAATTTAGAACTAGGTTTTGAGCTTGGCTCCATTGCAAATTTTTCGAAGTTGATTCAATGTATAAATCAGGTCCAAGAGTAAAAGTCATAAGGTTTCAAATCAATTATGGCAAGAAGTTTCATATCAGCGCAAACATTATACAAATGATGAATTTCTCAAGTTAAATCGTTCGAATAGTAATTGCAACCTTGGCCAGTTTTTGTGAGATGCAAACATATAGCACTGTCGTTTTCACATGCATTCTGATTAGAACGTAGATTGTAGGGGCGGAACTTAATCCATGTTTAACACTCATGAAATCTCTCTCAGTCAAGCAGGACGACATCTAAAAATCATATAATTTTTATGCGAGCCGGATAAAGTCAAGCTCTGATATGTTTGTAAGAATGTACATCCAGCCCATAACAGTGAGTGAATATATGAAGCGGACGGTCAAAATGTATTCAGAAGTTCTTAAAGAGCTCAAAGCCCAAAATCTGTACAAGTAATGAGGCTATAAGTGAATTGGTTATTGGTATTTTCTTTTCTGCTATTGTTTCAATTATACAGCAATTGGTCTCAGGCGAACATATGAGTAGCAACTAGTATATAAAAATTTTTCTAATTCACTAAACAAATTAGTCGGTGAATTTCCTTGCGGATATTGAATATCCACAGACTATATTCTCTTCTCCACACTTTTAACTAATATCGCATTGAATCAACGCCAGATAATCCAACTTGCCTTTCAAGCCTCCCCAACAAGCCATTTGTGCAAAAAATCTCTCTCAAACGAGGCTACTCACCCTCCTTTCTGTCAATTAAACAATCCACTCTTAGTTACTATTCAATCTATTCTACACAGCTTCTAGAAGCAGAAGACTCCCATTTTATATTAGCATGCGATAGAGCGATATAGCCCAGATCTTATATCGCATCATTTCTGAAAATTTTCAGATAAAAGCTGAACCGAGCTGAGTTTTAAAATTTCTACTCTCAAAAAAAAAACTCAATTAGGAGAACAATAAGAGCGATTAGTTTATTATTTAATTCGATAGAAATTAATCATGGAATTAGCACTTCTGGTCTTTTTCTTAAGCAAGATTTTTC
>ENA-UOTX01000233-UOTX01000233.1-compost-metagenome-genome-assembly--contig:-NODE-233-length-62119-cov-19.568421_pt1 | contig 62119 bp, 41 predicted proteins | sample MGYA00238143_ERZ746982 | MGnify/ENA primary metagenome ERZ746982 (study PRJEB28758, sample SAMN06268862) | compost metagenome | isolation source: single cell | place: USA: California, Emeryville, Joint... | reverse complement strand
TCCAGAATTAGGTTTTTATGAACTGATATATATATACGGAGTATAGGATCGCCTATGATGGGTACCTACTTCGATTTCACATCACATTTCACATCACATTTCACATCATTCAAATCATATATTCCACATAGCTTCATTTGCTAAAATAATTATTTGCCAACTTTTCACATGGAAGCAGTCTTCTTCCTGAATTTGTCAATTTATTTACGAATTAGTTTAGAAGGGTCTAATGCTCACACCTGATTTTATTGTGCGAAAAAGAACTACAGTCTGTATGATTTTTCAAAACATTCGCGAAAATAATTTATTTGTGCTTTCCTGCCCTCAGAAATTTCTTGAGGCGTTGGACCGCGAGAATTAGCATTTAGCTATTTAGCATTACTTTTTGGAGTAAAGAGGGTATCAACTAACGTTCTTTTTTGGTTCTAACGAAATTATATTCCCTCTCTCGAATTTATAATATTGCTGTGTTTTTTACCGAAGCGTTGCAAATCAAATCAGAAAAAAGATACCTTCTCAACGCAGTTAGCAATATAATTAAGCGCATTAACAATCACCACGAAATTAGGAAAAATGGATTTATTTTGTTTAATCAATTAAAAAGAAAACCATAAGAAAAATTAAAGATAGCTTCTGACAGCGATTTTAAATGTTTTTTAAAGAGGGTAAAACTCTAAGAAAGATTATAAGAATCAATAGGGCTACACAGGAAACCTTCAACACAAAATAAGGGTTTTAGGCAGGGCCGCAATTAACCACCCTCTTTGCTCATTTGTGTGGCTAAAGCCTTTTGCATCAACTCGATGATCGCTCAAAAGAGGCCGTAGACTTTTTTTGTTTGCTCAGGAAGCATTTGCGTTGATATACTTTTTTCTATAATCTGATCATGGCTCTGAGTCAACGACACTTTATTAATTTAATAAAAAATCTATAATCGCATTGGTTAGAATTACCCGTTGTAATAAAAATTAATTTTTCAAGAACCCTTTGCTCTATTTAAATACTTCTATCGCCGCAATCTTTTATAATCAAATCAAACATAACCAATTTCCACTTTCACTCGAGCAATGGCCCTTACTTCCGAACCAAGCGTTGCTACCCGCGAAGTGATTCATATTAGATACGGCTTGAACTACAATCCTGCGAGCATTGGGATCGTTTACAAACAGAACGAGAGCGATACAAAGACCAGACTCTACAAAATCGCTCTCAATAGCTTAGCTTTTCAACAGGATAGCGAAGCTATCACCAAGCAGCTATTCGCAGAGCATCCTCTGCAACTGAACGTAAAAACTACCTCCTTTGAGCAGGTAAGCGATATTTCCCATAAATGTGGTTCTGATAGAGTTTATAGATTAAAGGATTGGTTGAAAAGTTAATTATGCAAAGTTCTGACCAAGAATCTACGGAAGGCTCTGAACCAACAGAAAATGAAAAAGAAGCGATAAAAGAGCTTCAATCCGCGAAAAAATACGTTGCAACTTTCGATAGCTTGCCCACTGCAGGTAACAAATCATTTTCTTATTCTAGAATAACATTTCGTAAAGATAACAGTCAGGGAGGTTCAGAGAAATCTGAAATAGACAAAGTCCAGTGCGAGAGCCCAGAAAGAAAGAGTCGCAACCCGCTGGCGGCTCTCACAATTAACTATATCGATTCGATGGAAGAATTGTTCTATGGGAGCAAAAAGGAACTGTTCATGGATACTCTCAATGACTTTGCAGAATAAGGATGAGTGGTTCTTTTCTCTTTTCGTTTTCTATTAATTGAAAATTTTTTTCTGAGCAATGTTTTCAGAGGAAAACCTTTCTTTTTTAACTAATCATTTTTTTTTTTGCTGCGAGTGCACACACTATTTATATTTTAATTACGAATTTTTCTGTTGAAATTTCGACAAATGAAGTTTATCTAATTTGATGAAAAAGAAATTCGTTCCTTTCTTCGATAATATATGTCTCCACGACCATTGGGAGAATTACCATTGAAAGAGATAGGAGAACAAAAAACTACCAATCACGAAAGTTTTTAAGCGTTGACTTTTAATTTTCTAGAACCAAAGGTAATTTGTCAAACGTAGTCGATTTTATTGTGGAAAAAGCAAATCAGTGAGAAATATGGGATATATAGGTTTATTGTTTGAAGTCTTGTAACAAGAACTGCCTAGAACGACTCGCATTAGAGAGGGCAACAATCTTGTTTGTCCTTTAGATAGAAAGATGTTAGGAAATAATAATCGCGACTTAAAGAAGATCATTGGAGAGGCCGAAATGAAAAAAAGTTCTTTCGGAAATCCACAAATTCTACAAGGGTCATCTTCCTCTCTGATATGTTCTACAAAACAAGCTAGATTCATTACGCCAGTAGAATATGCTTGAATTCCAAGGCTAGTTTTATCAGAAGGATGAATATGGTTTGGGTTGAGGATTCTGAGAGAAGAAGGTCAAAGCTGGCAGTGTTTTACATTTCGGCTCTTAAAACCAAATTTTCAGTAAATTACTTAAAATTTGATTGATGACGACATTTCGAGCTCATTGTGCAAATTGGTCTTCCCATTAATCTGACGCAGTAACAAAGACGCATCGCATTGTTTGATCCGTCGACTAGTCTTACATAATTGACAAGATATCATACACACGTAATGATTATAGCTGTAAATTTGTTCGAATTCAAATGAGCTCATTCCATTGAAAGTTTTCACAATTTTGCCTGAAGAAAGGTCAACCGTCCCACCAGAGCCATATGGCATCTTTTTCTTTTTCTTATAAACTTCGAGAGATTATTGAACAAAATATCCAAATGTCATTGGTGCTATGGTCAAAAAATTTTTCAATAGCAAATCAAAAAGCAGTTTTCCTGCCGTAACAACAGATAATCATAGACAAAAGGTCCTTTTCTTATGAGGCAATGCTCCCTTGAATAGCCAAAAAAGCGAGTCATGGAATCCGAAATTAAATAGAGCTAACTCACACTCTGAAATACCAAAAAAAAAAGAAAACAAACTCCTGAATCTGCTGAAATAGCCAATAACTAACTCTATTAAAGCCTTTTCCATGTTGCTAATCTGACTGGTTGGCTGTTTTTGATCAAAATCTGTGATTAACAAATTCAGCCAGCCGAGAATATTCCAATTATGATTCCAAATCGTTGGCATGATGAGGCAGCTGACGTCAATTAGTGAAAGAATTCTCAGAGTTCTTGATTTCCGAAGTAATTTTCCTCTCAATAGCTGCGTATTTGACGTATACTGCCTTAATGCCACATTAATCCTTCTGTGACGTCATGAGTTCTGCATATCTTATATATACCCACAATCTGGAAGTCTGAATTCAGTGCAAAGCATTTTTTCACAAAACAAAAATCACTCGAAAATATCAAGAAATGCCTTCAAAGGATCAATCAACGACAAAAGACATCTTGGAACCCATAAACGGTTCATCCCCAAGTCATGAAAAGCATGGCAACATCATTCAAAAGTTATATGGCACCGTGATCCACAATGGTGCTGTATCTAGTGGAGTGAAGCTTATCAAAGCTAAATATCAAGGAGTCCTCGTTGAGGGCCTCCAACAAATTGACGGCCTTCGAAAAATTGGCGAAGGAGTTTATATAAGCGCGACGGAAAGAGTCAAAAATTGGTGTTACAGTATCACAATCTACAATCATTTAACCGGCTTATGGTTAGTAAAAAGCCTTCCACACAATTACGCAAAGATCCCATCTTATGAAGAATTCCAAGAATCCTTTCAAATGATGGTGATTAAATCAGATAGCGAAGGGACTCAGCGATCAGTCAAGCATTTTTATAACACCGCTAAAGAAGCCTGGGAGAAGCTCACTTCGCCTTCCCTTGAGGAGATAAAAACAACCTGCTTGCAAATTGTCGCTCAAACAGTTGCCAAAGACTTTGAAATCGCAATTTCTAGTTATCCAGGTGCTCTTGTTGAATTCTTTTCAGCTTTGGACAATAAGACAAGCGATATTTTAACTCATGATGCTTTCTACTACCACATTCGCAGAAAATTTAGCTCCGAGGAAGTGAATGAGCCAAATTTTCATAGAGTCACAGATTTATTCTATACTTTTGCCAAAAGATTTGCTTTCCTCGAGTTTCCATTGACGTATGCTAATAAAGACCTCTTGATTGTGTTAAAGAAGCTTGGAAAAGAGAAATTTGATGTCACTGGAGAAACCATTCTGGCTAAGGTTGATTGCCTTGCGAACGTTCTTATTGCCAAACTTGGAATCAAATACGAGGAAAAGGAAGAGCCGGTAAATCTAATTGATCGGTTCCATCACGTTGTCTACAAAGTCAGTGTCATAAGTGTCGCCATGATCAATAGAACGAGAGATGCGATTCAAGCAACTGGGACTTATAAATACTCTGATAAATATATTCATTTTGATGATAGATACAAGGAACTGGCAGGAGTCGCTCAACAAGTATATAACATCTCATTGAATGTGTTAGCTTCAGTGTCGGATGTTGTGAGCTATACTTACGACAAATACGCGAAGCGAGTTGTTATTACACTATACGATGCCAGCAGCTCGAAAGTTAAGCAAAGTCATGCTTATCTGCTCGAAAAGTACTCGTTCTTAAAAGAGGCAACTCTGAAACTAAAGGGGAGAGTGCTTGAAATTGAAGTGAGCCAAGAGGCCTTCGAGAAGTTGGGAAACAATACCAAAGAGTACTTCTTGATGTTTTACAAAGAGATTAAAACACTGGATTCTGAGAAAGTTAAAATGTATACCTCCAAAGCTTACCAGCATGCTCTTGAGCTGTTTCGAAGCAAATCGAAAAGAGAAATAGTTGCCGAAAGGATAGAAGATAAATCCTCAGAGGCAAAAGAAAGTCAATAAAAAGGTAGAATGAATATTTTGCTGGATGGCCAGTCATTTCATTGATCAGATTCATTGAATTCCTCGGATGATTATGTATATGTTGATTATTAGGAGTTTTGTAAATGGGATTCACTATCAGCAGTGCTGTATATAAATAAATATATTGGAATATTAGATGTTAAAATTCAAATGCATTAGTTGATTAAAGAGTTTGCCATAATTTTAGCCCTCTATCTATTCTTCATCTTTACTTACTAACCTAAAACTCTGAATAGGTAAAAATTTATGAACTCCGTTATTTTGTTAAAGAGAAAGCTTTTGAGTGACTTAATTTCATTGCCTTGCTGCTAACAAATGACAATACTCTTGAATTCAGGATAATATCACACTAATTAGTTTTGGATAGAGTATGAAAAACATTCTCCAACCTTGAATTAATTCAAAAAATACTTCATGGCTGCCTAAGAAAGCTAGCTCTAGCTTACCCCATAGTCAATCTCCATGAAAATACATTCATGAAATCATTGAGCAAACAAATACATACTTGATCAAATTATAACGAAAAACGACTTATTTTACTCGACCCCTTTTTTTTTTTGGTTTGAAGGTTCTTGCTCTCGGCAAAGGAGCATGTTTCTCCGAATTGCTGAATGAATCACTATTAGACAGGTACTTGTTATTTGCCTGAAATACAAAACTGGTTCTATCGGTTGCGATGATTCGCTACCGAAAATCAGTTTTTATAATCCGTTACTGAACGCGCTTTGCGTCGCATATAATCGAAAATAAATATCGATCCCACTACTTGCGATTTTTAAATGGGTGAAGTACAAATGGAAGAAGTGTACTCCTTGAGGCTTGCTAAGATCTGCACATGCATCTTTTTGTTCCTGATCTCAATAGCCATGGGAATTCTCCCTCATAAATGGTAAAGCTTCATACTCAACGTCAAGGATAACATGAAAAATAGGGATAAATTCCGAAAAAATCCAGCATTGCTCAGCTTTGCAAATTCATTTGCGGCGGGGCTGTTTTTGAGCGTGGGAGTCTTTCACGTTCTGCCTGAAGTAAGTGCTCCTTTTTGACATAATAGCGAAATATCTTTTATCTCTCAGGCAGTCGCAGAATATGCTAAATATCGTACCCAACAAGGCTATACTTACGAAGGATTCCCTGAGGATACTTTCCCTCTCGCATTTTTCTGTGCCGTTCTCGGTTATTGTGGCATTCTTTTCTTGGATAAAGTCGCCTTGAACTCTCATGAGATGATGGAGCATGGGCATCAGCATGATCATCCAGAAGAAATCGGACATGATGAGGAAAACCAAAACCTCATACACTCTCATCGCGGTAGTCACATTCCAGAGCAAATTGAAAACCAACAGAATTCTGCAGGTATTGTTGCGAGGGATTAGTCATCGAACTCATACCAAACCTTCAAAATAGGTTCAAGCAACGAGCAAGCTGCTGCAAACTCCTCTGCTACAGAAGACACGGTTTCTTTTGGCGAGTTTACTCCAGAGCTCCCAGTGTATCGATAAATCTTCCACCGAAAAAAGTTGTTAATGCTTCAATTAGAAAACAGGTACGACAAAGTCACAAGCCTCCAGCGAAAAAAGATTTCAAGCCTTTTATAATCATGGTTGCCTTATCCATCCATGCAGTAGAAAACTATATCGATTTCCTTGCATTAACAGCAATTTTTCAAAATGCAAGATTCTTGAAGGTATCGCCATTGGTCTGGAGAAAAACCTCAGCGCAACCATCGACCTGTGCATTGCGATCTCAATTCATAAATGGATCGAAGCACTAACACTTGTATGCTATTATTATTGCAATCTCTAAACTCATATTAACAATTTTATAGGGAATCAGTCTGATGAAAGCAAATGTTAGCATGAACATCGTATACACATTACTTTTTGCTTTTGGAATTGCTTCGCCTCTTGGTATTATCATTGGATGGTCAATGCTTGAGGCACCTCTTATCGTATCAGCTATATTCAAATCTGTTGCCACAGGTATTTGAAAATATTTTTTGGAAGATGCTAAATCCTTCTTGTGAAACAGGTACTTTCCTCTACTTATCGGCGACAGAGATCACCAATGAGGAGTTTTCGCAAAAAAGTCATAGAATAGGCAAGTACGCGTGCTTCCTGGCCGGTGTAGGCTTTGTCACTTTAGCCACCTATATGGAATAGAGTTCCCTGAATTCTCATACCGTTTTTTATTTTGTCTACACAAGAAATTATTATTATAAGGCTTCAAATGGCTAGATGAAAGCGAATCGTCCGTGCCATTTGAAATTACTTATGTTCAGACCTCAAAGGCCGTTAAATTCATTAATTGGTGCATATTTATTGTTTTATCTTTGGAAATTCTGCTTCTGATAAACTATTTTCTTTTTGTTGACTTTTCGGTAGGTTCTTTTTTTCACTACGTAAACATTCAGATGGGTAATTACTAATAATATACAAAATATCACAGAATCAACCCCGCATTCCGACACTAGCCAGCTATACGCTATTCGTCTGTTCTGTTGCTGCAGGCTCTGACTTTAAAGCGGTGATATTTTTTTCAATGAATCGGATATTATTTCTTAAAAGCTCTTCTTCGTCATTACATAGCTGGAACAACATTGCGTGCTCGACATGTTTCGCATCGTTCTTGAGTTTCTTCACAGCATTAATATCGGTAAGAGCAGCTTTATATTCTGGTGGTAACTGCTGATTGGTTTGTAGCGCCATCATTTTCATTTTCTGTAATTTTTCGAACTCTCTCTTGATGTTCTCAAGTAAAAACTCAAATACTCTCAGCTCATTCCCGATTGACACTCTCTTACCAACAAAACTGCTCGCTGTGTACTGATAAATCTGAGGATTCTGTTTCAAGTCCTCTTCAGTGAGGAAATAGATCCTAAGTTTACTCAGCGCACTGTCATCAATTCTGTTAGAGTAGAGGTGGAACTTATCAATTTCTAAGTCCGAAATCATCTTAAACAGCTTCTGTTTCAAGTCGAATCCCTCCTGTGCGATTTCAACATGATTCTCAATAGCAAGCTTCAATGGCATCTCGTTATAAGGGTTATTTTCATTGATAAATCCAAATTTCATCGCGAAATCATAGTTCGAATAATTACCATAATTTATCGTAAGCTCCTCTCCAGGATTGATTGGTCTTAGCGCTTTCAACAGAATCAAGCTCTCGACATCGACACTATTATAATACCCTTCGATTTCGCAATTAGGATCAAATGAATGGTTGATCATATCGTAGATGGGACTGATAATTGTCACTGCGTTTCTAGAAGCGATTTTGGGCTCTTCTGGGTTAAAGTTAAGACTCCTGCTTCTCACTATTCCAATTAGATCTGTCAGCACAGTAGGGCTTAAAGCCGGCACTCCATGCTTCTCGAATTCAACAGCGAGACGATTGTAATAAGCGGACTGAGCCATAATCAGATTGTTAAGATGCACGCTATAATTCAGCCTTCGAAGGTGATTTCCCCATCTCAAAGGGACATGTTGAGGGGTATTTTTATTTAAAAACTTCGCAAACTCGTGGAGAGGGAGGTTAGGATCGGTGGGAAGGCTGAACAGTTGGAACAACACGTTGCAGAGGTTTACCGTAGAGTTTTTTTGAGATGGATTGTCTGCGAAAAACTTTTCACCGACAGCCTCGGAAATTCTAAGGAGGCGGTTTTTTGTTTCGACGTCAGCGCCAAGAATTTCGGCTCCTGTAATGCAGCTCTCTGTTGAAACCTCAGAGATTGTGGATCTCGCTGAAATCTTTTCGCGAGCAAAGATACCATGACCTACAACGTCGTTGACGGTGTCTACTTCGATGTTGTAATGGAGACGAAGATGGCGGTTCCGTTCGAAGAGTTTTAAGGCAGCGAGCAGTTCAGAGGAATGACGGCTTGCGCTACTGCAGAGAGCTGCGAGATTCATTGGATTTTAATTTCTTTAAGAAAAATATATTAGAATGATAAGCATATTCTAAAATGATCTTTAGAGAGCATTACACTATGTTCTCCTTTGTCAACGTGATATCATTGTCTTTTATCCGACTCAACGAAATCCCAAACTATTAGGGAAAGAACTGTGGTATGCTCCTTCGAGAATAAACTCAGGAGATTCAGTTTTTTAGAACTTATTCTAGAATATCCTACGCTTGAGCTATGAGAGGATATATACTAGCATTTTTTCCTCAATAACATCAGTTTCTCTTCTCAGAAGAAGTGTGCCAAATACATGTAATAATAAGGACTTTTTTCATTCAATGAAATTTTCTGAAGCAAAACATTTAAAATCCTCTATTGCCTTAACTTAATTGAAAGGCAAATCGTTAATGAATCTGTTCATCATATCAAAAGCTGGCTCTGGTTGGTCCCCTGGAACAAGATGGCCTGATTTTAGCACAGTAACAAAAGTGACGTTTCCTGTTTCTTTGAAATATCCGACTATGTCCCCATTCAACGTCCACATAGATTTGTTCTGATTCAATAAATCCTGCACTCCTTCCCATCTCACGCGCTTAAAATAGGCCAAAATTCCTTCATAATTCACATTCTCATCGTCTTGACCGACGTATATCAGCGTTTTAAGCTTATTGAGCACTAGTGGTAGTTTATCCGCCACGCTTTCCGAGTTGTCAGCAAGCATATTGTTACCAACAGCATCGGAGCACATGGAAAAGTTGTATGGGATTGGAAGTTTAAGCTTTTGCTGAACGAAGGCCTCATTCAAGAAATCCTGGGCAATAGAGACCGGATCTTCTCCAGGTGGCGGATAATTTCGGTAATTGTCCTCATCACAGCCTCCTCCAGCCTCGCAAACGTAGTCCAATATGTAGTTAGAGAGTAGAGACCCATATACATAATCTCCAGCAAGCATCGCTTGCACTGATTGCATCTCAAGCAGTCTAATATAATCACGCTCTTTTTGATTTAATAGCCCAACAACATAGCAAAATGTACTATAGACCGGAGTTTGGTACAGCGGATTCACCCAAGCGTCTCCGAGGCCGACTCCTTTCAGTTTGATATAAGAGTTCGACGTGTTTGTCAGCAAGTAATTGGCAAAAGCTGGGATCCAATGTCCAGCGTAAGATTCACCAAGCAAGTACACATCGTTTTGGAGGAACTGAGGAAAAACTTGGAAAAACCGCGCAATAAAGACCTGGAATTGAACGGCTGCCTGAGCAGTTGTGTTGATAGCTTCTCCTCCTTGAGCAGCAGAAAACCCACTGCCAATGGGCTGGTCAACAAAGACGACATGCCCGAGTTTCGTCCAAGATGTGTTCCTAGGTATAAGGCTATAATTTGTAGGAGATGAGGCATTCGCGATGACACTGTATGGACCCAATTCACAGTACATGGCTATCTCGGAGCCGCAGCCGGGTCCACCTTGAAGCCAGAACAGCAATGGAACTTGAGAGTTGTTAATAGAGCCGTTGTTGTATCCGAATAGATGGTAGTAGATATTTGATCCGGTGGCATTATTAACTTGGATATAGCCGTTAAAGTTGTCTCCTGCGTAAGGAAAGAGAGGGTCGGAAACGTTCTGAACCTCAGGGAAACTTACAGCCAGAGCCTGAGAGACCAACACTAAGGCTAATAGATACAAAAGACTTTTCATCGTTGCTCAATTTAATATTTTAAATTATTCAAGACTTCTTTTATACATATTTAATACAATGAAAAAAAAAGTCAACTAACATATTCACATGCCTATTGAAAAAAAAAACAAAAACAATACCTTAAAATTACTTGCTCTTACTGAGGAGATCCCGCTCGTGATCCAAATCGATCAAAGATTGAATCAATTGGCCGGACCCCCTTCGGTCTTGAAATGCATAGTGGATTTCGTAAAATATTTTTTTCATAGATTGAGTTTGCATTCGTTGTCGACAGCGAATGAATCTTAGAATCATAAAAGGTTTTCTCGTTCAAAGTCGCCAATGTTTGTAGCAGATCCTTCAATAGTGTTGACTTAAGGCTCTTATCTGATGTTTCTGGCTTGCCGATTAGCAGTCTCTCCTTTTCCGAAGAACGTACTCGGCTTAATGCCTTGTCGTCAATCTCACCCAAAGATTGTTCGGATGCCCGTCTCAGATGTTCGATGCAAGATCCGTGAATAGGTCGTCTGAACTCTTCCATTGAGCGAAGTGCTGCTTCTGAATTTGTTCTTGAATGCAAACTTGGAAGACTTGGAGAGCTACGATCTGGAAAAGGCGAATGAATCCTTGAAACGCTGAGTCCATTCTTTTTATCAAATGTACAGTTTAAACTTAAATTTCCAGACAGTTTGATTTCTTGAACGTCTGCTGCTTCCGTGACTTTGATATGGATGCTCGGGTTTGATAGCGTTTTGGCCTTCCTTCCGAGATTTGAGAGATTTAGTCTCTTTTCATAACGAGGAACCCTCTTTAGACTTTCTCGTGAGGCCTGAAAGCTCAAGATGTCGACTCTTTTTGCCGTAGAAATATAATTGTGAGGAACGAATTGCTCTGATTTTCTGCGCACTTCATCTCGGTCGTGTACAAATTTTTCGTGATGTTTGTAGATGCCGTGTTTTTGACGGAAGTTTTCTAACATATTTTGTTGATGTCCAATCTTCTTGAGGCTAAGTTGAGCAAGATATGCAGTAAATTCCGGGAAAGGGCGCTCTAAAGTTTCGATGTTCTGAATATGGATGAGTCCGTTTGAACAAAGAAGCAAAACTCTTACCTTTTTGCTAATTTTGTACAGAATTAAGGTCAACGTTAACGGAATTGCATTATATTCTCTGACCTTTTCCTTGGTAAACACCTCTCCTCCGAATATCTCACCTTCAGTTAGTTTTACTGGCTGTGGGGTTCGAAATTGCTCAGAATATTATCTCATTCATGAAGATTTTACCTTAAAAGTCGTGGTATTATTCACTATTAATAGCCTTTTTGCTTTTTCCTCGTTTCGATCGACTGATAACTCTCGCGAGATCTGAGAAAATAGGAAGGGAAATTGAGACTGGGTTGAATCGGATAAGAGTTGTTACCTCAATCTCGCCTTTAAAAATAATATAGAGGGAGTCTGCAGGATCGCCTCTTTTGTAAACAAACTGATCGTGTTTCAAAGCTACTTTATCAAAAAAGTAGCCAACCTTCGTCACCACGTCACGAGAGAAGGTCCGAAAGGCCCGAGCTAAAAAATCAACTTTTTCGTTCATCGAAGCTATGATTTTCTCATATATGCTTTCGAAGTCCTTATACTTCATCACCAGCACCCATGAATCCTCAATGGCAATCGGGCATCCATTCGTTATTTTTTCATGTGAAAGAAAAGCTTCTTCACCAATCTTCTGACATGAGGAAAAACACGCGCCCGGTCTCACCTTAAGAATTGGACCTTTAAAATATTTGAAACTACGATCTTCAAACGCTCGAAAAAATTGCTCGTCGACGTTCTCGTTTGCCGATCTATAAGCAAGTGGATCAACAAACAAGCTTGGTCTTTTCCTTAAATTTAAATTTAGATGCAACGAAAAGCTCGAGGCCTTCTGCTCAACTTCTTCTTGTCGATCTGAATGTGGCGTCCCAATCTTGAGCGGGGAGAGCTTAACTCTCTGCAGTGGGTTGCTCTGTTTTTGAAATTTTTTAAGCGCGTTTCCCACAGTAATGGTGGTTAAAATGTTTGCTTTTTGAGGGCTATCGCCATGAGATTCACCACCACCGCGACGCTTTCCCGGACTAGCGATGACTGTGCTTGAGGTGACGTTAGAAAAACTGAAGGCTGAAGTTTGAGCCACATTTGGTCCATTGGTTCCTTTTGTTCCAGGATTGTGTTGTTTAATGCTGCTTCCACGATGGGAAGGCTGTGAACTCGACATCGTTTTTGGAGAACTGACTTGAACGGGACTCATCCCACCATCAACGAACCGCTCATTATGTAGTTGGCTATTTTCATTGTTGAATTCGTTTAAAAAGTTTTTGTATTCCTCTTCCACAACTTCAGGGCTTCTCATTTCGTAGTTTCTAATAGAACCTTTGACCAAAACGAAAAGTTTTTCTGCTTTCTCGTCTAAGAATGGAAAAATAAATTTATCGCTGCACGTAAGGAGATGAAACTGTACCATGATGATAAAGAGCAGCTCCTCTGGGGTAAAATTCTAGCTCGAAACAGTTGATTGCTTTGAGAACGATCTTTTTAACTTCCGTAGTCATGTCTGTGTTCTCTCTTAATATCATGATGTCCGAGCGCTGAAGGTACTCTTTTAATATTGTGATTTGTTTATCAGTTCTCTCGGTGGGAGGAATGGAAGCGATCTCAAATATTTTCTTCGACAGTTCATTCTATTGGAAAGCAGATGAATTGGACTTGTAGAGAGTTGGAAAATACCTGGGTTTTGAGAGATCCTAACATTTCGGGTGAAGGAATTATATTTGAAAAGTATGTGTAATTAATTTGAATGCGGTGTAATCTTGCATGAAATTTATTGTAATAAACAACCTTTTGAAAATTTCCAAACGCTTGGGAAGATACAGAGATAGGATCAAATGATTTCATGGAATTTAAGATTCAGAAAAAAACGATGCGCGTGATTTGTTAGTTTAGAAGAGAGTCTCATGAATACAATGAGTCATTGTCAATGAATTAATCTCAAAGGTTAAGATATAGAAGTCTGGAATAATAGAGCAACATGATACATTAGGTTCTCTTGCGTCGAGCAGTCATTAATAAAGCAAAATATTATCACTTAAAACTTTGATAATAGAAAGATTAACGTTTGGCCGCTAGAGAATAGCACTTTTATTGAGAGAAAAACTACTCGTTTTTTAGAAAAGTAGAACCATTCAGCATTCTTCGTAGAATCCAATTGCCTTAAGCCTGTTGCAGTCTTATTATAAAGATATACAATCTGCGTTATGCTCTGATTGGTTTGATAGTATTGAGTATTAATAAATAGGTCTCTCAGAAATCTAAAACTCTAACCAATGACAGCGTCGATGATAGAAAAATAACCTGTTTGAATTTACAAACATTGACTAGTATTAATCAAGGTTCCATTCACTCCAATCAAAATTTTCATTCATTTTATTTGGCGAATTAAATAAAAATTTTCCTAATAAATCATGATCATTTCTTCTAAGAGTCTTTCCACACTGTAAACATCTACCAATCAAAGCACTTAACACTAGACACAAAGTAAACCAATGATTATGGACAACTTGACTCCAGTTTCAAACAAAGAGTCTGTGAAAAAACTGCAGAGAGTCTTTCACATTTCCAAATCAATGAGATCTCTCTTCCCAAGGACAAACCTTCCACCATTAGGCCATTCAGATGCCAGCCAAATAGAGCCCGACAAAGTTTCTGTGTTGCATCCTAATGATACTTCTCGTTTCTCTTCCGTCCCTAAAGAACGGGTTGCCACGCCTCAAAGACATAGGGAATTAAAGCAGCCACTTTCACTAAGACCTGATCGACAAAATTTCCTCAATGCCAGCAACAATCAGTCAATTCATTCTATTCTAAATGAATTCGAATCTGAAGCCAAAAACGAAGAAATCCAAGAATACAATCAAGAAGAGGATTTCAATAAAACTCCTCGTCCTAACGCTGCTCTTTCGCAAGAAAACAAGAAAATTAGGTTGCCTATAATGCCTCATTCCCTTGATACCTCTCCAGTGAAGAGTCACTTTCACAATCGATCGCTTTCTCCATTGAGAATGACGTCCTCTTTTTATAGTCAGACCGAAAGGACGATTCGGCCGAAATCCCCGAAAGAATTAGTATTCACTGCTTATCGAACGAAAATCAAATCATACCCATCAAACAGTCTCATTTTGCAAGAAAAAATGAGAAAGCTGAAAGAAAAACTCGACAACAATGAAGACATCAATCCTCATGAATATCGTGAGGTAGAAGCAATGGTCGACAAAATCACGCAGCAAACCGAAGTAGTTGAAGTACCAGAGGAATACATCGTATACGCATACTCCGACCAGGAATATGAGTGCTCGCCTTGGCATCCGACAGCCAGAGAGTCCCCAACAATGAGTAGAATTGGAAATTACATTGTGTTGTATGGCGGAAACTATCCAAGCGTTAAGGAAGAGTTAGTAATTTTCGAAATAAAGAAAAACCGATGGTTCATTCCACGAGTTTCAGGAGATGCGCCTATCTATCAAGATCGATTTGGTCACTCTGCCTGTGTGTTAGGCGAGCAACTTTATATATTTGGAGGTGAGAAAGTGGTCGAGAGACCGGAAGAATTTCGCCCCTTTTTAAACGATATTGTTGTATTCAACACCCGTGACTTTTCTTACAGCAGTCTTTCGTACAAATGCTTCAATGGAAAGTTTATAGAACCAAGGAAATATCATGCCGCGGCGATCACTGCCCAGAAATTCTATGTTTATGGTGGGATAGACGCGAAATCGAAATGCTACAGTGATTTATGGGAACTCGATTTACGTACTCCTTGACAACTATCCAGAGTTGTGTCTTACCATTTTTCTCTTAAATAGATACCAATATCTTCCAATGCATTCAGGAAGTTGATGCGCTGGCACCAAAAGGCATTTTTTCTCATAGAATGTGCTATGTCCGTGATGATAATCTTACCGTGAGTGCTCTGCTTGTGTTATTATATGTTGATCAGTTGCAAATAGGGCTTAAATCAGGGTTTATACGTTTTTGGAGGAAAAGACTCAAGAGGAAGGATAAATAACATTCTGAGATTCTTAGAACTTAATAAGCCAACGACTTGGAAGATCCTTGAAACGAAAGGAGAACCGCCCGTGGCCAGATATAGTCACAGTTTGGAATTTTCGATATCACAAAGCCTATTGTTTGTGTATGGTGGTAAGAATGATACGCAGTACAAGAGCACGGGAACACAAGAAGTTACCGATATTAAAGCGTTGAATCTCTTGCAAATGGTTTGGATAAAAATTAAAGTTGATGGAGAGACTCTGACCTACAGACATAGTCATGGGAGTTGTCTATTCGATGATAAAATAATGATATTCGGGGGAATATCATCATTCCGCCTCGTGAATTCGAAACCCAAATTCATCGAAATAAGTAAGCTTTTGATAAGAATTTCCTTTCTTTTTCTGTTTCAAGTTGTACTTAAGCATTTTCAAATTGATTTACCTCGCTCCAATCTTCACGAATCTTGATTGTCTCTCTAATCTTATGAATTATAGATCCTCGAGTAGTGAAGAGTTTATTGAAGGATGGGATTAGAAAACATCATGATCGCAATAACAGCATGACAAGCAAGGCGGTTCCTTTCGTTACAAAGGAGAAGTTAAGTCTTCTGCAAAACCTCAATAAGTGCTCTCTGATGCCACAGCGCTGGAAGCAATTCGAAATGACAGTCGGAGATTATCGCGAATTGCCGAGTTTTTTACCTCCACCAAAGCCAATTTTCATGGAAAAACTCGCAGCCTCTTCAAAGAACGCTAGGAGATCAGAATCTGTATTGCCAGGGAATGAAAGGGTCGCCACAGAACCTGCTCCAGTCCAAAGAGATTCAGTAAGGAAAAAGACTTCGACGAGCGCCTTCCGGAATGTAGAGCTGAAGAAATTAAGGGATTTTATTAAAAAGAGGCAGAAGTCACAATTGTTTTGAGAAGTTTTTAATGTTCATACTAATCTGTGGATAGATAATATAATAATCAATTGCATTGTTAGTTCGTTTTAGCTTTAGATAGAGTTCATTTTCGATTGTGATAGCCGAGGCTCTAAAAGTTTATTTGCTTCCAAGTAACTCAGTGGATTTTAGCAAATAGGATTTGCATTATGGTCAACAAAATGGAAAACACCTCTCTTGAGATTCCCGACTGTTGGTGATTGCTTCGAGAGATTCATTAACTGATATAGCCCTCTGTTATTTCTTCATAGCTCTCAAGAATTCTCTTGTTTCGTTCTGATATACGTGCTGCTTGAAGGGCATCTTGTCGCAAAACCATTCGCCATTGATATGGTTAGATTCATAAAAACAATTTGTTTACTGGCTTCTTATATATAATAACATGCGATAACAGAATTTTTATCGCTATTTAATCAGAGATTTGAAATCAAGCATAGCTATCCCAATTATATATTTACTATGGTGGCCAACGATATAAAAAAAAGAGGAAATATATTTTGACATTAATAAAAGATCTCTCTTATATTACTAATATTAATGCATAATATTTTCAATTACTCTAAAAGTCCGTATACGATGTTGTTACATGCGCTCTCTTCGAGAACCCAGCAAAGTCTGAAGGATTCGACTCAGACCCATCCTCATCATTCAGTTCCTCAAGCTCTCGAGTCATATTTTCCATTTGACTTTTGATAGTATTTACATCTTTTAAAGCTTCTTTGAAATTTTTCAAACTCATCGTTTTTTGATCTATCGTCTTCATCACTTCATCTTTGAATTTTCCAGACTCCGAAGCAACATCGCCCATGAATGCTATTGGACTCAGAAATCCTTGTGACTCGTCGAGCTGCTTTAGCGACTTTTTCCAGTTCTCAAACTCTTCGAGTTCGGAATGGACCTTAAACTGCAACATATCAAGCTTGAGTATCTTTTCTTGCAGAGGCTTCTTCATTCTCTCGTTTTGAGCGGCCAGGACATCTCTTTCCTCCATCAGCTTCCTAATACTCACCTCAACATCAAGTATCTCTCCTGTGCTGACGACTTCTTGTAGAGCCTCCATTCTCTTTATATTCTCTTCATTCTGGTGTTTGAGCAACTCTCCCGCTGTCCTTACCAAAAAGAATCGCTGTCTTAGTAGTTTATTTTCTTTTTCGAGCGGTTCAAGACTCTCAATTCTCAGCTTCAGTGCCTCAATCTCGTTTGATCTATCATCAAGTGCTTTTTCATAGATTTCTTTGTCTCTTTGAATAGTCTCGAGATAATCCACACAAGATTCTAGTGAATTCAATCGCTCCTTGTACTCCTTTATCTCTTCATCTTTCTTCTCAACAACTGTTTCCAACTCCTTCACGTCCCTCTCGTATTTGTACTTCCAGAGAGCAAGCTCGCTCTTCAGCTGTGTAAGCTCAGTACTCATATGCTGCAAGTCTTGATTCGTTTGAGTTCGCTCGTTTTCTAGTTTTTTTATCTCTTCGTTTTTCAGACTGAGGCTTTTTTGTAGCCGCTCCTTTTCCGCATTCAAAAATCTCATTTTCGTATCGAGTTCTTTCTTCTCTTGATCGAAATTATGCAAAAGTTTATATTTCAGCAAAGCGCGATCTTTCTCGTCTTTCAATGAATTCAGTTGTTGTCTTAGCTCTCCAATGATCTCTCTATCCGTCTTTTGGGTATCGAATTCCCAGCGAGCAGTCACTTCACAAGATTGCGTTGAGATTAAAACGCCAGTGCGTTGCGTCGATGGAGTAACAATATTTTCGCTGGGAAAATAGTTTCGAGAGACGCTTTTTACAGGCGTGGTGGGTATTCCATCGGCTCGCAGCTTTTCTAATTTGGTTCTGAGAGTCTCATTTACTTCTAACAGTTTTTCCACCTTGCTAACGGGAATCACGTTGTTCTTTTTTAAGAGGTTGTTGTTTTCTTTGATGAGCTCACGGTTTATCATGGTGAGGCGCTCTATTTCTGCAAATAGCATGACATGTTTGTCAGCGGGAAGCTCGCTTTTTATGAATATGGGTAAAAATCGAGTGGAGAATGAGATTTTACCTAGAAAGTACAGCTGAGGGCTTTTGTAGATTTGCAAGTTTGCCCTTTATTGAAGGGACCTTGAGGCAATTCATTTTCGAGAGCGTTTGTATTCTTGCAAAAATCTGATGCGAATTATTAGCTGTTTAACCAAGTCAATAGAAAATGTGGGATATTAAAGATTCGACAAAAGGTTTTTTTTATGTTAAGCTATAGTATGGAAAGAAAAAAATCAAGAAAGTCATGAAATAAGTGGTCACACAAAGAAGCAGTATTAGCAAATGATAATATCGGATGTCCAAAATGAACAACTCAGAGAATAACATAAATCAAATTAATCTCCGTTTCTCTCTAAGGCATCTATTGGAGATATTGGAGACGCAACATTGAACCGCATTGTGAGGACGATAATTCAGAAAAAGAAGTTCCCTCATAACCTTTGTTACACAAAAGCTTTGGAGATAGTAAATTTGATTTTAATAAGTTCGTTTGCGAAGTCTTCCGTTTAACTATTTCCGCGGGAATTAAATAAATTTAAGGATAAATATATTTGAAGTGAATAACGTTTAGATACGTTTCTTTCGGAGATTCTAAATTCGCATCTAAATTTTGCTTCCTAAATTCTCTTGGTGACTCTAATGTTTGTATCATAAGGAATTTGACAGTAATCTCCAACTGAATAGTACTACCTCAGTTCAAAGACAAGGGACCTTTAATATGAGAGTATTATCTTTGATCCCAAAGTTATTAGTTTCCTATCAGCTGAGGTCTGCATTCAGAGACAAAGAAAAATGACTGAGATGTTGGAAAATGTATTTTTGTAGATAAAGACAGATGCTGAGATGATAAACAAAAACTACTCGAGAATCTCCAATCATTTTTTCAGTGTGATGCTGAATAATGCTGTACGCTAATGCGTTTGGTAGTTAGTACCTATCTGATTGAAAATTCATTAATAAATAGATATGAACTAGATATACACGATGAGCTCTCACATTGACACACACACATTTTGCCCACCTTTTAAACTAAATACATTACAATTAAATACATTCCCTCTTTACAAATTGAATAAGTAAATTTGATTTCGGAAGAGATATATGAGTTAATGACCCTATTTTATTTAAGATAATAGCTTTGACCTCCCAATTATTGATCTTGCTTCATCCCGAACAAAAAATCACTCTCGTCACGGCACATCGAGAGTTCCGGTAGCTCTTGGTCTATGCTCGGTCTCGCATCAAAGGTCCAAGGGTCCTTGACATCAGATATATTTTTCAACTGATTCTCAGCATTGATCGCGTCAAAAGTCTGTCCATAGTTTGCTTGAGTCACTTGATTCATTAGATAAATTTCGTGAGTTTTCGTGTCGATCACTGCAAAGTAAAGATGGTCTTTATCTGGCTGTGCCTCAAGAGGAATGCTTCCGAGTTCTTTTTTAGCTAAATGAAACGTTTCCTCCTCAGGCCATTTTCTGCTTTCTAAATTGCTTGACTGTGAGCAAAATTGCATAGGCGAAGAATAGTTTTCGGTCATTTTATTACTCTCTACTGAAAATTCCTTCTCTGGTATCATTCGGTCATCAGAGGGCGATTTACTGTAGCAGTTAGCCGGCATCAAGCCATTGTTACCGAATGTGTATGGAGTCATGGTCTGCTGAGAAGGACGATAAGCGTATGGTAAAGCTCTTGCATTTTGCTCGTTTACATTGTAAATTTGTTGAGGAGCGTAGGTATAATTGGGGTTCTGATAAGAGAGCGATGGTGGTAATTGTTGCATTCTCTCTGTAATGGAATCCACTGAATTTGACGCTGAAGATTTTGGTTGTAGTACACGCGCCGATTGTGAGTCAAATGGCTGTTCGTGGAAATTCTTGAAGTCATGACCCAGTTTCGGGCATTTCAGCAATTTGTCTTTCAAGCTCTGTTTTTCTTCAACATTAGGCTTCAAAGCGAATTCGCAGAGGAGGTTCTTTCCTTTTCGTTTCTCAGCGGATTTTTTAGAATTTTGGTGTTGAGTTCTTGCAGCTTGGTCTTCCTGAGACGATTTAGGAGACAAATGGTTCGAACTATGGAAAGTATCAGAGCTGGTATTATGATCATGCTCATCGAACTCTTTTATTGGGCTGAAAGAGTCAGAAAGTTTAGTTTCCTCTTTATTAGTGCCTTGCATTTTGTTAGAGAGTATAGTAGTCGCGAGTTTCTGCTCCCAATGACTAGAATCATCATTTTCATGGTTCGAATCGCTCTCGTGGATCTCTAGTTCGGATTTATATTTTCGAATCAGCGAGACCCATCGGTTCTTCACGTTATTTTCAGTCCTTCCACCGAGTCTCTTTGCAATCTCCGCCCATTTCTTCCCCTTCTCAAGGAATAGATTAAGCATTTGGATATCTTCTTCTTCGGTCCAATTTCCTTTCTTAACGTTCGGGTCAAGGTGGTTAATCCATCGTTCTCTGCATTGCTTTCCTTGACGGAATACTCCAACACCACTTCGCTCTGAGAGTTCAAGTGCAATCTCTTTCCAGTGTTGAGGTCCTTTCTCTTTGACAATACTGAGTAACAGTTCGTCTTCGATAGCATGCCACGGAGCTTTGTTTATAGAAAGTTTGTATAAGCTGTGCCAGCGTGTTTTGATTTGATCAATCTTCTTGCCTGGGTAAATGCTAGCAATATATTTCCATGATTCCTCGCTCTGCAACCAAAAAAAAAAGAAATAAATTAGATAACGCTTCCAAATGAGTTATATATTACCAAATTCGCATAGTCCTCATTCTGAAGTACACAGTAGTAGGCAATTATAGAAATCAGCAGTGTTGTCTCTTCTTCGCTCCAGTTCTTGCGAGCTTGTTTCGGATGCTTCGCTAATTTGAAAAGTTGACGCTCGAAATAATCCGCGAGAGACTGATGGTCCAAAATTTTCGGTATTTTGAATGTCAAGTTCTTTTTAAGCTCTGAAAAGATCGAGTCGGTGTATCCAGACACACTTTCTGCGGCCTTGTGGAAACAATAGAAATTCTTTCGAACTTCGGTGGCTAGAAAAGTAAATTCCCTTTCGCTTTGTGATTTTCCTTCGATTTCATTCCCGTTGAGGTACACTCCGTCTTCTCTTTCATATGGATACTCAATTTTCGATTGGAAAGACTGGTTTTCCGAACTATATGATGACTCATGAGGAAATTCGGGGCCATCAAGCCTTACTGATCAGGAAAAAAAAGGGTAAAAGGCTTTTTTTTGTGAGATTGTTACTTTCTTTTCGTTGCGGATCTTCATAGACAAACTCGGCGCAGTTGAAATAATTTATTCTGGGGCGTTTGTCCACCAAATTCATCATTATCAGTAGTGTGTTTTTTTCAAAAAAATAATTAACTAATCTGAAAGGTTCTAAGCAGAATTATTTAATTAATTTCTGATAAAATCGGAATTCGGAAGACACTATCAGTAACAAAAGCGGACGATAATTTTAGGTGAATTATGAATCACGTTTTTTTTTTTTAACGAGATTAAGGAGAGGTTCGTTTCGAAAAATTGATTGGCTCGTGAGTTTAATTCAAGGCAGCGACTTTCTGGATTCAGCAAAATGCCAGATTCAATTGAGATTTTACGCTTAAAATGAGAGTAAAATCTTGCAGAAAAAAAAAAAGCCTGAGATTATCGGAAATGAAGGCTTTATAATAGAGGGTATTGTCATAAAATCCGATTTCGTAAGCCTAGGCTAATAATTGAGTGATTTTGTTCACCTAATTACTAAAAATAGTGAAAAATCTTCTTTGAAATTATTATAACATATCGGTTGTACACGTGTCAAGGAGGAGAGATGTTATCTGAGAGTTACTCAAGGCGAGTCAACAAACGTGCTTAGAAATTAAAAAGACAACTAAACAGAAAACCCGCAACTAAATTTTAGAATAGAAATAAACCTCTACAAAAACTGTTAAATTCGGGTAAATATTTTTTTCTGAGGTGAATCCCCCAAACCCAAATTTCTTTTCAGTACATGGGTGTATCATTATATATATATCTAGAATAGTTTGATTGAGGGATTCTGACTACTAACTCGCCAGCCACAAACTTTTTGATGGCACGAAGGCCATATTATCTTTAGCCATACTTATTGTGAGCTGCCACAATTTCTCGTTCCTTTGTTGATTTTGTTTGAAATTGTTAGTTCTGTAAGTTACGATGGTTGTGTTTTTATTTGGTTCACTCTTGAGCGATAAAGTATCCTTTGCTGAAAAAACATTGCCAAGAAAGAAGATAAAATATTTTCATCTTTATTGCAAGGAACAGCAAAGATTTTCTCATCTGACGCTTCTAATTCGACAAAATTGGTGATCGAGCGAATTTTTTTCTCTTCAGTTGAGTATCCAACATTACATCATAAAGATATTGTTGGCAGATATTACTTGCACATAATTCATGTATTTTTAAAAGGTCATTAAAACTTGACGAGACAACTCCTACAATGTTTACAAGCTTACTTTATCACCTGTTTGGTAATTCTCTCTTAGAATTGCCTAAAATTGGCGTATAACACTGAGAAAATTAGTTTTTTGGAATATTTTTCGTCTCTCAAATCTGAAAGTGAATGATTGTCAAATCAACTGCTCTACTAGCTATTCAGTGTAAAATTGCGAATTCTAAACAGGAGCATCTTTGTTTGACTTGAGAGCAAATAATATTCATTCATAAATTAGAGAGCATACTTTTCACGGCTTTCTTTATGGTTAATAATATGAAATATAGAACCAGTTCTCATCAAATCTGTAATCCAAATTCGACAGAGAGGTTGTCGGCAGCAGAATTCCCGATCCAAAAATACAGAACGTACCTGGAAGGGCTGCCAATGCTCCTTTAAGGTAATACTCAAGAATCGCTGTCTGTGAAGGTGATAACGTCTGTCCCACAACAGTGGCCGTACCAGCAACATAACTTCCTGACCCCAATACGAAATTCAGCGTTCCCGTGGATTCTATGCTCGGAACGACTCCTACATTCGCAGTGAATGTGATATTAGCTAAACTCGTTGCAGAATCAACAACATTGACACCACAATTAGTTTGAATATTCAAATTAACCATATTCAAATTTGCGTCAAAGGTCGTGGTCAATGGACTTGTTGGTGTGCACGTGAACTCGACAAAAGAGCCAAAAGGCGCTTTGGAGGCAAGATCAGGAATCACATTACTTAGATCACCGATAGAGTAATCAAACGTAGTTAAAGGGAAGAGGCCCTTGTCAAAGTTCCACACGAAGTAGCCATTATCGTACCCAAATTGAATGAAATTCTGGAATCCTTGCAACGAATAGGCAATCTGATGTGGCTTTCCGCCCTTGATAATATTCACGGTGCTAGTGTCAGAGGTATTGGTGTATCCGTTTACTTCGATACTTCCATTGATCGTGGCGAGGGTAGAAAAGTCCGTTGCGTTAAAATTGGAAAGAGTGTATGAGTTGTTCCAGTTGAAGGAGCGTCTTAGTGTATACTCATAGCTCATAACAGTTGGCCAAGCGCTATCATTGTTAGCATAGGCTGTGTTAGCTGCGGCTATCACTCCTTCGATGATTGGCGCATTGATAGCACCAGTAACATTGGTGTTAAAGGCGGTTGTGATGTTTTGGTTGACAGGTTCGCTGGAATTTGGTGAGAAAGAGGTTGAAACAGTGAATGAATCCCATGTAATTTGAAAGTCTGTGACAACGTGTTGAGGCTTTCCGTCACTAGAACCGATATAAGTTGAATAGCTAGAATTAGTTGCAGTGATCGCGGCTTGTCCAACTCCTGCGGCTTGAGTGTTACCCGCGTTGCTAAACATAAATCCAAAGTTTGCAATGAACGTTGTGTTAACAATAACTACCACAGAGGAATTTGAAGCATTGATGACGTAGTTGTATGAATGTGAGGTTACTCCAAAAGATGCCATGGTGATGTTAGTTATGTTTAAGGTACCGTCTTGCTGGAAGAGCTGATCTTGTAATTGGATGGTGCTACATTGTTGGCTGAATGTTGCAGCGGCATTTAAGAAAGTAGTGGCTATATTAAGAGTAGATTGATCTCCGTAGATAACGATGTTTCCGGAATCGGCTCTGAGGAGAGCTGCTGTACAGCTCAATATGAAAATCGCGAAAAATGCTTTCATTGTTTTCGTTTTCGAATAAAATCTTGAATTCGAATGCTTTTAATATCTTCCTTAGCGATTAATTTTCATTTATTGACAACAAAATTTTGATAGAAAAATTGACTCTTGAATTATTTTGGTAAGTGGTTCTATAATGGGGCACCTCTGGTCATCAGTAGAAAATGAATTGTTTTTTGTATTAAAACAAAAACTTCGTGACTTTTGGTAAAATCAGATTGAATGCCCATGTTCTAAATTCTTGAGGATAGCTCTTTTAAACGTTATTTTCCAAAGGCAATCAAGGATTCAATTACCATATTTCACTTGGTTCGCTCAGCAAGGTAGCAATTTTCACGATAAGTAATTCGAGAGAAAACAAAACGAAGATACGCAAATTTTATCGTTAGTACACATAAATCAATAAAATTACCAACGGCATTTATTTTTTATTGATGCAGAGACACAAAAGCGAAAGGTAACTCTTTGTTCAATTCAAAGGCTCATCCAATGATCTTCTAGTGATATTAAAAAGGGATTGAGTACCCAACGATCAAGCTCACGTTCGGACTTACACAGCAAACCTTTGGAATGCTCCCTAAATCTTCAGGTACCACATCAGATAATATTTAGTATCAGTTATTCTCCTATATAAATAGCGATGCAATGACCGCACAAAGACAGGTGACGCAAGTTTCGGTAATATCGGAAGAGTGCAAGAACCCGAAACGCCTAGTCTTACCTACCGAAGGATATCGCATGATTCTGATCGAAGAGATACTCAAGATGGCGAGGATCTCACAGAAAGGCTTGATAAATGCCTGACTGAGTCTCGAAAATCTGCCAACTTGCTTCAGAAATTACTTTCGGAACGAGATGGCCGTCTTTCACTTGGCACCCATAGTGACAGGCATTCCAAAGCGCAGGTGATGACGACTATAGCTTCAGAGACGCCATGCTCAAAGGAGAATTCTCACTTGTCCTTTGTCCTAAGGAACGCTGATCACAGCCAGCGTTTCGGGAATAAAGAAAACCAGCATCGCGTCATGCTTCTGGATATGAGCAATACTCCTACGACTAACAACCCGAAGAGCCATACTGGGACGCCAGCTCCGCTGCGAAACAATCAAGCTTCTTCCATATCAAGTATCTCGCAGTACAACTCTATCAATTCGAACCCTCAAGCCGAATTGCCTCCAAAAGAACACGCTTACGGTAAGACTCAGAAATTTTATTTTCCTCACACTTTGATAAAAAAAGACGCGTTGGGTGCGTTTGGTGCAACGACAAGCCATCACCTACATCGTAACAGATCAAATGAAACCAGTGGCTATGATCTGAAGGATCAAACGAATCAAAATAATGACAACCTTAATGTTTCTAAGATGTAACACCTCCTGTGTGCGTTTCAATGCTAAATTAGCTGAAAAAGCTTTTCAGAGAAAATGAAGAGAGAGCTAGAAAATTATCGACGGTCTAAATCGGTTGAGTGGACATCAAGTCTTCCGGTCCAACAAAAGAATAGTTTCTACGCTCCCTCAAGACAGCTGGAAAATAATCCTAAGCATCAAGAGTAAGAAACAAAATATTCCAGGCTCAATCTAAAAATGAATTTATAATATAGATATAATCTTTTGAAGAGAAGGAGCCTAGAAAATGGGTTCCATAGCAAGCGGTTTGACTATCAGTATGACGAAGTAGAAAAGTAAAACGTTAATGTACCCCTTCTGAAACCTTACCTATTTGTGGTATAAAGGGAAAAAATAAGAAAGGATCAGTTGGCATTAGAGGAGGCTAAACTCGCCTCTAAAAGAGGCTCGTTGGCAAAATCGAAGAGCGTTGGGAGTTTTCGGCCTGAAATTTTTATAAGCGATAGAAGCACTTGTGGAGGACATGAACTGAGCAATTCAAACGTCGAACTGGGAAAGAATAAGAAACAAATCGGTGGGGAAACAGAAAGGAAATCCAACCGCACCTACTCCTCAAGTAATCTAATGAACACAAGTTCTAAATATCTTTCTCAATTCACATAGATGAAGCGAAAGCTCAAAATTTTATGGAAAGGATGCTCAAAGACTTAAATCGAAGAAAAAGAGCCTCAGAATGTGCTCAAAAAGTCAAAGAGCAAGAAGAAAAGGATGAGGTACTCTCGGCTCTTCTTTCATTTGCTAATCCACGATGTAAAGATTGTAAATAATAAGACCCACTTGTACAAAGCATTCCCAGAGAAAGGAGAGAAAGGGCTTAGCAACAGAACCAGACCTTCATCTCAATCACCAGCCAAACCTTGCCAAATGGACATCAGCGAGCGTTCTAGTCCCCGACGAGCTACTTTAAATCCCTCTTCGAATACTAGCAGATATTCTCCTCATATTCGAGAAAAGCTATCTCACAATATCCCTAAAGTTCTCAGCCCAGATATTGATTATCCTGATTCTGACGAAGAAATAGAAAAACCAGTTACCCCGCCTAAAAAACCGACGATTCAGCTGGAGCAGTTCACAGAATTGCTTACAAATTTTTTGAAAGCAAAAGAGAATGAAGAAACGAGGACGACGAGGAGAGAATCTGGAGGGACCACGGCAAAATCAACGAGAGAGAGCACCAAAAGAGTGACTCCGATGAAGGTTGCTCCTCCTAAGACTCCATTGAAAGGAAGTTTGACACCAGCGAAATTGAATCTAACGAACTATCGCACTTCTGTAAAAGAAAGCAAACCAATATTAACTAAAGCTACTGGGATGCAGAATAACCATAACCAAGGCCAGAGAACATCGGTTGGCAATAGTCTCGCAGTGAAAACTACGCTTAAAGCTCCAATTAGCAAGAAGTCTTCAAATCTAAAGGAAAATTTGACGAAAAGTCTAAGCTATTCGAAGGTTTTTATGAGGAAATAGACATTATTCTAGGAGTGCATATACATATACATATATATCTATAGGCATATAAGTGGGAGGGTGTTTAGACAGTGTATTTCTCTCCCTTCATTTTGTTGTTAGGGATATACGAGCTGGCTTGATTGTAATCATAGTTGTTTTACTTAAAATGTTTCAAAACATTGAATAAATATAAACCATCAGAGAATAGATTAGTAATTTTCTCATGTACGGTACAGCCAACAATCATCGAAGGAATTCAAAAATTTCTTTGAATGTGATATCTACGAGCTATCAAATTCCTGAGCGAAATCTCTCATAATTTCTATAATGAATTAGTATAGAAGAAACTCCTTAGTATCACAACATCAATCGCTGTTCAGGAAAGTTAAAAGCAGTGCTCAAATTTTTCGTTTGGACTATTTCATGAGTTTGTGCGATCTTAATGTCATAAGGTAAATGCTAACTTATACAGCAATGAGACGTAATTCGATTAAGCTGTGCTGCATAAGCGGCTCTTTATCAGCGGCTTTAGTGGATAAAATCAATTCTCAAAATAAGAGCCACCTAATAAATCAAGTAATTCGGTACTAAGTTTTCCAACCTTCGAATCTTCTGGACCTGATAGCATTTTTATCGTCGCTGTATTTCCTTGATGATAGAAACTTACAAAAGGATACAGTTTTCCTTTCAAGTCTCTTGCTTCTGCTTTGAACGCATCCCCAGTGATGATTAAATGCCCTATTTCAGCGTCATATTCACAGAGGAACGTTTGACCATTAAAATTTTGGATGCTGCCGTAGCAGTTGACCATTCTTAAGAGGTGATTATTATAGTATCCTGCGCTAGTTAATGCGTAGCATTCTACGAGGTTAGGAGTACCAAAATCAACAACTTCATACTTTTCCTTATCAATCAGACCAAATTCAATCCAGTCTCCATTTTCTCGCGTAATTCCTCCCAAAGTAACTTCCCATGTATAAGTCCCTTTCTCAAAAGGGATATTCCCATAAACGATTGCATGGCCAGTTCCAGAGGCTTTAGTTGCCGTGAGATAGTCATTAGAAAGTTTTATTGACCTATCCTTCGCCTCAGGATCGAGGTACCAAGGACTTGTCGACCCAAAACTCATGGCCTGAGTGATTTCTTTCTCGAATAGACGTTTAAACTTCTTGTAGACTTGTCGAATTTCCGACCTTTTTGTTTCGAGGGATTGAAGAATAGATGTTATTTCCATACTAGAATGGCCTTTGTAGCTTTTTATTCTTTCTGATAACCCTTCCCAGTAATTCTCAAAAAATTGGTTAATTCTGCCAGTTTTTGCATCAGAATTATAATTCTTCTCCTCGCTTTCTATCTCGAGTAGTAGCTTCTTGATCTCCTGTCGATTTATGATATCACTGAGTACCTTGTTTTTTAATGAGACTGAGCTTTCAATGGTTTTGAGCTGTTTTTCAAGGGCTTGCTTTACTTTGGCCTGGCAATCATTCAAAAATGCCTCGAAAGAAGTTTTTATTGAAGCAAACTCTTCATTGAGTAACACATCCAATTCTGTGAGTAGTATAGTTTTATCTTCGGATTTTGCGTTCGGTTTCATCTGTTCTAAGCCTAATGCTTTTACTTCTTTGAAGCAAGGGATAGACAATAATTGAGAGCTGTCACATGATAGAAATTCTTCAAGGAGAAGAATGTTCTGAGAGCAGGATTTGTGGGTGTACATGAGGCATTTCATGCAGAGGAGCTTTTGATCCTTGCATTTGTGATTAGTGCAAATACCTACAATCGATGACTGATGGTGTTCTGGTATCAGACACTTCCAAGCCCATATCTTATTTACGGGTTTGCTACTTTTCTGTACATCTCTAGGTTGTTGCACTGGGATTTTCTTTCTTGCCACAATTGTTGGCTGCGCTTTTTCCATCTCTATTTTAAATAATAATCAATAATAATGATATCAGAGTTAACCTAATCGACCTGAGTCAAAAAATAATTAACTCAGAAAATAATGACTGCAATAATTAAAAGCACAGCGCGGTATACTTTTGAAAAAGATTAGTCTCAAGATGGCGTCCGGAAATCAGAACCAATGGAGGGATGTTTAAAAGGAAGATAATAGTGTTAATTTTAATTCATATATCATCTGTTAACTTTGTGAAAGAACTTCTTTCTTACATCGCTCTTCAGTTTTTATGTTTAAAGCAAATTTTCTAGAGTCTGTTTTCTCACAGCAAGCAATTTTCCTTTTTGTGTAAATTCTGATGAACATATTTTATGCCACAAAAGGCAAGAAAACCAAAGGATATTGCATTAAATTCAGTATTTGCCATCTAAATTTGTACAAGGATATCAAACTAACGCTTTTCCTCCTGGCTAAACCAAGCTAACCAGTAAAACACTGCAAATATGCATATGAACCAACAATCAAATATATCCACATTGTTTATCTGCATCAGCCCGCATTTACTCATATTAAATCTAAGTTTTAGTTAATATCGTAATTCCGTAAACTCTGCATTTTACGTAATCGCGATAATAATTCCGCTGGAAATTTTTAGAGCACTACTCCAATAAGAATATACCATGCCTTAGTGTAGTTCGATCCAAAGCCCTCGTCTCATTGGATGTAAATCAGCTGCAAGAATCACAAAATACCACTTTGGAAATCTCTCATGAAAACAATATCTCTAAATCACTTCCTATTCTTTTAGAAAACAGTAAAGATGTTCAAATATCAGACGAGATGTATCAAAATACAATTGGATTTGTTAATAGCGTGATTATAAATTGAAAGGTATCAAAGACTCGTTTTATTCTGTTCAAACTAGCTCCCAAATTTACATATTTTGGCGACTGGTCAGTAAACTTATAAACTTATCGTACTACGAAGATTTTTTATCCTTTTAAACAGTATTAACGTATACAATTTTGTACTTCTTTCTATCAAATTTTAATAAAAGGAACGCTTTCTCTTTAATTTTATCCCTTTCACCCATCATTAATTGCGCTGGAACAAATTAAGAGCTAATAATTACCTTATATACAAGCCTTATAGATAAAAAAATAATTCTCAGACAAAATCATTCCCGTCTGTTTAACATGCTCATGAATAAACATCCATCCAAAGCGATGGCCTCCTCTGCAAAACTAATCAATATTGAAGGAAATGACAGAATGAGATCGAAGCACGTTTGGGAAAAGAATCTCTTTCCAGTCAGCATCAACGCTCGATCTCGCATCAACTGGACCAACGGACGTATGCTCGCAATAGGCGCAAAATCTCTAAGCCTCAGCACGGATCTGAGAGAAATTAACTCAAATTTCAAGCTACAGAGACTCCTACAGAAAGAGAGCAGACTCCAGAAACTGCAACTCAGCGACCATGATCTCGGCTGCAAAGGCCGTGGCACTACAGATAAACTGCTTCCAGTGACATCAAATTTACAAGAGCTTGACCTCGAATTGTTTGATTTTCATAAAGGCGAGAACAGTTTTGTAAAACTCATCTATCGGCTGAAATATTGCGCTTCCACTCTAAAATCTCTGCAACTCGTCTTGAACATTGAGACTTTGCCCTTGGACTCGGTCAGAATTTTGACACATAGACTACGTCAAATGTCAAATTTGGAAAAGCTTTCTTTAGCGATATACACTACAGATCTGACACCCAAAAAGTTTAGAATTGTATTGGCGGCTATCACTTCTCTAAAGAAACTCAAGGCGTTGACGCTGAAAATGAAGAATTTACCCACGGTTTCTGCTACTGCAATTGTACTTACTCTCAGTAATGGTCTCGAAAATCTTTCGAGGTTGGAAAGTCTGAGTTTATCTTTCAAATGCTGCCAGTACTGGTCAGACTCCCCATTTAGCTTGCTCACGACTGCAATCTCAGAACAATTACCATTGCTTAAATGCCTAAGTTTCGAACTAGCAAGTCTTCGTTTCGAGATGGCCGGGACTGAGTCCTATCTCAAGCCTCTTCGGCAATTAAACCAATTAAAGGGTTTGAGACTTGCGCTCTGCAATCTCAAAAACTTCTCAAACCGCGAAATGAAGCACATCGCATCAATAATCCAAGCTCAAGCGTTCCTTCGAGACCTAAGCCTTGAGTTATCGCAGTTACCATTGATTCCAGCCGCCTCATGGGGTATGATCGTTTCGAGCCTCGAAGCTTTGGCTAGTCCTCGGATGCTTAATTTGAACTTCGATCTTGTTCCCAAAGGCCGGATAAAGTCCTTCAATGATTTAGACATCGAGCAACTAACGAAAATCATCATCAAGCAAGGGTGGACCAATCTCGAATATCTCCGATTGAACTATAGGAACGATCATAACAATCGCCCTCAGCTAATTGATAGCATTACCACAGTGTTAAGATTCCTACCATATCTGAAGGAGTTATGCTTGAATTTCCAGCTCCCAGATATTTACACCGATGAAAGTCTCGTTAGTTTATCCAATGCGATTGACGAACTTGAAAACTTGCAAGAGTTAGAGTTTACTCTACCGAAGAGTCGGAATATCTCTCATGAGGGGTTAGCCAAAATGGCAGTTACCATTGGCAAGAAGATTAGGCTGAAGGCATTGCATTTAAATCTAACAAACCCAAGCAGATCGTGTGAAAACGAGAAATTCTTTGATGTTCTCGGCGACAGTCTTGTGGGACTGCCGCATTTACAAAATTTGAGTTTGCTCTTGACGAGAATATCGATAAACGATGATTCTTGTTCTCGGTTCAGCAAAGCGCTTTCTCAGTTGAAAAACCTCGAGAGTTTCCTCTGGAGCCTGACGTATGGTGGAGGTCCATAGGACATTTGTATTGCCTTTCTTTCTGATGTTAATAAAATCAATAATAAATAGCTTTCAGACAGGAGCATTGAACATTTTTTTGATGCTCAATGAAGTAAAATTATAAGTGCTCAATATTTGGTTTTTTCTATGATTTATATATACTATTTGGACCATTTACATTATTACAAACATATATATATATGGTTCTGCAGATCTAAGTATTATTCCTCTCATACACAAACCGGTATTTGAGAGTACATCCAGAATTAGCACTTATCTACAGAGGATCTTATTGAAAACATGTTTATCAATGTTGACAACCAAACAGCAGCTTTCCAGAGCTGATACGCTGATTTTTTTATTGATAAGAGTCAAACTCCCAGAATTTATTTTAGAATTATGATGTGTCTTCAAAAAAAGTTTGGTCTAAGTATTGATTTGTTACTTACTCTCACAGATCATTTAAGAATATAGCAGCATACATGGATTGTCTATGCTAACCGATTTCGTAATCCAATAAAAAAAAAGCCCGAGTCTTAGTTGTTAGTCACACTCTCTGTGTTCTCTATAGCCACTGTTTCTTCAACAGCCTCGAAATAACTAGGTCTTCTTCTCTTTTGATTCCTCCAAACGACAAAGAACGTAGCTATCGCCAGAATGAGCGCGATCACACTCAGACCCAATAAGAAATAGGTATACACCAAATAATTAATCTCCTTATTCTCAGCGTAGTAATCACTGATTGAGGCACCCACAAGTGGCATCAATAATATTCCAAAGCAATGGAGAACAGATGCTATTCCATAGGCTAATCCCACATATTTTTTCCTTCTGATAGAGTCTCTAATCAGCGGGTAAATCAGCGGCTGGTAGGACCCCCAGAAGAGTCCGAAAAATACCATTGGAACCACCGCGTCCATTTTTGGGTTGCCTTCAAAATAAATCAAGGCTGCTTGCCCTATAACAAGGAACCCGTTCGAGAAAATGAGCAGTGTGTTTTTGTGAGTGTGTCCTATCGTCGCTATTTCCCCCATTATCGGTGATAATATTGTGATAATGACGTACAACACCATGACAAGCTCGCCAGCTTCACCGCTGGTAAGTTGGTATCTTCTGTGGATAAAGTCATTCACAACATCAGTGTACCCGAAAAACGCGCCGCTCACGAAGCAATAATTCAGCACCAGCAGCCAGAATGGAAGCTTGAAATCAAGAACCTGCGAGAGGTACTCTCTCTTTTCTTGCTTTCTCTGCTGGCGAAGATGAGCGAGCTCAATCTCGCTATCAGCGCGCTTAGGAGTTCCGAAATATTTTTTCTCGAGCAGATAATAGAAAAATGATGTAACTGCTGAGCCGCTGCAAATAAGGAAACAAATAAACAACGTTTGGCCAATGCTTTCTGTGCTTTGGTAGATTCTAGGCACGAAATAGCTGTTTAAGCACTTTGCTACGCCCATCATAAAGGGCTGTAAGCTGATGGCGAATGAGTACTCTGACATCTTGAACCACCAATGCAAAGTCATTTGTGTCACTACGAGCTGACTCTCGAGTAGGCAGCCGTAGATAAATCGTCCTAGCAAGAGGAGATAATATGAGTCGAGATAGCCTGCAAGGGCGACGACCAACTGTCCGAAGCAAACCACTGAGGTCATAAACCAAAGCACCCACCCGGTGCCCTTGCTATCGGCGAATCCTTGTACGAGCAGAGGGAAGAATAGACTTGGCAGATCGGTAATGCTGTATAAAAAATTGTATTCTGCGAGGTTTAGGTTGAAATTTGTGAGAATTGGCGTTTCTAATGCTTGGAGGTTATCAAATGAGAAATGATGATTGAAAGTTGAGAGCTGAATGAGGAGCAGAGCAGTCCATTTCGCCCATTTTGGAGGAGTTGTATGTTCAAAAAAAGCCCTTCGCTGCATTTCAAATAGATTAGTTAACTACTAAATTCAAATTACGAAGCAAGTTATTCGTCTGATCTGTTCTTTAAAAAATTAATGTGAAACTAACGCAGACGCAATTGGCCGTGACTCTATAGTCAGCTTTGAGTGATCGCTCAATGAAAAAGCATCTGCCTCCCTCCAGGTGTTTACTAGAGAAGTGATACATTCCAGATGCAGTGATTAGCAATCAAATCAGTCTCTTTTATTTGTTTTTTTTTTTCTCTCTCTCTTTCTCTCTCCAATACAAGGCTGTTTTATTTCCGACAAAGAGAAATATTCATATATCTATCCATTGAGAAACAATTTTGAGACTTCATTCGCGATTTTTCTTAAGGATACGGATTTACATGCTATATAATATAGTAAACTTTCATTATTATGGCAAATGCAACGAGCATTTGCATAAATCATTACCCTATCCACAACTACAACGATTACGGGTTGTATGGATATTCATATAGTTTACAAAATTTACTAAGGCACATTTATATATAATATTAACAATTTGCTTTTCATTTTGCCATTTCAATTTCTTTGACAGGGGTTTGCGTACTTAATGGAGAGCGGATGCGTCTCTTCAGCTCTCTTTTAGCCGCAGGTATCAGAAGCAAGACTGCAAATAAAAGCAAAACTATATTAATCATATTTTAAGTCATTGTCTTGAGGAAAAATTTTGTTACTAGCTTCGATCACAAAAACGTACGTCTTCACTAAAGGAATGATCACTTGGAAAATAGCTGCACCCACGCTTCCGCCGCCATCTATTATTCCAGTCACGGTTCCCACAACTTCACTGTCTGAGTGAGATTCAAATTCAGTTCCCTTGTTTTATTAAAAAACCATGTTTGAGTTTTCTCAAAAAAATAAAAGGTTACTACGTCCGCACAAACTACGGATGACATTAACGTGACTGGTATTCCGATCAAAAATCCGCCAAGGAACATAAATACAAAGAATATGCTGTCTGCAGCTTGATTCTGGAAGGAGTAAATCACCACGAAAGTTATGCCACATAGAATCAAACTGACGATCATCACCATCGCACTGAAAAAGAAATGAGCCTACAGAAACGATTTAAACGTTACCTAGATCGGAATTTTTGAGATAAAAATCCGCCTACGGCGCCCCCAACTGCAGAGCCAATCTCCCAGAGTAATAAATATGTTGCCACATCCTATAGCCAACAGGAGTGAATAATAGCTCAATCGAATTAACGTGAGTTACCTTTTGTACGTCAGCGACAGTTTTAAGGAAATCTGGAAGCCAGTAAAGCATTCCATATGATACAGCCTTTATAAAAGCGAATGTCAAAGCATTCGACACGACTCTGTAAAAAATCTAATGAGTTTAGGAGAAAATAGATGTGCGTACCCAGGGATCTTAAAGCCGGCCCAAAACGACACAGATTTTTTCTTTTGAACGGGAGACACTTCTCTTCTACTATCCTTACTATCGGTTGAATTATCTGGTGGAAGTTTGATTAAATAAAATTCACATTTCATGGTATTACCTGTCGGTGCTGTATTTGCTGGGACTGGAATTTTTGCTTGAGGCCGAGGAGATCGTACGAAGCAACACATGATAAACATGCAAACTAAAATATATCCCGAGACAATGAAAACTGCCGTTGACTATTATTATAGCTCAATTAGATCGGAATCATTAGCAAATGAAAAAATACCCATCCATTGACTGTATCGCCTCCGAAATTTGCAGCTATTTGCTGTCCGACGATGTTTCCGGTATTTGTACTAATGAATAACGTCGTCTATTCGACAGGTGAGAGGATAGTCTTTGGAAGTAATTTTACCATCAATACATTTCTGTATTTATCGTCTGCGAACCAAGCTTGTAACAGCGCAACGCTGATTGGCCATCCCTTTGAATAGTTAATTAGTCTTAGGAAATGTTTCTAAATAAACCGTTGATTGCGCGAGTCCCATGAGCCCAAACACAACGATGAAGACCCATTCATAAGAGAATTGGACTAATCCTGCATATCCTACGAATCCGAAGCAAAGAGCCGATACAAAAAGGCCCATTGCATATAATCTGCTGCGATCGGTTCTATCGGCGATGTTCCCACTCAAGAAGAGGCCGAAAGAATAAGCAAAGAGGAAGACCATATCAATCACACCGAGGGACTCTTCAGAGTAGTTCAAATCTTCATTAACATCGTGTTGAATGTATGACCAGCAGGTACGACTCGCATGTAAGCCGACATAAATGCAGAAGAGAAAGACAAAGATTGCGTATTTGTAGTATTTTGATTCTTTTCGGATTTTGACTTGCGACATGTGCAGAAAAGATGCCTTTCAGGGAATAGCGGGTGAAAGACTCAAGATATTCTTGTAAATATAAATCCTTAATCAGATTTATTTTGCTGAAATTCGAAGGAAAAAACGCTGAATACCGTATCAAATAAACGCTAAAACTGATAGAAATATTCCTGAATCACTTTTCATTGGTAAATTTTTTATAAAAAAGTTTATGAACTTGAGAACACTGGAAGTAGCCGAGCTACTTCAATTTTTGAATGAGAAATGCTTAGAAGAGAATGCAACGTGCCAATACAAAAAGCAGCCGATAGTAGAAGCTTGCTAGTTACTGAATAAGTTTTTTTGCTAAAAATTCTATACTTGCGTAAAATATTTTCAGTAGTCCATAAAACTTTCAGATTTAGGGTCATTCAGTCGGAGCTGGCTCTGAACGCTATTGACTTTCATAATTGCCACCAAATACATTGCGTATTTCTCTCGATTAGCCATGAAAAATTGCCAATTAAGAAAATTCCAGTAGTCTCTTTGAACAACGGAATATTGATTTTTTTTTTTTAATTTAGGAGGTCCGAAAGTTTGTTATTTTAATGTTGCAGTCGTAATTTGATACCGTGAAACTTCCTAATGGGACAACGAATTCTATATTGATTGTATGAAGACACTTCAAACATTAAACCAGTCTACTTATGGAATTAAATATTTGTTTTGGACAATACATTTTATCCTTTGAACTAACAGGTTCTCATCTGAGGCTAATCCTATCGGAATCGATTTGTCTTTTGTAAGGTTAATAGCTTCAGTTTTCGGCGAACTTGACTATCAAATAAACTATTATCTTCACTTTCTCAATGATGTATGGATAAATTTATATAAAGATGGAAACTGCCGACAACTGTCTTAACCTTCTCTCTCTCCCTCAATTAACTCAATATAGATATAGATATTTATCTCGATTTCACTTTTTTATCACTTAATCATCAAGACTCCAATCGATTTCTTTGTCTCCTCTCTCCTTCAAAATTTCGTTCACCTTGGAAAAGTGATCTAGCAAGCAATAAATTAAAAACCAATAGATTGACAAAATCTAATTACATGCTTTGTCGAATCCTTTAGTGAATGAAAGACCGGAAGGATGGGAGGTCTCAAGGACATGATGTCTAATTTGAAAAGAGTTTTTAATCCAAAGCATCTGACTTTCTTACTTCTTCTTATCAATGCTCTTGCCTTTGTTCTTGGCATCCGCGCCCCAGAGGAGGAAGACCACTCCTTCTCTTTCATTATTGATAACCTTAACGACTTCATCTGTAAAATCGTTCCAGCCTATAATACGCAAATACAACTTCAATTTAGATAGAAAACCAAGATATTACCTGATTTTTTATGCTGGTTAGGTTTGTCGTATTCGACGGTTAAAATATTATTGAGGAGAAACACGCCTTGTAAAGCCCATTTTGTCAGGTCTCCGTGAGTAGGCTTCTTAAAGTTTGTTATCTTAGGGTCGGTTGCGAGACTCTTATAGACGTTTTGGAGACTCGAAGGAGTTGGGACTCCTTTTGGGACAGAAAAGCAGAGGCCTTAAGGAATAAATACTCACTGTCAGGATGGTTTCTTCAAATAGAAAGACATACCCATAGCTTGGCCTGGTTGATGGTAAGGATCCTGTCCAATGATAACAACTCTGACTTTGTCAAGAGGAGTAGTCTTGAAAGCATTGAAGATAAGATTTGGTGGTGGGTAGCACTAAAGGATGAGGTTAAGTGAAGTCAAATGGAGAAAAGTTGTTACAGCTTTGGAAGAGTATTCTCCTTTGAGGAAGTTATAGAGGTTTTGGAAGTATTTCTGCTTGGTAGTGGCTTCAAGCGAGGACTTCCAAGAGCAGAGACCGTCAACGAAGTCATCAAATTGAGGAAGGTCACCGGTTAGGACGACGTCAGCCTTTGGCGCTTCCTTTTTGCCCTTCTTCGTGGTCTTTTTCTCCTCTTCGACCATATCGTCGGATTTTGTGGCTTTTGCGGCTTTCTTTGGTGGCATGGCGGTAGTCTTGAATTCTTTTTAGCTTTAAATTAATTCAATACAAATTGAATGCGCGCTTAAATAACCGGAGGTTTCAGATATTACTACTATATCCGCATAAAAAATTCAAAAATGATTGGCGCTGCCATAAAAACCGCTGTGTTGCTGAGAAATGGTGCTCAGAAGGGAAGAACGCTAAATAAATCAGTTGAGATAATTTTATGAGAGAGAGAAGCATTAGCAGCCATGAATATAATTGTTGAGCGTTGAATCTCTATTGAGCCTTTGCGGTTACACAGTAATTTTTATAAATCGAGGAAAACTACATAAAGAAGTGTCGCATTGATTTCTGTCGAGAAATTTAGAATGGAAATCCCATTTGCAAAGTCTTGCAACAAAAAGACTTTAAACACTGTGATATTAATGCTACTATGCTATATTACCATAAGAAAAAATAGTTTTTTGGGGTGCTATCAATACAATATGAAAAATTCCCAATGAATAGGATGGGTCCGATGGGATCAATTCTATTTATTCGTGTTTCTTGAAGATGGTTTTGGGAAATATTGAAAATAGAGAGTTAGCAACACTTTTCACTATAAATTTGGTTCAAGCCTCTACATTCAGGTCACTAGCATCCATCCAAACAGAATGGACTCCGTAACTAAGGAAAAAAAAGGCCGCATTGCTCTCCCGCCGAAGCAAACGATTTCATAGATTAATCCTAATATAGACAGTGCTCTCTTTATCCGGAGGGGGATTGCTCAATATCTCAGTCGATATATTGAGCTTTGTATAGAGAGGTTTCCGTCAGATTAAGTTTTTTCTGTTACTCTAAGTCATTATTCAAAGGTTATTTGTTACCTGTTGTACTCCAAACTATTAAATTTAGGCCTTTGATAGAAAAAAAGAAAAGCACTTTTAAATAAAGAATTTCACTCTCAACAATATAGATGCTATAAGCTGCTAAATTACCAATAATAAGAGGTGTCTCCGAAATTTGGGCCTAACAGCAATCTCTTCAGAGTACCTAGTCCAGGATGATTGCAATAATCATCAAATCATTTTAATATTGCAACAGTTGGTCTCCAAAGTGAAGTAAGACAAATTGGAGTGTTCCATAATTACTCCTGGTGAAATAATTGTCCTGCGTCTCTAATCTATTTTGGCCTCGAGACAGTTTTAATGTTTTATCACATCAACTCCACTAAATTTCAGGCAGAACAGATAAAATTTCAAGTTTATTAAAAGAAATTAAAAAACTGAAACACTATGGCAAACAAGGACAGACATGCTTTCTTGCACGACTTAAGCAAGCGTCCTCTAGATAAACCACTTTCACTCAACGAATTTTCATCTCTTCGAGAAATCACCTACAAAGATTTTAAGGAAGAGCCAGCTGCCTTGGAACTTCTTATCAAATATTGCAAAGATCGTAAATTTTTCAAACCATTCTTTTTCTAAAACCCCTCGTCCCAGCAAAATTTCAAATCAGAATATGTGAAAAGGCATTCCTCATGTCGACCCTCTCTCCTCTCCTGCAGGTCGACAACGAAATCTCAGTAATCAAGTTTGGGGCCATGGCATTTGCCTATTTGTCAGAGAATCTGGAAACTCACAAGAAAATTCTCAAATCCCAAGCGCTTAATACGCTCACCATGCTAATAAAGAAGAACTCGCATTTCGATATTAACAAATATTGCGTCATTACCCTCAGCAATATGGCAGAATCTATTGACAACTATGATACTCTACTCGATCTCGACATCGTCGAGTATATCATAGTAAAAGAATTGGACATCTCGGACCATGAAACGCAATACTACATTCTACGTCTATTGTATAAAATGAGCATGTTTTCTGAAGAGAAGGATCATTCCATGAGTCTCAAGCTTCTTAGAAAAGAATTTCTCGAGCCTATCTTACGATGCATTTCCGGCATCGACGAAAAGGTCATCCAAATGGCAATCGATCTCCTCAGGTAAAAGGGAAATGCGGGCGAAAGAAAAAATAATTTATGCGTTTTTAGAAATCTTGCTGTCGATCAAAAAAGCCAAGAAATCCTCATACAATTTAACTTCCCTGGAAAGCTCCTTCATATCTATAATACCTTCACTGCTAGCGGAAAACAAAACACTAATACCGAAATCTTGAAGTAAATTCGTGGATTTTTCTTGTTATTGAGTCTGATGGATCGTAGTTCGATCGCTTTAACATTCAGAAATCTGTTGAAATATCAGGAAAATCAAACTCGGCTTGCGAAGGAGAAATTTATCAGGATGCTTTTGGATATGATGCAGTTTAATAACTTCGATTTGACTCTCAATGTAGAAACTTTTTTTTGCTGATGTTAAACTCAGATATCTTTTGTGTTGTAGGCTGCAATCTCAATCAGTCATTTTTCTGAGCGAATTGAAACGCATCAAAAGCTAATCGATTTCGAAGTTCTCGAGCTGATGGTTTGGATTCTGAAGGAGAGTAAATACGTCAAACTGCATAGACAGGTACAGCAAAAGGTTTGTGAATTAACGTTAATGGAAATTGATAGGCGTGCAGATTTATGGCGAATATCTCGTGGAATGAAAAATATCAGCAGCTGTTGCTCGATAAAGAAGTCATTGAAATCCTTTTGAGCTCTCTATCAAATGCGAATGAAACTGAAAAACCAGCCTTATCACACAGTGTTATCGCTGTGGCTAACCTATCGAGTGTGCAGAATTTTCACGAGAAAGCCAGAAATTTGTAACGAGTTCATCTGAGACATGGCTTTAATGAATTGTTGATTTTATTACCAGAAACATCAAAGGCCTAATTCATGTTCTCGATTCTAATGCTGAAAGTGAAGAGCAAGTTATGGAGATGGCGGCCTTAGCTCTTGCGAATATATCGGCAGGTAAATGAATTAAAACTGACTGAGATATACTGAAAACACGATCAAATTTGAAGATTTTTACTATCATGACCATTTCCTAAGAGAACCCGAGCTCACGATGCTGATGAAATCTCTGTCAGAGAAAGGAAACTCTCGAGTTGCTAAGCATATCCTTACTATTGCTACAAATCTCTCGACCAACCCTGCAAACATTACAAAATTAACTCAGAAAGGGCTTTTCGATATCCTCCTTCAACTCTTATTACGCGAGGTAACCTCGCTCTGAATAGACAGACAACCAATTAATATTTTCCGACAGGACAATGAACATTTAGGTTCTATCGCGAAAGGGCTTGCTGGTTTAAGCAGCTCAACCGAAGTTAAACTAAATATTGTCAAGCACCACGTGATAAAGCTTCTAATTTCAAGGATACACATGAATGACCCTGAAACTCAGAAAATGGTAGCATATTCCATTAAGTAGAGATAAATCCTCAAATGAAAAACAAATCTCTCATAGATTATAATCTCCATCATGACATTCCTCTCCAACACTGAGCTTCTACACAAAGAATTCATCGAAGCAGAAGGTCTAGGAGTGCTTGACTATTTCCTTACGAAACAGGACCAGTTTTTCGTTTACACCGGTGTGAAGGTATACACTCTACTGAGCCGTGTGAAAGTCAATATGGTAGACCTTTCCTTGCTCTTGCTTTATACTAACACCTTCTACTCTAGCAATATTTGAATTCCAAATCAATCATCCAAAGCATTTATCAATGCGGTTTTCTGAAAAATTTCATGGTTTTAAAAGAAGCTCTGCGTTTTTTAATCAATATGGTCGTAAATGGACATTACAACACTGATCCGAACCTTGTCTCCAAAATTTGCTCGCTCTGCGTAGAAGCCTACACGATCCAAGTCGACGAAGAGACTCTAGATGTGACATTATTTGCGCTTTCTCTTATCTCGCAACATTTCGAGAACCACGGACTTATACTTGAGCAAAGCTCTATTTTGGATATTCTCGCTCAAAGAATCAGTTCTGTGCAGAGAATAGGAAACGCTAGTTATCTGATGGACTTTATCATGAACCTGAGCTATAATTCTGATTTTCATGACGCTCTGATGGCTTATAAAATAATCCAGCTCTCCTATCAGATCTTTAGTTCGCTTGATGAGCATGGTCATACATCTCTGGTCACGATTATCTCGCACCTTATTGAGTAAGTAGACTTGGAGCTGCTCGTGCTGACTAATAATTTGAAAATTTAGTTTCAATGACAGAGACGAGCTATTCAATCAGAATCTGCATGAAATCGTGATCCTGCTGCTGGAGCGGCAGTACTTCTACCTCGAGAACGACATAATCAAAATCATTCACGTAAACTCTAAACGATCGCAGAGTTTTACTCTAAATGCTTTTATTTATGGCTTGCGCAGAAAATGATAGACCGAGCTCCTGAAACTACGAAATTCTTCCTTAAATCCGTGATTTATTTGACTAAGCTGGACTATGGAGAAGATATTGATATCTTCAATGATATTCCAAATCTAATTATCAGAATGAAGCTGCTGGCGAAGTTCTCTTACTTAAAAGAGGTAATTGAATCAGAATATAAATTTCCTCAGTTAAATTCAACTGATTTCTTCAAAACTAGAGCATTGTATACTTCAAAGACGCGTCAATTTTCAATTTGATATTCAAAGTGCTGAAAGTTGACAGAATCAACAATGACCTAATCCTTGCAGTCCTCGTTTTGACAACAAATATCTTACCTGACCAGGAGTTACTTAGAGAGTTCTTCAGTTATCAAATTAATGACATTTTCAACTTGGCTTCTCTGCAAGTACTTTTCAATCTCCCATGAAAATAGCTTATCTTCCCTTGTCAGGACATCGATATTAAAAGGATATTCATCAGATTCCTTGGAATAACTACCTCAAGCCAATTGATGAAACCACAGCTGCTTCCGAATTCGTAAGGAAGAAGTTATTGAATTGAGAATGAATGAATTTTGTTTTATTAGGGCTGTCAAACTGATACTAGAAAGCGTCAGAGACTACGAGAAGGATTTCGAAAATATGCTGGCGCCTGCACTCGTTTCTCTTGCAAATATATCTAATATGGGCTTTAAAATCGCTGTCTCCTTAGCTTCAAGACAACTCATTGCTATCCTTCTACAAATCGCAAAGGTGTTTACTTTATCTCCCAAAATATTATAACTTATTTTAAAAATTCGAAGGACGTTTCTAAAGATGAGGTGCTGAGATCAACGGCTTTCCTCGTGATCAGAAATCTCGTTATCTCAAAGGAAGTTTTCGACAAATGCCAGGTTGAGTTAAAGGAATTCATCAACGAAGTTGATGTAAATAACCTTCAGTTCACGGGTGAGAAGAACGATCTTCTCGTCGTCAGCTGCTTAAAAATCCTGCATAACCTTCTCATCATCGAGCCACCAGCCTTCAACGACGAGATCTGCACTAAGTAATTTTCCATCTGCCAAGAGCAACCACTCACTACTGAAATTCTCTCTTAGAATGTTTTATAAATGCGTTGACTTGATCCTCAAAAGTCCCGATAGCAACATCTTGAACCTAACTACCAGCACCCTCAGCGAACTCGTAAAAAGACCTTCGATCAACGAGCTCCTTCATTCCCAGCAAGAGCTCATTAAAAAACTCATCGAGACCGTGTTTGAGAATCCCGTCTCAGAATTCGACACCGGAGAGAGCCGCGAAATCGCTCTCTCTATCCTAGCGAAGGTCTGCACAACTGAAGAGGGCTTAGTTAACTTCCGCCAATCAATAAGCAGTGAGAGCTTCTTCTCAAACCTCAGGCAATTGATCCCTGCCACTCCTAAGCGAGAAATAAACGATCCTCTTCTCGTTATTCTCGGTAACCTTTTCAGAAAGGTGAAGCCTATCAATTTATTCCTCCATGAGCAGCCTGATTACAATCTTCTGTTTAATTTCGTCTACGCAGCCTGCACTCAACCCAGCTCCGATGAAAGTCTCCGAGCTGCTTATAAACTCGTGATTAACGTAAGCGCAGATCGACATGATAATTCTTTCTTATGCAAGGAGAATTTCCTGAAGAGTTTACATCAGCTCTTCTTCAGTACTGGGCCGAAGGAATTGAAAGAGCTAGTGCAAATGCTTCTCTCGAACCTGAGCTTTAATCCTAAAAACCACGAGATTTTGATCAAAAACGGCTGTATGAAGATTTTTGAGTGTCTGAGTCCAGCGGACTACAAGAAAGAGTTTGATAAGTATCAGCTTACCAGTCTTGTGAACCTTGCACTGCATCCAAAAACGTTCTATTGGATTGAATCAGAAATGAGCGTTATTTATTCGCTTTCTCTTCTTGATGAATTCCAAGAGAATGTTCAGATTAAGCTATTAGACGCTGCGATTGATTATCTTGTGTCTGAAGAGGTAGATAAGAATGGAAAACCCATTTTAGAGCTGAGCGAGAGCAAAAAGAAGATGGTCTATGAGATTTTCGATTCCATTAACAACATGCTAAGCTCGAAATCTCTATATCTCATTAAAAACAGCTCGAGACTCCTCTCCAAAATCGCCCAGAAGCCAGAAGTAATCGCCGCGAAATACGACTGCGAGTATCTATTTCAGATTCTCGTTAAAATTATTTTGGACATCAATAAAAGAACACTCAAATACCTGAATTTTCAGAATCTCTATCTCATCAGCAGAGACCCTAACTTCTTCGAGAATAATAATAACACCGGGAACTCATTCCAAACCAGCCTTCAGAATCTCTTCGAGTACGCGAAGAAAGCCCTCAAGGCTCTCAAGGAAAAATCTCAAAATGATATGCTTTCAAAAGCGCTTGAGGCTGATATCATTTTCTTCTTGAAATTCATCACTAACTGCTCACTCTATGGAAAAAGAAACAAAATTCTGGGCGTTTTTCTTCCCAACAAAGAGCTGGAAGACTTTCTATTCAACGTGTTTAAGTACGCGAAAGAGCAGTCGATTACAGTACTGAAATATTCGCTCTTTTCCTATGCAAATATGTTCCAAAATGAGAGCATCGTGAAATTCTATAATTTCAGACACGTTTTCGAGGAGCTCTCCAACTCGTTTAAAAAGTACACGAAAAAGAGCGGCTCTCTGGAGTATTTCATCCTCGCGATGGTTGGGCAGGTGCTCAAAAGCAAGAACTACAACCTGTCTGATTTCTCCAATCGCTCGAAGCAAAAATCTGAATTCAACGATCAGAGCTTCAATCTCTCAATTCCAAGACTCGCGCTATTACAAAGAGAAAACGTAGGAACAGCTCTTGTGAAAATCCCTACCAACGAAACGAACCAAACAAATGAAGTTGACTCAGATTCTAACATTAACGATTCAAACATTCAAAGCCATGAGAATTTTCTACAGCGGTCTCGCGAAGTCAGAACCACCATGTCAAACGCCAGCAGTCTTCTAAAGAGCTCGAGTCTTCATAGCAACGATGACTACACTGAAGTCCGCTTGGGCTACGCTATTGAGAAGGACGTCTTGTTCATGTTTAGGGTCCTGAAGCATCTTCTCAAAAAGCTCATTAAAGATGCGCAGGTGGATAGCTGTCCGATTACTTGGAAGAAACCGCGTCGAGAGGCTGGGCTTCAGTCTCCTGTATTCAGTAAGGCGAAGAGCGCGCAACAGTTGAATTACAAAATCGAGCAAGAAACCTTCCTTCTCTTGACGAATTTAGCATTTATCAGCGAGAACCATAAATTGCTGTTCGGCACGAAGTTAGTAGAGCAGATTTTCAGTTATCTCGCTCAAGAAAACGTCATGAATAATGAGAATTACAAGCTAGTGATGACTGGTAAGGTTATTTCGATGTGAATAGAACTAAATTGTTATTAAACTTACAGCTGCGCTGAATCTCTGCTCGAGTAAGGATTATGCCACGAAGATCAATATTAGAGAGATGCTGGATATGCTTTCAAAGTTGCATCTCGTGAACAAGAAGCTGTTCTATGAAAATTCACTAGTTTTCTTAATTCTAATGGTAACTTGCGTGAGTCTTAATGCTGGGATTAACTGTCATTACAGGTGGAGAATAACGCATCCGATAATTACGTGAATTTACTCGAAGAGGTTCTTCAGATAGTCAACTTGAATTTGGCGGATCTGACAAGCCTAAACCCCTCCTTTAAAGACATTATGAATAAAGCGCTCACATTTTTGGAATCAATCGTTAAGATTTCAAAGTTCAAATACGTAAATCATAAAATTTGAAAAGCAGTGTGTTTAATTCTGATTTGCTTTGCTTTGATCTCAATAGAAAATAATCAAATATCCTGATCTTTTCGTCCATGTCCTCACGGTCCTCAAAAAATACGATTACATGGAGAAAGAATGCCTCGACGAAATCAATTCTCTCTGGTCATGGCTTTGCACACTAGCTGATTCTAAAGAGTGTTTGAGCTACATGATAAAGGTACACTTCTCCCAACGATAATCCTCATAATAACACATTTACTTGATTAGTATGGGTTGATCGACTCTCTCCCACAGCATTTGTCATACCTCAACCTTCCGGCTTATCTCAACCAAAAAATCATTAAAAACCTCATCGCGGAGGCTGACTCTGAGAAAATGAGTCAGATGATGACCTATCGAATCGTCTTGGAAAGACTCAAATTTTTAACGAACCTGTTACATCTGCTGAACGCGCTCTTGGAGAACGAAAATATGATTTCGCAGCATAAGTTAAAGATAAGAGTGATCAAAGATCGCAAATCAAATCAAGAGCTCACCAAAGGAGAGTCTGCAATAAATCTGATTTTCTTAAATGAGGTAATTGAGGGGTTAATACTTACAAAAGAAGTAACTGATGACAACGACAATCTGATCCTTCTTTCAGAGGTGTGCTTCCAAGTGAACCTCTTGCTCCATCGAACGTAATTATTCCAACACTAACTTGCAAGCTAACAGCTCTTAAAGGAAAAACTCTTTTATTGACACGACATTGAGGCTCCAAACGACGATTGTGAAGCTTACGAAAGTTAAAGGCGTTTCCGAAACTCCAGAAAATCAAAACCAGTTTGATTATATCGTCAGCAGCTTGTATTACCTCATGCAAAGGACTTATTTCCCTTGGGAAAATCACGTAAGCATAAATATAATTTCGGTATTCATAATCATTCTAATTGAAAATTCAGATCGCAGAAACGCTTGCAGTGATTGTTAAAAACGTGAATCAATGCGATGAGCAGATTCTGAAACGTCCAACCTATCTGTGCTTAAACAAAATACTCTTCAAATTAGAGTTTAGACGAGTGAATTACTCCTTGGAGGTCCAAATCAAAGAGATCCTCACCATGCTTTTATTCAACATCACGCATTTCAATGAAGTGATCTTCCACTACTACTTCGGGCTGATAGTTCGCAAAATCCTCACTCAATACGAAATCGTCAGCGAATCTCCAGTCATTGAAGAGCTGCAAGAGGTATGCGCTCTCCAACTGCATTGCCTTGAGTCTAACTATTTATTATCAATAGTTTATCGATGTGTTGATGGATTACATTAAGAAGTTCAGCAACCTCTTGCACCAAAATCTGCAAAATGTTAGCGACTCTCCTTTGAATAAAATGGACTCACAGAAAAAGCTCGCAATGGGCGCAAACTCGGATAAAAGCAAAAAAGAAATTGAAAAAACGCTAATCACGCTAAACTTTGAGTTGATTATTTTGCTCGCGAAGAACTCGCAGCTACATCAGAAGCTCATCGAATGTCAGTTCACGAAAAATTTGGTGAATTGCATGGAAAAAATCAATCGTGTAGGAACCATCCTCTTTTCTGGCGACAGCATCGATGCCAAGAAACGCGTACTTACAGACTATGGACTAGTAAAGGAAGATATCTACTACTTCGAGAGGATTCTATGTTTCCTGTTCTTCCAAGTCTCTCACTACAGGAAATTCGACGAAGACATCAAAGTTGAAGGTTTCAGATTCCTGATCAATCAGCTCTGCAACCCTTCGAACATAAACCGCACCACAGCGTTTAACTCTATTAAAAACATTCTGAAACTGCGGAAAGGAGCCCATATCAACGCGTTGATCGAAGTTATCGATAGATTCCTTCACTCTTACAATACTAAAGCTCTGGTGTCGAAGATGGAGCAAAATAAGTTTGTCGAGCTCTTCGGAGTTATGGCAATGCTGGAGTATCTTTACGAAGAGTATGATGTAAAGCCCGAACAGAAGATCAAGCCAGAGCTCTTAGAGAGTCCTGGTGGAGAAGACCAGCAGGAGTCAGAGCAGAGACTTGCTAAGATAAAAATGACAGAAATACGCGGTATCAAAGAAGGCGAAATTGCTTATATCATTCCGTATTTACTCTCCGATGTGCTCGTGGAAAAATTCGAGATTGACTTGCCTGTCTCGGTCCTTGATAAGATGATGATGCTAGCGTTGTGCGAGCTGAGGTTTAGATGTCGGTTGCTTTTCCTGCTCTACAGGCATGTCTACGCAGGGACGAGACTTAGACACAGGATTAGCCAGTACGTTGAGAAGATAGTGGAGCTAATTGATTTTACTCTCAAAATGGATTTGAAGGAGGTGCTTCAGGAGGAAAATAACTTCGCTGAAGATTTTACTTATGCGTTCTATGGAGAATACGTCGCTTGTGTGCTTGAGACGGGAATCGAGCAGCTTGATGGGGCGTCATCGCTCGAGCACGTGTTCTTCTGGGAATTCTTCAACGAAGACCATGAGTAATTTTTTCGTTTAAAAACTTGAGATTTTAATTGATTCCTTCTTTTTCTACAGAGAAAAAAATTACAAGCTGGCTGCTGTCGTCCTCTCTCTTGAACTACTGACAGTTTCAAACGATGCAGGCAAATGCATCGCAAGTCAAGCTGAAAATAATCTTGGTTTGTCGAAGTTCATCCAAGAAGCGATTCCACAGAACAAAGAAAGCGTAAATTCAATTGATTATTATTAAGAGTTGAAACTGATTGGTTTTGTTAGGATATTTTTCAGTACTACAAAGAAAAGGTTGAGAAGATTAAAGAACTTGTGTCTAGTCCTAGCACTTTGGGAATCAAGAATATTTCCCCTCACAAATGAAAGAAAACAACTATTTGAATTCTATATTAATCATAACTAACCACTGCGTAATTTTGCGATTATTGTATAAAAGCAGGAAGATTTTATTTTTCTCCTCAAAGTTTCAATAAATAAAGAGAGCTATGAAGAAAATAAAAAAATAGTGTATCTTCATCTGGAGAATCTCTAGACTGGAAGTTTCGCAGACAGCTTTCCTCTAGATTCTATATCCCACCAATAAGAAGCATTCTTTAAGCGATTAATGGCGATAGCTTTGCTCATTGTTGAGGATTCAGGCCAGGTAGCTGTATCAAATATACATCCAAACCTGCTAATGTTCACGCAACGCATCCAGCAATCTACTGACAAATAAAAACTATCGGAGAGTTGTTGTAGTTAGATCCTGTTTAACTTGGTTCATACTGAGATAACTTTAAGTAGACGTTATGTTAAATATGGATACAAATAGTATGAGCTTAAGAAAATCGCGAAAACATATATTTGAGTATTCTGGAATAAACAAGCTTCTGGAAATCCTTCTCATCCAATTTCGTCGACGGGTTATTAGTTGTAATGCCCAAATTATTGATATAACCTTGCAATTTTTTAAAATCTTCCATATTGAGTGTGTATTTCTTCTTGTCATACTGCCGGAACTTCATCCAAAGAATGAGGGCAAAAACTTTTTCAAAAAAAAAAAGAGAATAAAATTAGCAATGCAATAGGAACCGTTTCCCAATTTACCAAACGTTAGTAGAGGAAGTACTTTCCCAACATGGTTACAAAGCGATTTGATTTTCCTCACTATAACTCCCCAACAGTGATACAATAGTAGCCGCTTCGACATATAGACTTGTAGCCGTCTTTGCTCTAACGCATTGAGTTTACTATAATATTCCTTTGTTTAATCATCAATGTTTCCAAAAAATCCCTTAGAAATTTACTTCTGGAGCAAGTTTTCGAACAGCTTCATCAAGAACAAGGTTTATTTTGTAATTCTTTTTACAGATATTGAGTTTTTGCCAATAAAAAGCCATGGTACCTCGATAGGCATGTAAAATGGAGAGCGGCAGAGCGGACAGGAATGGCAGTAGCTCTGGAAGTTGTTTTCTTGAGTGCAGCTCTTACAGAAGCTTTTCGTTAGGGGGAAAAGTGTCAATTCTGACAGGAAAATTGGAAATTGAAATTACTTATGTCCGCAAGGGAGGGAGATTGGCTGCACCAGAACATGTAAACAAAGGCAGCATTGTAGGGATCTGTAGATCGCTGCTTCATTTCCCTGTGTCAAGTCCTGCTCTTGGATTGGTGGTTTGCTTTCCATAAATTTTAATTAGATGAGTGTTCTGACTTATCGCAATACTGCTGATAAATAGCTCTTGCAACTTATAGATGATGGTTCTCAAAGAACTTTCTTTATTATTGATAGAAAAATAACAGCTATTACATACAATACGGAATAGCGTTGGAGAAAAAAATATCCAAAAGGAGACCGTCTACATCTGAAATACTGCGAAGGTGGCTCGATTTGTACAACAATGATGCATTAATAATCAGAAAACATTAATTTGAAAAGACCAATGCTATTTTTTCTTCCCGAGTTGATTGCTTTTTCTAATATCATTCCAATATCAACTCTAATAGAGGTGGAATTCCCAGCATGAATCATTGAATGATTATCTGCCGATTATAAATGAATCTGAAATACATAATTTCATTGACTATAATACTGATTATTTGAGAAAAATAATAACTGTTTGATACTACTTGAGTAAATATGAAAGAACTTCAAATCATACTGGAATTTATTTGTCATACAAACAAAAAACAAAAAACGGGAAAACAGGAAAACATGAAAACAGAAAAAATTGTTTTGATGTACTACTAAGATTGAGTTGTCTGCTTCTTCAAACTATAGAGACTGGGTTTTGATGAATTGTGTAAGAGTCTGGAAGGTGATCCCGTATTTGGTGCAAAATTCGAAGATTTCATGAATGAAACTGTAGGAGATTTGCTAAACGAGTGTGCTGGAGATTTGCTAAACGAGTGTGTTGGAGATCCATCGACCGACACCTCATCCAAAGAGCTCTGTTTGTCCATGCTGTGGTCAAGATAGCTTGATTTGCGCTGCTCTCTTGAATCATCCAAACGAATCGTGCTTGATTTTCCTAAGTAGCTATCACTTGACCTTCCGAAGCGCATGGTTCCCAGTCTTTGTATTGTTGCCTTACTCTTTAATGAGATAGCTGCTTGTCTAAACAACGTTCTGCCTGTTGTTTTCATTCTACGCCAAAGAGGCTTCTTTACGCCGCTTTCTTGTTCTTGTTCTTCAAGCATCAGGCGTTGTTTCACTTTTTCAAATTCTCTTTCATCCTCATAAAGTCTCGTGTTTCTCAACCTGAATTTACAAAAATTTGAAAATAAGCTTTTATAATTATGAATTTGTTACCTGTCTGGTAAGTCGAGACTAATCGCATTTCGCCTCTTGTTCTCATCTACTCGTCGTGGCTGGTCCTCGTGGTAAGATCTTAATTGGTTCATAGTCTCCTCTAATATCTTCTTGTCCGTGAAATAGGCACGGAATTTTCTGACTTTCTTTAAAAACTTCTTCAATTGGAGATGGAAGACGTGAAGCAGAATATACCCTTCAGTGAAGAGAATCGGGAACAGTGTCAAGATAGACAGTCCTTCTTGAATCCAAGAGACCTCGACCTTAGCCTGGAACAGAAGCATGACCAAGACTAATATGTAGGACAGGACTGTTAATCTTTCGCATCTGAGGAGTGCTGAGCTGTCATATGGATTCACTCTCTTCATTAATTTGTAATATAAGTGGAAAGTGCAAATGAAGATGAGGATCTTGATCACGGGCGATCTTGGCAGGACTGAATTGACAATGAACATGGCCATTTTCAGCACGAAAACCAAAAGTCCCCAATAATAGCCTTTCTGGCTGTAGCCTGAATAGAAGTTTCCAAGCATGATTCGGTAGTTTTGCGACTCGAATAGCTGCTTGCGTTTCAGTCTCAGGATCAAGAAAATGGCAAGCGGTACGACGAAACCCCAGAACAATAGAGCAGGTATCACGAGGATGTTTCTGAAATATGTATATCTCGGGGTGTAGCATTGAATGTTGTTCTCATTAATGATAAACTCATCCTCTAAGTTCGGATCAAGTTGGTCGCATGCCAGGTAGTCTCCTAGAAATCCAATGATACTTGGCTGCTCGAGGACAATAAGCACAACAGCAACAGTTCCTATTCTGACAATCGATTTCATCTTTTTGTCTTCGCCAGGTACGGCTTTTCGAAACAAATTCATGAGCAGCTCGAAAAGCGCAACAATTAAGATTTTGGCGATCGGCGAGAACACCACAAAAAGCATTTGGATCTTCATAGAGGTAAGAGGGTCAGGTTCTACAACGAAAACTAAACATTTTAGAGTCATTAGTAGCTGAGTGCTAGCATTAGCAATTGTCCCGAAGACTCCTGAAACGTCGTCTAGTACACCGACGCTATAACTGGAAAATAGGGAAGTAATTTGCGTGAAGGTGGTGAAGATCATCATGAACTCATTAGTTTTCGCATCGCTCATATTCACTTTTTTGTAGCGATTGTGGAGCTTTTTTCCTTCATTGAAAGTAGCAACGACCATACCTAATTGATAAAGCACCGAACCGACGATGATTATCGTTCCCACGGCTATGAGAGCTGGTTTCGAGTAGCATTTAGAGCATTTCCCGTCCTCAGCGGTAAGAACACCCTCATCCATATTACATTGGAGACAAACTGGTCCTTTGTACATCTCGTGGCAGCTGTTGTTTTGCCCGCCTTTGCATCGTTCAGTATCGTTACAGTCAACAACCATTAATTGATGGCTGATGTTGCTTCTGTAAAATCCTTCGAATATTGTCACATTTGTTCCTCCGAGACAATCAGCTCCATCGGGGCAGTTGCGGCAGGCTGTATCGTTTGGAAGCAGCGAGTATGTACCTGCGGCGCAGTAAATACACTGCTCTGTGGCAGTGTTGTTTGCCTCACCACTTAAGCACGGCCTTAATTTGATGTAAAAGATTTGCGATTGGAAGTAAATCTGGGACCTGTAGGTAACAGTTACGGTGATTATTTCATCGGCTTGTCCAAAGAGTGTGACTCCTGAAGAATCGAATGTGCAGACGGAGTTAGCGCACTCGCTGCTGGAGTATAAAAGAGGGTTCTCTCCGTTTGCTCTAGTGAGCGAAATGGTGAGAAAAGGTTTTGGAGAAACATCAGCAACGACTTGGACTTCGTCAGTTCCAGCGTTAATAAGGGTGAACCTCATGTACATTGAGCGAAGAGAATATGAAGTGACATTAGTGAGGGTAGGAGTATTTGATAAGGATTCATAGTTTTGAAGGGTGATGGGAGAATCAGTTTCAGCATCGAAAATCTCTATTTTCAAGTTCGTTGGAGCGAATGCAAGATAAGAGACGGCAGCATTAGCAGCAGTAGCATCGTAGGAAATGTAGTTGGTGCTATAGCCGTTTAGGGCGACGCCGGCTGGAGAGGAAGAGTAAACAATGGATCCAGCGATCGACGCGTAGCTTTGTGAAAAGTTGTTATTGGTCACCACAAGAAGAGGTTGGTTCAAATAAAAGATGCCTCCTCTGCTTTGAGCGATGATATTATTGAACTGACTGCTATTGAGGTTGATAACGAGACTATTGCTTGGAGTATTTTCGAATAGGATCCCTCCGTTTAGAGCGAAGATATTCACAAACTGATTGCTTGTTATTGTCAAGTCTCCAGTCGTGGTTTGCAGTCTTCTCTTACTATCAGCACTTCCATTCAAGACTCTCCTTCTTGAGCTTTCAGTACTAGTTGACTCAGCCTCCAGATGGAAGATAGCTCCGTTGTTTGACACACTAATATTCTCATAGGAATTTGATGTCAGGTGTAATTTGTAATGTTCTGTGGCTCCTTCTAGATGGAAAATTCCTCCGTTGTTCGCAGTCATACTCGTAAATTTACTGTTGCTTATATTGAAGATGGCTTGCTCTGTGAATGAACTAGGGAAATAACTTGCAAAGATCAACCCTCCATTACTCGACACTTCTAAGTCTGTGAAATTTGAACTCTGTAAAATGGCTCTGATCGGCTTTGTTTCACTCTCCCAGGACAGGATACCTCCATTGACAGCCGATATATCTTTAACCAGGCCTCTATTTACACTCACAGTGAACATTTCACTAGAGGATGACTCAGCTGCTTGGCTCATTTGGTATGAAGCTGAAGGATTGAGCACGAATTTGATGAGGCCACCGCCGTTATCGGCTGCTGTAGTAGAAATCGATTGGAGTATGACGTCTTCCAAGAGTAACACACGGTCGTAAAGGGACTCTAAGCCTGTGAAAATAACGCCTCCTTGATTTGCGATGATTTCACTAAATGTACAATCTGAGATAATGATGGCATAGTTATCTGATGAATCGTCTAAGTATCCGATGTAAGGCGTAAGAGAGCGGACGATTCCTGTTCCTATCGCCGAATAAGTGGAAGAGGGAAGAGTAGGGACACTTGAGGAAGATGAAAAGAGGCTCACTTTTGAAAATGAGCAATTGCTGAATTTGACTGAAGGACTTTGGGTAGTCGCTGCTAATCCACTATCATCGTAAGATGCGATCGTTATTATTCCTTCATCAGTGGAGAGGGATTCGAAGATACTATTGGTGATTTGTAATTCCTTGGGCGAGTCGTCTGAAGAGCTAAAGTTGAGGGTAAAAAGCGAGTTCTCTTGTAGATTGATAGCTGTCGTGAGGCTCAATTCGTCGAATGAGGCTTGAATTTTGTCTGCTCTCATGATTCCAAACGGTGATGATGGGGATGAAGAAGAAAAGACTTCATTGTAACCGTAAATCAGCTGCGACACAGTGAGGACCACATTTTCGTTTTCATGGAACCTTAAAAAATCTCCCAAGACGCTCTCATCGACAAGAAGCGAGCAATTTGAAACTTGAAGAGTCACGGCCTCTTGAGATTTTTCAATAGCAAAGGCGCTACCTCCCAAATTTCCAATTGATGGGTCATGAGGATAGCTCGCGGAGAATTGAGAATTTTCAATGGTGAGCGATGAAGCGGAGATGTTATAGAAATAGAGCAGCCCACCTTCCCAATCCCATTGCGCAAACGTATTCCCTGAGACATTGCTTTGGCTGAAAAGAAGCTGTATCTTGGTTGTCTCCGCGTAGGCGATCGTTCCATAAGGAGCGGTGTTATTCACGTACGAGCATTCCTGGATCGTTACATCCAGAGGACTTGACCTTGGATTAGTGAATCTCATCAGTCCAGCACCATTAGCACCTTTCCCTTTATTTTCCACGAAATTCGTTTGGATGACGCTCAGTTTCTCGAAAACCAGATTAAAAGCTCCCTTGACGTCATAGTACACAAGGCGACTGAACGAGGAGTTTGTGATGCTGATAGATGGTATCGAGATCATGAACATATTTCCACTGGGCACCGCTGTCAGCGAATCGAAGGCACAGTTGTTGATTTCGACTTCAGCTTTGCTCCCAGAGATTTGGAACAGCGAGTTGTCGTATAATTTCGTAACATAACCTTCTTTCTGCAACAGAGAGATGTTGGTAAAAGAACTGTTTTGAATTACGATGTTTCCAATAGTTCCTTCTTGAGGCGGCCGTTTTGTTTTAATGACAATGAAGTTAATGGGTGCGATCATTCCGATCGAGCTTTGTACCGTCAAATTCTCGAATTTGGAACTATCCATAGTAATTCCATCTGTCAAGAGGAGGCAGGAAATAGAAAGGAACGCTTTTCCAATAATGGCTGCTTGAGTACTGACTCCGGTGATATTTACGTTGTCACAGGTAAGTGAATCGATTTGGTATCCCGTTAACCCGTTTACTTGGGAGATGGAATCGGAACCAATGACTAGATTGTTAAGATAATCTCCGCTGACTTCTAACAAGTAACCGGACATTGTGCAACTCGAAACCTTATTAGCATCCCAGTAGATTCTTAAGGCATTTTTACTTTCGAAAATACTCGATTCTTCTGTGGATCTCACATTCGAAATAGTATTATTTATAACGCTGACGGAAGAATTAGGTACTCCATGGTTATTCAACGCGAAGAGATTTTTCAGACCGCTTGTAGTAATATCATCGAACGTGTTACCCATCACAGACAAAATAATCACGGAGTTCACTGAATCAAAGGCCCAGCTGGCGTTTCTCGCAGCATAGTATGCCGAGCCTGCGGCATCGGAATTTTGGAAGACGATGCTCTCTGCCGCCAAAAAGGGATAAAAGCTTGAAATCGTCGGTAAAGATGTTTGCGATAACGTAAGCAAGAAGCTTCCAGCCGCAGTCTGAGATACTGCTGTATAGGTAGTACAAATCGTCTTATCGTTAACGAAGTTGATGTAACTTCCAAACTGCAAGACTTGAGAGTCAGTCGTTTGGATTCCTCTCATGACATTATTGTGGAACACTATTTGAGGATTCGTGCTTACGATACCGATAGACTGATCATTGAGGGTTATATTACTGAAGATGCAATTCGAAATCAGGAACGGTCTTGTCTGAGCGTAAATATATTTGCCTGCGGCGTTATAGGATTCACAACTGATTTGAGTGAATGAATTTGAGGTAAAATTGTACGAAATCAGCGCTGAGTCCTGCGAAATGGTAAAATCTTCGAAAGTTGAATCGAGCATGAGCAGCGTGCTGATTTTCGAGGAGCTTTGCATGAAGTCGCCAAAGTCTCTTATTGTGTTGTTTTTCGCTTGTAAGTTCGTAACGAGGAAAAAGATCACATCAGCGCCGATAACTGTAGAACTTTCAACGATATTGTCTTGGACTACCATTGACGACAGCAGGATTTGGAAAATCTCAATAGAACCCCACTGAGAGACTGTCGTGACTGAGACACCCACAGCTTTACTGTTTGCCAGCACTTTGCTCTGAGTGATTTGAATTTGATCAAACGGAATTTGCATGACGCTTTGGCTGAGAGTGTTCCCAGGGTAAGCGTAGATAAACGTATTAATAAAATACGCGTACCAATAAAGAGTGCTGTTCGTGAGGATCATGTTTTGCATTTGAAGGCCAGTCAAGAGAGCGCTGTTCAGGTTATTTACATAGACAACTGAGCTTTTATAGTTGATATTCGAGTTTTGGACGACCCAGTTCGCGAGCGTTATGTTCATCGCATTGTTTCCGTTCTGCGGATTGGTCAGTGTCGTAATGTAATGTTCATAGCCAGTCCCTCCTGAAATTTCTGTACCAAGAGTGACGTTATCTAAGAGGACATCTTGGATGCTCACGGAAAGTGTATAGGTCGCATACATGAATGATTTAGATGCACTGTTTGGCTGATTGAAGTTACAGTTGGATATTTTCAGTGAGGAAATATCAAGGCTGGTCATATTCAGTGAGTAAATTATATTAGGCATATAGAGGTCTCCATCTTCGCAAATAACATTGATTCCTCTTGCAGTTATGACTGAAGCAGCCAATGTAGCTGAGCCACCAATGATTGCTTGATTCTTTAAATCTCTTGTAGAGGCCGGAATGAAAAACGTAATATTGGTGATGTTGACTTCGCCAGGAGCGCTCAAATAAACCGTTTTGAATCCGTCAAAGGCGTATATTATATTTGACATTACTATTGTCGTGATTGTAAACATCTGGATGGCGTAAACAGAACCAGTTGAAGTTGTAAGCTTTTCGTCCGGTCCAAGAGTAGGTTCTGTGTTGTTGAAGCAGATATTGGTGAAGTCTACCGTGTAAATAGTGCTGAACTTGTTGATGTTGTTTGCACTTGAGAATTGGAGCGTTACACCATAGAACGCAACAGTGGTAAGTGTACTGAACGTTAACGGAGACGTCGTTAGGCTGACTATAGGGAGCTGACTGCAGTTTTTGAAATCTGAGAGGGTCTCGGTTAAAGATGGATAAGTGATATTGACAACACCACGTGTTGCTGATGCGCCTTTGATCGTGAGACCCGAAATCGGCAGTGTCTGGGAAGCGCACGAAGGAAGGAGGGTAACAGTGTTGCTGACCTCTAATAACGTACCTGAGGTATTAATAAGAGCTTCCAATGCTTCTTGGAGTGTTGGGTAGGTAGAACCCGAACTAGTCGAAAGACTCACATCAACATACACGTTTTTTGATCTGAGAGGAGCAATGAGAGCTGTAAGAAAGAAAAATGTCGAAATTAGCATGGCCAGTTGAGGCATAAGTTTCTGAAATCAATTAAATAATTAAGGTTTATTTGGGTGGTTAGTTTAAAAATAGCCCTCGCTCGTATATAAAAAAAATATTTCCGAACATACCAGTAGTGAGGGATTATAATTTTATTGCATCAAATCGGCGTTTTGAGGAAGAAAACTAAAAATTTCCGAGATCCTCAGATGTTGCTTTTGACCCCTAAAATTGAAATAACCAAAGAAAACGAAAAATTTAGAGAAGTATTTACGTCATTCTCAGATGATATCATGATGATGAATTAAGAATGGCTCCCTGATTGGTCCTGGGATTCCATAGAGGCGAATCCTAACGCTTAAGCGAACACAGTGGCTATTTCCGATGGAGTTATTCCGATTCTAAAATATTAAATAGGAGTTAGAGATCAGAATAAAATTTGACTGTTCTTATTGATATTCAAATCAGAAATGCGAGCGTACCAAAAGACTTGAACGCAACACAGCGAGGAGCCTAGACTTATAAAGAAAATTGTTGCTATGTTCATAAGCAAAGCTAAGATCTACTCTAGGAGAGCCTAATTTTTAACATTAATAAGAAATCCGAGACTAAATTGTATTTTTCGGCTTGTTGTGGGATTTATCGTTGGTTGCTCCCTCGAATACAACCCACAGAGCCGTTCGTATGCTAAAGAAGATCTCGAGGTGTTAAGCAATATTCAACTCGAAGAGAAAAAAAATTCACTAAAATAGAATACAAATCCTTCTGATACACAACAAATTTATTGCAGATTTATCCAGCCTTTGCATGTTTTATTCCAACTCTGAAATGCAATTTCCACAACAGAATTAGATTATATTTTTCAAAGGTCCAGAAAATTTAAGAGCAAAGACTATTTATTTATTTTGAATCGAAAAAATCTGCATATTCGAGAAGAGAGCTGTTTGCACTGGTCCAGTTAAAATTTTAAAGGAGTGATCAATATAAACACAAAGAAAAATGCAATATTTATTTGCGAGAGTTCTCAAGGCTTTTTATTTATTTTTTTTAATTTATGCAGGAAATGCTGCAAGGTCGTTAAGTGACCTTGATAAGCAAAGCGTAGCGCATTATCGTCTTATTAAGAACCAGCATCTGTAGTTTTTTAATGAGTGTGGTGAGTACCAAGCTCAATTTCAGTGGTTAGCACTGAACGTTTTTTTTTTTAAAAAAACCTGATTTCGGAAACATTGACCTGTTCTTTTACAATAGTCTTCCCTAGAAGTTAAGTGACTTGCGTCGATTGATGTAATACTCAAAATGGACTGTCAGATGCTTTGCTCGAACAGTGGTGTTTATTCAACCTCCAAACAAACAAAAATTTCAAAAACGCAAATCATGCATTTCGCTAACCCGAACGTTCAGCTGAAGTGCTTGATTGACTACTATTTGCATTTCTCGAGAACGAGATAGCAAAAGTACTTCGAAAATGCTGAAAACATGAAAGTCCCTTCTACTAATAATGACTTAATGTTCGAGATTTTGCCAAAATTAAAGGGACTTCTCCGAGTCTTCGTCGCTTGTGCTTACAGCAATCGCAAAGATTCACATCCCAATAACTATCTATCCTAATCGAAACTCAGCGATAAGAAGGCTCGCCCAGAACGAAGTTCATTAGAACGAGCGAATAGTGCTGAATTTATGACCCTCTAAACCATTCGCAAAGGCTCCTCCTTAGGTCATTGAGTTGGGAAATCTGAACTGAAGCTCCTCTGAATTCGCAAAAATCTACTTTAAAGAATTGGCTTTTTGGTTTGACTCTAACGACGCACTTTTCCACCACAAAACTCTCTGAAAAATTTGGATTGTGTGTTCTTTTTTAGCCACTCTAGCTATTCTTTGTAAAGATCAGAATAAATGTTATGAATGGGAAACATTTCCAGCTTGTTCTCGTTGCTGTAAGAGGAAACCACGTGGAATTAATGAATAAGGTAACTATAATGTGAACAGGAAGAATTTTGTCATTGCAGTGCCGAGTGAATTGCTTGTTTACAACAGGATGCCGGTTCTCAATTCCGGTGGGTTCCGAATTAAAAAAGCCAGTGGCGTCAATGTGATTTAAAATTTATTAAAGTCTGGATCCCGAGCTCAATTTTTGATGGTTAGAATAAAAAACATTGAAAAATGATAACTTTTTAAATACCTTTTATTTCAAACAAGACCACCCACTCTTATTAACCAGAAAGCCATTGAAAGGTAAACCTTTGATGCTCACTTGGCCTAAATTTCTTTATAAATCCCTCGAAAAGTGGCGCTAATCCAGCTCTAACTCCAGCCACAATCGAATTTATAATGATAAGAACTGTTTAATCTATATATATTTTCTTTAATTTTTATTTCAAAAAAGAGCTCCCTGAAATTCGATCTCTAAACCTTAAATGAGACTCTTCTCCATTGACATATTGCTCCTTGTACTCGGAGCAATCTACTCCGTCTACTCTCAGGACGTTATAGTCGATAACAGCATAGGAACAGCCTCAGGAAACAAATATCCAACTCTCAGTGCAGCCATGGCGGCTCTAGTGAATCCTACAACGAAAGAGCTCCTGTATGAGAACAGTACGATCACTTTCCTTTCATCCTGTGCTGGAAAAGCGCAAACTTTATCAAATTACGCTATTACTGGGAAAAATGGCGCTGGGACACTGGCGATGATGTATGCAATGCCTCCAGAAACTGTAAATACCTTCGCATATTGCAGTCAGATGCCTATCCTGAACCTTACGAACACCTCTCTGCTCTCATTGAGCAACCTTGATGCATTTACGGTTCTCGGAATGACTATTCAACTTAATGCGGTTACAACCAGAAATCGACTCGCCAATATTGGCACTGTGAACTTTACAAGCTTTTGCTTCAATAACACTGAGCCTAGACTCGGAACTAGCGGCAAACTTTCAGCGACGATCTCCAAGAATCTGTCGATCGAAGACGCTGGAAGAGCTTCCTTTAATAATGGAATTTACGTTTTAGATTCTCACAAAACGCTTTGGATAACCAGGACGACCGACGTCGACATCAACTACGTGACGATGCTGGTCTTGGCAAACAATCGAGACCAAATAACTGCTGCATTCAACATTTCGAACACCTCTCCTTTCAGTTCTACAGTCACTACGTATGGAATGAATGTCACTTGCCAATGGGCGGCCTTAGTCGTAGCTCCATACCTCGTCTATGCAACGAACATTACGACACTAATGGTGAACGCAACACAATATACAATGTGTCTCCTTGTTCAAACAGCTACTAGTCAGCAAAGCACTTTTGCCGCAGTGAACACAGAAAACTTCTACATTGACGGTCTCTACATGTTCAACGTTACTTACGGAGCTAATCCTCAAAAGTCCCGATAGCAACATCTTGAACCTAACTACCAGCACCCTCAGCGAACTCGTAAAAAGACCTTCGAT
>ENA-UOTX01000232-UOTX01000232.1-compost-metagenome-genome-assembly--contig:-NODE-232-length-62165-cov-10.331513_pt1 | contig 62165 bp, 30 predicted proteins | sample MGYA00238143_ERZ746982 | MGnify/ENA primary metagenome ERZ746982 (study PRJEB28758, sample SAMN06268862) | compost metagenome | isolation source: single cell | place: USA: California, Emeryville, Joint... | reverse complement strand
AAATCTAATTTGCAAATTAAAGTATGAAGGAAATAAGTATTCTCCAAGAAGTGACTAAACCTCGTTCAATTTCGACTAATATGGCAAATGTATGAATGATTATTCATATTTGACTCACAGAAGTTGATATCATATAATAAAAATTACTGAATGAATACCGATTCAGAATCTATACTTGATGATCCATCATGACCTGTGGGATGGGTCGATGTGATTTCAGTCTCCATGTGTTTTTGTTTAGATTCAAAATAATTTCGTAGCCTAGGGACTATCACGTACGCCAAAGCATCCATGAACCCTTGCAGTTGATAAAAATTCTGAAGCATAAGCTCAACGCCTGGGCTGACATCACCATTGTATTGCTTGACTAGAAGTATGATAAATACGGGTAACCAGCAAATGATGACGATGGCGGGATAAATTTGCAGACCTATCGACTCGATAATTCTGCTACTGACTCCTTTTTTTATCAATTCGCGACTTGTTAGCAGGAACCAAATTATACTCAATACAGCACACACTGTCGTCGGGAGCATAATCAGCAACACCATAGTTGCATCAAACTCATCTGGGAACGATTCATGGACGCACGTTTCTTCGGAATCTAGGTAAAAGGTGTAATTTGAAAGAGCTACAGCTGTTCCAATGGCGGATGAGACAGATCCACCGATAAGTACATAATATCTGAAAGACTTATGGAATGCCTCTGCGCTTTCCCGCGCAGTCATAATATAAATTGCATGACCAAAGAAAGAGCCTGTGAGCAAAGAAAGTGTCATAGTACCACGACAAATTCCCATTGCCAACCTACAGTAGATATCTCCTGGAGGATTGAAAAACATTCCGCTGATTTTTATGGGGTAGTAAATGAGGTTTGCAATGTTAATTGTCATCACCATTTTGCCTAGATTCTCTCTGTAAATCTTGGCGCGGAATCCGATCGCAACAACAACGGCCGCTGCTATGCATGATAGAATCCCTGTAGAAGAATATTTGAATTCTCGTGGAAGTAGTTCAGTTAATGCCATGTAACTTGGCTCGTGCTGAGTTAAAAATAAAATATTAAAGCCTCAGTTTTAGTATTGAGAAGGATAAGGATTTGCTGAAAGTCATGAGGAATTCGTGGATTTTTGGCAGCGATAAGTATAAAAATATTGCAATTGAAAGAAAAAAAGTGAAATCAACCCCCGCTCTAGTTGAAGAGGAGTATGTGCCGACCTTTTCTTATGAAAAGACTTTTCTAACTGGAAAATCTGGAAATATTATCAAGTTAGGAAAAAAAGAAGATATTCAAATAAAGAGTGAGCTTTCGAATATAATGTCTTAGGAAGAGCCTGATAAATTTGCTGCAGAATTTCAATGAGTGGCGCGAAAAATCCCTGAAAAAACTTTCAATGTCGGTTTTGAATGATGTCAATTACCACTGCCTTTGTTGTTAGCTATTTGATATTTGCAATTAACGCATCATATGATGAAGAGATGAAACAAAATGTGCTGAGAGAAGGTGCTTAATTATTTGTTTAACAAATTATTGAGTAGTGCTTCGGGCTTTCCATATTAAACCGGCAAACGGATCTTGAATCTATCATGAGAGAGACTACTAAATGTCTCATTACTCTCCCTAAGCACCATATTCCAGAAATATGTTTGTAGTGGGAGGATTCCACGATTTTATAAAGTACCATTTATTCAAGTTTTTATAAGATGAATTGAGTTTTCATGAAGCGATTTTGTTTTGCTCAAACATGTTAACTATTCTTATAACTTTGGACAAAGGAATGCTTGAGAGAATGCAAAGATTGAATAGTTGAAACTGCCAATACTCAGGCAGCACTAATAGCAGGACGAAAATAATAAAACTTGTACTGTTTTTGGAAAGAACAAGGAAAAATAAAGCTCTTAACATTTAACTAGGCATGACGAGCTCATAGCCATAGTAAGTTAAGGAAACCGAATCGCTTTTTCTTGTAAACTGCTCAAGAAACTAGTTTTACACCCATAACGCGTAATCCTACAAAATCGAATGAAGTTAGTTCCCTAGATATCACGAAATGTCCCTTCACTAGCCGATTGATTAAGATTGATATGATTCTACCTGATTAAGCCAATAATCTAACAGAGTTATCGAAACGAGGTTGTGTTTAACGTCAGCCACAAGCTTTAAAGAGCTAATATTCTCTCATTTTCAGCACAAACACTTAAATGCCTATTTCCCAAACTTTTATTTGTTTAAACATGAAAAACTATAAGTTACTCATTCGATTTCACCTTGAAATTAGCTTTTTAATCATAATTTGGCTCACAAAGCGTCTATACTCTCCACCCAGGCTCTCCCTGATGTCGAGTATCCTTGAAATTTACATGATTTGCATACAACCTACCGATTTCTATTATCTCACAGGCGGAATTGGGTTAATAGAAAGTTACAATAATCGAAAATACTTAGAAATTCTATTAATCTGATCTCGAGTAATAAAAATCGAGTCACTTAATCTCAGTGATTCCAGTGCGCGAAGCACCACTGGCCAAATGTGCACTAATTATAGATAGAGAAAGTCCCTGCCTGTTTCGCTGAAAAAACCTTCTTGAACCCATCCATTGCCATGCTCTGAAATTCACAACGCCCACCTATATATCTGGCGCTTTGGTAGGAGTTCCAAATCGATTCGGAAAAGAGGAAAAAAAAAAAACATAAATTCAACATCTATTCGTTGAAAAATTCTCAGCGTGCGAAAAACTTGGATTTCGATTTTGTGTATTAAATCTAGAGACAAAAAAGAGTTTTTGGAGTAGATGGTACCTTTCGTGTAGAATTATCCAAAGAATACACTTGAAAAAAAGAAAACAGAGGCTCAGGGTTTTTGTCAAGTCTTTTAATGGTTTCAATAATCTATTTGAAGACGGATCCTCCACATTGAACAAGGTATTTGGCTCTGTTTAAAAGCCTATTAAAATTCTAAAATAGCCTGTAATTATTACAGACCGAAAATAAAAGTTTCCTAAGGAGGCTCAGTTTATTTAATCAAGCGGAGTTTTTTGCTAAATAGCGTGCTGTGAATTATATTTTAGAGTGAGCTTTTAAGAAATGACAAGTCCTATATTTCAAAACGTTTTTCTTCAAGATAGCCAATCGCAGGCCCTTGAAGATTACTTCCATCAACTACTCTTAACCTCGAAGCCAGCTAAATCGGGTTTTGAGGGGAACGAGTGCTTGGACCAGACCGTATTGGAAAATTTTTGGTGCTCAATAAAAGAGACTTCCTCCAAGGAGGAACTCAAGCATCGGCTTTTAGCCTTTTATGAGGACTGTGAGGAGAAAACTGAGAAGGAAATGCTTATTTTGCTTGAAGTCCTGGAATACCTTTTCAGCAAATCCAGCAATAAAAACTTGGTCAAGGTTTTGGGAGAAGACGCGACTCTCGGTTTCCTAAAGTACGCCGTGTCATCAGAGGCTACTGAAGTCGTGAGAAGACGGACTGTCTACCTTATGAGCCTAATTGCTCAGAAAATTAAGCCTTTGCCAGAATTTTCTGCAATTCTTGAGCTCAAGTCCACAGTGGAAAAGGATTTAGGGCTTAAATACGAAGGCACCTTGAATTCGAGATATTTCCTCAATCCTACCGACAAGTACCCGTCTTCGCCTGGAAAGCAAACATTCTTCCCTGATAATCCATCAAATCCGAACCTAATTTTTGAGAATGTTTTCAGTAATCAAAAGGAGAATTTCGAGAGAAGCAGGCCAGAGAAGATAGAAACCAGAAAGATTATTGACGTTGATCTAAACGCCAACTTTCAGAACCTTTCCCTTGGGAACGGCAATAATGGCTATCCGTTCACAGGAGGAAATAATGACCTCGGATTCTCGTCAGAAAACCATCCTATGTTCAACCAAGTCGACATCCATTTGGATCCAAAGAGATTTTTGACGGGCTCCAATGACTCGAATGTTAATAGCACCGGAGATAGCTTAGGAGGATACCAATATAAAGCCACTATGCCCGAGAACTCTAAGAATTACTTCGAGCAGTTTGGGACTACCCAAATGCACCCGAACAATTACGGTTACGAACAACCAACTCAAAATCAATATCCAAACACCTGGATGAAAGGAGGAGATCCATACACTGTTATGTCCCCGACACTCCTAGAGCAGAGATCTTCACCAAAGCCAGAGAGATTAATGAATCTAAGAGTGAACACGACGAAGATAACAGAGTCCCCAATAATGAGCCCGACGAAAATATGGGCCCAGAACCAACAAATCGACTCGCCTATCATGATCAACTCTCCGCTAGGGCTAGCTTCCTCACCTACGCTGCAAGATTCGAATCGTCACATCCTCGAACAACTGGAAATGAAATATCTCACAAAGGGGATCCTCCAGCTTGAAGAATTGCTAGAATTTAAGAGACTGAATTGCCAGAAACCTAATTGCCCTTTGAGGAGTTTTATCGTTACTCAGAAGCAATTCATGTGCGAAAACGACATGTACGCGTGCCCCTTCTACCACAACCACGGAGACAGACGCCGCTATCCGCTTCACAAAAACAATTTGGCGAAATCATTTTATGTCCATGACAAGTTATGTGAAGATTGCTTTAATGATCCGAACAAACATAAAGGGCGCTGCTACTATTGCAAAAATTGGTTCGAACTTTTCTATCATCCAAAAAATTACAAACTAGTGCCTTGCACGAACAGGTACTGCGATAAAAAACCAAACTTCTGTCCCTTTTACCATCATATCAACGAAAAACTCGAATGGGATGCAATTTTGATGAATAGTTTCCAGTATGATCGAAGAAACATCATCTTTTCTGCTGAAATTTTGCGAAATCAAGCCAGTCAGCAACAGCAACAGCAGTCTCCAAATAAAATCAACCTATTAGGAACCAAGATCAACTCCAATAATTACCAGTCATCACCAATTCAGTCTCCCATGCAATACCGACAAACACAACAGCCACAGTCTCCTTACTACTCCCAAAACTTCCAACAATCGCAGTCTCCTTACCTACAAAACCAACAAGGCTTCCAATTACCACAGCAGCAACAGCAACCTCAAGTCCAATTACTAAATCTCAAACCACTCCAACAGCAGCAGCAATCAAATCAAATGTACAGCCCTCAATATCCACGACCCAATCTCATCGATTATCAACAGCAAAACACTAGCAGTCCTCAGAACTGGGGAGGCGAAAGTTACGGAAACTTCTCGACTGCTGAAACACAATATAACCAAGATCAATTCGAGAAGAAAGCGGTATGGAGTCCGAACACATACCAAACTAAGAAATCTCCTCTTAATCCCATCTCCCAGCCATTCTCAGGCAACAATTCGACGAATCATATTAAACAGCTGTTCTCAGGTCCTTCAAGCAACACAGGACCACAGCAGCTTAACTCCAATAATCAAGGAGGCAGTCCACTGCTCAACTATCAAGCAAACAATTCCTCTCTGCTCCAGCTCCAAAGTCTAAGTGGTCAAAGTAAATTCAACGATTTCAACGAAGACGCCATTAGAAACCACATCCAACGGAATCTGGATTTCTTTGACCTCGACCTGGTGGAAATCAGCGAAAAGGAGTCGCTTATTCTAAACAAGCCTCTTAGAAGCGGGATACTCAACGAGGATAACAAAGTACTAGAATTCGTTTCCTGCAAAGGCCCAACCCTGACTGATATACAAAAAGAAGAACTGTTACGGTCGATTTGCGGGTTCCTGAATGGAAGCGGCGGCCAAGTATACATCGGAGTAAATGATGAAGGCAAAGTTGTAGGAGTAAGTATGAACAACAAAGAATATCAGGCATTCAAGGAGGATATAGTAAACTCTCTGCTTGACTGCTTCTCACCTCCAGTTGATGACAGTTCATATACAATAAAGAGGTTCTATGTCCTTGAGTCCCCGAAACAGCAAATTAATCAAAATTCATGGAAAAATATCGTTATCGAGATAACAATCAAGGCGAACGAGAAGGTATACTTCTTGAAAGAGTATGGCAAGCAGCTCTGCTATCACAGATTCGATGGATCAACAAGAGCATTGCAAGGAGACCAAATTAATGAGCTCTTCAAGAAGAAAATGGGGATTTTATAATGATGCTGCAGACAGCAGGGCCAGACTCAAACCTACAACAAAGTTAACTAGGACCTGGCTATTTTTTATCAAAGACTCCAACGGGGCGTCTATCGTGAAGAAAAAGTTAAATACTGTGTTTAAAATATGTAGCTCCCATTTGAACGTAATGGCATGAAGTCAGCTAAAAGAATATGCGTTTTTTTTTTATTCCAAAGGGAATCAGAAGCAGATTCCTCATGTGAAAGTTTATACGAACTACTCTCTTTGACTAAGGCTTTTTTCATTGATAAACTTTCATGGTTATTCAAACTTAGTATTATATCATATTAATAGCAACATTAGACTTCCTCCAGTGATTAAAACTAATATACTGCATTACATTCAACTGTATTACCACAGTTGAGCACGTACAGATAATTACTTGTTGCTGATATTGAGATTTAATGATATTTATTCGCAAAAAGGCTTTGAAAGGGTAACATATATAAGGTAAATTTCAAGCAAATAGCAAGACTGATAAATGATAAATTTAATTCCTCTCATTGAATCTTCCTCTCAATTATTCCTTGAATTCGGTATCCGTCTCAGCGCGTTGCTCATTTAGCCATCGGTCGAAGGTGCCAAAGTCCTGATCTTCCTCGAAGGCGTAGGATAGTGTTTTCATACCTCGCCTCAGCAGTATGTACTTTCCTATAGTTATTTAATTAACAGCAAGGTTTGTTAGAATAGATTACTCATCGAACTCGGCCTTCTTCATGCCAACAAAGGTATGATCGGTTTTCTCGATAATCGAAATAACCAATTTAAAGTTTGTAAGGCAGTACTCCGATTCTCCAAAACGCTTTTGTGAATGTCTGAAAGCCGTTATAAAACTATCCAGTTATTTCAAATTGTATAACTCGAGCAAGGCAGGTTTTTGATTTTTACGCTATATTCGAATACATTCGCTTCGGTGCGGCTCTTATGATGATATATTCTAAGATTGGGATCATGTCATCAGCTCCGACTTCTTTTTTCGGTCCCAATGAAAGGGCCTGCATGACAAATTTCGTACATTCAATCATGCAATTAATTTTTTCCAATGGCGTGCGTTTATCATCGATTCTCAGCAGAACTATAAGGTACAAAGTAAGTTATTTGGAAATAATTAGTATAGAGAGAGAGACTTTTAGCAGCATAGTCCCACATCTCAGAGTGTCTAAACCTTTCAGGTATCTTGAGATGCTCGAAGGTGATCCACTCCAATTGTCTTGTTCGGAACCAGAAAAGAAGATCGGCGTCTGTTTCTCTGTTTGGAAATACCCTATAGCGAAAATTTATAGCTTATATCAGCAACGCAGCGTAATCTTACTTAGGGTATAATCTCTTTGCGAGGAAGCACTCAAGTTCATCCTTCACAAGGTCAGTATCGTCTGAAGTGACTTTTGTGAATTTCTCTTTAACAATATCGGCAACTTTGTCTATGTATGCACTGAAAATTTGATTCACCCTTTTTTTGGTTGAAAAAAAATATTCAGGGCTGTCGAGTTTGAAGCGTCTATTACCCATGTTTATCGTTTATATTCGCTCCTTCCTCTGCATGAATGCTTGCTTCTTTAATGAAATGATGCACTTCATGAAAATTTCCAAAAATTTCAATGAATCTAGCAGTTATGTCAGCAGTCAGGTTCGATAGATTTATGAAAAATTACTGAGAAATTGATGCGCAATGGCAAAGTTTGTCAGATATTAAATCCTCTTGAACATCTGTTGTTTTCCCTCTGCTCCTTTGACTCGCATCGCTTTTTTTCGATGTCTTGCTGGCATCCAAGCCAACGAAAAAAAATAGATTCTCTGATAACTCCTTCACAAGAGGTAGATTTCTATGCAAGCACGTATCCTGAGGACCCATCTCAATTTTTTCTTCGGGCGCAGTTACTGTCGAGCTGTTCAATGATGCATTTCTCCCTGACGTGGATGTCTTGTCATTCGACTTGTTTTTTGACAGTCCCATCCCTAGCTTCGCATTCAAGGCTCTCTTGATCTTAGGGCTCGTGATACAAAGAGGAATGCTGATTGTCTGAATGCATTCTCTGATCTTAGAGCGTTTCAAGGCCTTTGCCTTCTTCTCGTATAACTCTTCCAAAGCGGAGAAATTCTTGCGAATGGTATCGATTCCTCTAAAAAGCTGGAGCTTCATTTCCGCAATTTTCTCGTTGAGAGAAGAGGAAGATTGCTCGAATTCTAAAACAATTTCTTCAAAAAGCTTCTGGTAGTTATTTGCTCTGTAAGAGTTATCTAACTTCTTAAGGTAGGTAAGCAGAAGACGTGCCATGACTGAAGTTGGGGTTTTTTGAGAAAGTTTGCTCTGGGTATTGCTCTGGTAACAAAAAAGTTATTAATTCTCAGATCGGGTTCAAGGATAATGTACGTCTTGATATTTCTCTAGGAGATCTTCAATCATCACTGCTCCACTTGCGGAAATATGACTCATTTCTTGAAGGTCTTCAATTGAGATTAAGATCTGCTTCAAATAATGCTTCGAATAGACCAGAATCTGCAAAAGATGATAGGAAATTAGAGATATTCCTATTCGAGGTTTGAATGTGAGGAGTACCTGCTCCGACTCAGAAAGATTTGATAGATTCTTGGAGATTTTTCCAAACTCCTCGACGTAGTTTTTCGAGATGTCATGAGGGAAATAGATTTCGAAAAAATTGACATAAGCTTGCGAAGCGCGCAACTTTTGTCCGATGCTTGGGTCGCTTTTGTCTCCAAGGACATTATCTTCTTTATGATGATAGAGAATACTATCATAAGCAGAGAAGAATAGTTAATTTAACTCGCTTTTCAGATTATTATTCAATTTACTTTTTTGCATTTCTTACGACTCCTGAATTTATCTTGCCGATCTCATCGCTCAACCGCATGATGCTCTCTGCAAGAAGTTGGATCTCTTGCATTGAGATACTGATCGAGCGAGATCTAATTCTGCCGCTCTCTTGGGGAGAGACCTGTCCCTTGATAATTTCCTCGATCATTTTATCATTTATATCACATATTTCATTAAAATATTCTTCCATAGAGTAACTAGAGGACTATTATTAATAACAGAAGTGGAAGTCTGACTCTTACCGTAGTTCCTTTATATGCGAATTTAACACCGCCATGGGATCAGTGTCATTGTAATATTCTTCCGTCACAATATTTGCAAGAAATTTGGCGACTTGCTTCAGGTTATTAGACATCTCCGTCGTTTTATGAAGATCATCTACAATTCCATGATGTTCAGGTGCCAAGAAGAACGGAATGATCCATTTTGTGAAAAGGAAATTTCCAAGAACTCTCTGTAGGACTCTTCTCTTCGTGTTTGGGAACTAGATGTTGATATGACCAACAATAAATAAGGTTCCTCTTCCTCAATGCTTTTTTTACCTTTTCATTAGCAAACTTAAGAATTATGCAGCAGAGTATTTTAATTCCAACAGGCATGGAAGCTGCATTGTCAAAGAGAGATTTTAAGAAAGTGTTTGTGAAAAATTTCAATCTGGCGATATTTTGCTCAAACATTTTAACCACGACTAGATCAAACGACTTTGTTTCTCTTCGACTATTTGATGATTTAGGTCATGATGAAGTTGAGACTTACGTGTTTTTTGACGATTCTCGTGATTCTCGGATAACATCAAAATCATCAACTTCCACGAGTTCGATTTCACCATTGTCTCTATCTTTGTGCGAGTAGAAATAATCAAGGGCCTTTTTGTTTTTTGATACAAATCTCGGAGTGTTTCCTGGAGATAACAAATAATTCCGGCTTTCGAATATAAAGGAAAATGAACCTGCGGCATTCATCGAATCCAAACCGCTCGTATCTTCTAAAAGTTCTGCATCTTGAAGAAACGATGATGTTCGAGCCAGCTTCATAGCGTCCTGAGACAGAGTTGTTGTTGGCGGTGGCGACGCTTTCTCCTTCTTCATTTTATTAGATATACTATAACAGCATTTTATTCCCATTGCCAGTGGATTGAAAAGAACAAAAATTGTTACGTTGTCATATCAAGGATAATTTGCTCAGTTTCCTTTAGAATTGCGATAAGTGGTGTCTTTAGCACATTCTTTGAGTATCTTTTAAACTCGGAGCGTTTGACATATGACGAGAGAATCTTCTCAGTGAAACTATTCGTAGTGTTCAAATCTGAGATTTTCTCTGCTCGCTCAAATTCGACCTAAATTTTATTTCAGTTCATTTGTTAGAGAAACTTTTTTTTTATTGAATGCCTTTAATAGCTCAGCCAAGAGTCGAATGAGCTCGCGATTATATTTTGCGTCGATGAGGAGGTCATCGTAAAAGAAATTGCAGAGGGTTTCTTCGAGTATTTTGAGGCGATAGGTTTCGTTGTTGCTCTTAACAATCGTAGCGATTATTTGTGGGTTTTCGTACACTGTGAAAAGGAGATTTTTGACTGAAACTCTCGCATCTGAGAGCCCATCGTTGTCTTCATTGAGTAAATACTTCGTCAACTCTTCCTCTTTAAATTCCTCCTGATTTTTGTATTAGCGAATGAACAAGTGCTTGACAATACATTTTGGAGCTTTCGAAGCATTCTTTCGTTCGACTCAGAGATTTTAAGGCGGATATTGTTATACTGACTGTTTAATCTCACAATTTCTCGAGTGATATTTTCTCGGATATGCCATTCTTTGCACAAAAAACATTACCGATATGATCAATTTTTGTTTTATCTTTTGCAAGAAAATACCTCCTTTCACAATATGATGGTAATCCTTCAATTGATTTTGTAATTCTGCCCAATCAGTAATCTTATATAATCTGCGTGGGATTAGAACCTGTTTGCTCGTGGACATCCTGGATGGCACTGATACATATGTGATGAGATGACTATTACCAATAGAGTTACCATAATTGTCCTCGCTGATGCTATTTGTTCGAGTATTTTGTGTGTCATTTGAAGGACTCAATTTCAAATCAAGTGAAGCAGAACGATCATAAGGATTTTTATCGGCTAATTTAGGTTTTATTCATGATTTTGGCTAAGATTAGTACATTGTGGTTGAGATTGTGGTTGGGATTGTGTTCTAACCGGTGACTCAGTGATCACAAGATTATCTTTGGTTAACAAGGTGCTATTTTCAATCGACTGGGTATTTGATGCAATAGAAGCATTGGGAGAAAACTCAAGATTCCAAGTTTTTCCACTTAGAACACTTTGGTTGTCGACTAAAATAATATTGTCGAATCGTTGGTGATGCACGTGCGAAAACGATTTTATTACTTGTAGTATCACTAGGTCTGTGAACGACGACTGATTCACTATTTATTTCTATTTTTGATGACGGATCTTGATTTGATGGCTCAATGTTAGTTGAAGATAATGGCAGCCAATTACTGTATTGCTCTCCGAGTTGAGTTGGTTGATCCGGAAGTTTTTCCATGAGAAATCTTCGTAGACTTCCTTTTTGTTGATTTTAATATTTTCCGTACTTCAATAAGTTTATTTAATACGAGCTATATAATAAATGATACGACTCAGGTAGTCATTTTAATGAAGATAACCAATTTCAAACAGATATAGACATTCTGACAGAATTTTTTTTTTTTGCAAATATGATATGTCGCTCATTATTTAATTTACTTGACAAGGGCAAAACACCTGAGATTAATCACTTTCAAGCATCGAAACAGCAAAACAGAAAAAACTTGTGTTACTGACGAGTGATATTAATTACGAAAAGGTTTGCTTCTCGTCAATTTGGCTTCAAGGTGGGATAAAGTAACTATTGTCATGTTTTGCAGAGAAGTCCAGTACTTAGTGATCCTAGCGAACAATTTTAACTTTCTTGTAGACGGCGAAGATCCTGCAAAGAACGGGCAGTTCCGTCATATTATAATGCCTCCATTTCCAGTGAATTTGGGGTTGCCCAATTCCATGAAGTCGGTTTAAATAAATAGATTGGGAGTCATGGAAATTCTCTCCTGAATTTCTTAATAAATATTTTTTTGAAATTTGATGCTCGAGGAGGTTTCCAACACCTTCAGCTGGTAGCCATCATAGTATTTTCATATACAATTCTCCCAGAAATCAGATTAATATTGTTATTTCTGTCTTTTTGATTTTCTTCTCGGTATTTTATAAGGATGCGTCCTCTTTTTTTTTATTATAGTTGAAATAGAAAGGCCACAGTCTTCTACTCTTGGTCTCAGGATTTTAGCTACGAATGATCAAAATAGAGACCACAGAATTATGATTTAACAAATGCTGTTTAGAACTCTCTGACAGCTATCAAATTTAAGTCTTCAATCATAATTATCATCAAAGTTTTGAAAGGGACTAGTGCTGAAGGTTTAAAGTCAGTGTTCAATTTCCTTGACGAAATGTCTCCGAGTTGATTACCATTTTTCAGGACTGTCTCCAATCTGAACCCCTTCTGATACATACTTTGCTGATATTCTCATCATTATCATCATCAGCAGTAAGTAGATCAAATAAAAATCCCTGGAGATTTGTTTCTGTACACGCAGGTTTCAAACTGACTTGTGATTTAAATGGTTTTCCCTTCAGAACACCACATCTTCAACAGCAAAGAATCTTGAGCCACGCTTTTGCAGTAAGTTCATTTTTCTCAAGGCAGTCTTCCAAAATTTACTCATTGAACCGGATAAGCTGAAGTCTCCCCATTATATGTGTCAAGCAACAGGAGATGTTTTCAATTCTGTGCTCTGGTTTCGGACAGAGAAGACAAACATTTTTCAAAAATAGACTCAAGAGGATTTTTCTATATAGGTTCTCCAGTTAATTCAATTGATAAAGAGAAATAAATTATTAGAGTTGAATTATCCTCAAGACTCAATGAAAGCGCTGTTTTTGGTGATATCCATCATGCTTATAGCAACGATCGTTAAAGCTCACTGTAAATACATTGATACAGAATTGAATTGAACTTATTATTTTAAAGCCCAAGATGAAATTTCATTTGCCGAAGTGACACCAAACTGCCAAGTTGATACAACCACTCCAATTGTGACTTTCGCGCAGTGCTCTGTCGTTGCAAATCAACTACTTGCTTGCAGTTTTCAAAAGTTAATGAATGATGTCGTCAATAATAAGATTCTTACACAAGAAGCTGAAACAAAAAGCGAGATACTGAGAGATGGAATCGATGAATGGCACCGTAAATGCAAATCACGAGTTTTAAATCTCAAATATTCCAAATCATCTATTTAACGTGATTTTTGCCTTTCTTTTTATGTAACTCAACCTGCATTCACTTCAATTCAAAATGTTCATCTACTATTTGAATTGCCTTCAAATAATGGTGAAGCGACTAAGGAGTATTAAATTTTTACATTTTTACATAACCATGAAATGCAATAATGTTTCAAGAATAAATAATTTATGTATATGTAGAATACAACATTTCACTAGCGCTTTAGACTCCAAATTTTTGATCAAGCATAATTTCTCTGTTAATGAAACTCTTAACTATTTTCAAGGAGCAAGAAATTAACTAATCAGAAAAATTCGGCAACGATTTTCTATCTTTCATAAACTTAATTTTGTATAAGAGATGCAGTTATCTGACACAATTTTAATGCCCATCCTTATGATATTACACACGTACTTTGAAGTCTGAACATATTATCGCGAGTTTAATCTCCAAAAATTTCAGTAAAAGTTTCAAAATCCAAGCTCGCAAGATTAATTTCGGATTTTGGAAAGCTATAAAATGACACTAAATATCAATTTACCTGCCTCTAAGAACAATCGAGAAATTCAATAAACAAAACTGAGTGATACAAAAAGTAACTTTCATCCAACTGTATAGTCTCTGCTCAGGAATCATTTAAAAAGACAATATAATATGAGAAGAAAGACTAAAACGAGAAATCGCTCCAAATCAAATTTATTGATTTAGCTCAGGTCTCAAGTTATCAACGAGAGTGTCTGAAAAAATCGACATTATTTGGTTCTGGAGCTCTTCTGCTTCCTCCTTGAGTTCAAACAATGGACTATAAATTATCTTCATTGCAGCTATCTTCTCCCTTGCTTTAGCTAGTTGCTCCTTGAAATCAGTTGGCAGAGCGATAGCTCTGCAAACTTTACATCGCCCACAACATTCAACAGCGAATTTGCCCTTGCAATGATTATAGTGACGGTAGAGATGGGGATGATTGGACAATATCATAAAATCTCCAGCATTAGGATTCCTTTGAAGAAATTCTCTGTCATTTAGAATTTCCTGTAAAATAACAATGTTCATTAGCATTCTATTCAGAGAGAATAAGCACAATTTATAAAATCCAATGAATGTTTGCTGTTCTATTGCGTTTTGAAACTCATAAACTCTTGCCATCTCTTCTGCAACGTTCGAAGCGTTATCAAATTTCTCACCGAACCCATCTTTCGAGAATATCATCTGCCATTCAGCAAATGTGACCAAGCAGATTTTATTATTCTTGTAATGCGAAAAAATATTTTTGAGTTCTCCCCAGATATTATTGAGGACTCGTCTATGTAGTTCCACTGAAGCATTCGAGTCGAGGATGGCAATTTTTTGAGTGATTATTTGGGTCTCTATTATTTTTGAGAATAATCGAAAAATTGGGTCTAATAGGACATTTGCTTCTTCTTGCAAGAACAACAGCATGTGTTTGCAAAGTCTTCGGCAAAATTTGAGAGAATTTTTTCTAAAAGAGAGCTCTTTCGTTATTGTTCTCTCAGGTTCCGGAACTGTGTTCATTCGACCAATTGTCCTATCATCCGACTGCACCATTTTTCGTTCATTGATATCCTCCCATTTCTCAGGGGCAAGGTGCTCAGAGAGTGGGAATTTGAAATCATCTTCGTAGTATTCTTCCAACTTTTCGAGAAACCCGTCCACGCCGTCATCATCTCGAGATCGCTTTTGCAGCTAGGAAAAATGTTATTTGTGAAGAACCCTCAGTGTTACTTGGCCTCCGAAGCCGTTTGTATTGAGGATATTTGTAAATCTTTTATCGTTTTCTTCTGAGTTGTTATTTTGGTTCATCAAGATGATTGAATGTTTGATGTGATAAAAATCAATGTATTCAATAAATGATGTTGGAAATATTAAACGGACTGGGGTATTTTCATATCTTAAACAGCATCTTTGATTTGGGTAATTGGTTCTTCAAAATAGTAGATTCAACGGTGCGTTTATGAGACGAAGAAGTGATTCTATTTATTTAACGACTCATTAAACTCACTGATAAAATTAATCTGCAGTCTTCTGGAGTACAAGGAAAACATTAGAGATCCAACTAAAAATTTGCTAAAAACGAGTTTAGATTCGATATACCAGTAAAATCAAACTTAAAATCGCAAATTACTGATCGCGGGGATCAAGTAATAGGTTCTCTCTTGAATTGGTAAAGTTTTTGGTTCATTTCTTATCGTATAGAAGTCTAAACTTTAACAATGAATAGAGAAGAGGCCTGCTATTTTCGTGTTCGTGAATAATCGCGCTTCAATGAGATTTGAGTTCATAAAATGGGAGGATAATGGATAAAGTGGCAGAATTGAAGTCCAGAATTAGGTTATTTTCGGTTTACATCAAGAAAGCTTTTTGGACCGTTACTGATTGAGAAATTCAAAGAGATACAATCAATTCAGATTCGAAGAAATTGCTAAATTTTTATTTGAACGATTGCTGTATTAGATTTAGAGGTTAAATTAGAAACAGTGGGGTACTTTCAAGCTTCGGAAAAAATGTAACTAGTAGAGAATTGCCTTGAATGAAGATGGTCTTCCTAATCTCGAATCCTAGCGCTCCTCGTATCGACTGTTATTGCCTGGATGTACTTGTTCTAATGGCGGACTACTAATAATAAAGGATGATTTGCATATGATTCATTTGTTCAATAGGCACATTATCTGCAAGCATGTAATGTTGTTGTCAGACCTTTTGGTTTCATTATAGCTTTGATAACCCGGGTGAAAAGTTTATGGCATGGTCTGTAGAATTATGAGATTAATGGTTTTCTAATGATTTTTTTTTGAATATCAGGCAGACTGCTCAACGTCTTCTCTAATATGTGAGCTAAACGTATTAGCATTATGGACTCAAAAGAAAATTCTTGCTTTAGCGCCATATTCTCGGGGGATGAATTATATAAAGAGCCTTGCAAAGAATATAATGATGAAAACATTTTAGAGTTTAGAAATCTCAGAATCCCGAAGAAAGGACATTCTTATGAGATATTGATGTTTGGAGAGATTTTTCAGAGAGGAGATAACTCTAAAAAGAAACAAAATCTGCTTTGTGAGTGACATAACAGTAGTAATAATGATAGTTATGAGATAACTCTTCCATCTAAAATCTCTTCTCGAATGTCTCACAGTTAAATCATGAAAAAGAGTCAAATTACACTATTTGTTGAGGTAATCAGTGAATATTAACATAGAAATCTACTGGATATTGAGAGGATTATTTCTTCATGGTTTGAAGTCCAAAGAATGTCAAATATACAGTTGAAATTTATTTTCGAGGCACAGAAATTGATGAAAGTCTACTAAACTCAATAAACTCGCGATTTCACAGTGATCTCTCTGGATCATTTCAATGAGATTCCTCATGGAAAAACATCGAATATATGAGCCAAAAGCGATTCAATCTGGAAAAAATGCTTCATTTATGTTCTTTCAACAAAAACTTCTTTCATTAAAAGCAACACATCGCCTACAAAGCCATTAACGAATTGGGTACAAGCATATTAATTATTTAAGATAGCTAATAATTATATAGCTTCGATTTTCTATTATTTCTTGAGCATAAAAGATTAAATTCTAAAATAAGATCAAGCATAGTTTCCATTAAATTTCGTTAGAGTACTAATCTTACAATGAATGAACCCTCTACAGAAACCTATCACTTCTCAAGGCTAATGGCCCAAGAAACCTTAAAGTATTGTATCAAATCACCGTTTGAGTTTATTACCTGCCAAAACGAATATGATAAAATTACTCAATGGCAATTTTTCTATGTGCTTCTCAGATCCCACAATACAATCCATCTAGCAATCCTCGTTGAGCAGTAATTATATTTTATCGTTAGTTGTCTACACAGCGCAGCTCTCGAAGATGATGATGGAAGTTAATATTCAAAGAAGCAGCTTCTAAAAAATTGTTTAGAGCGACATTGAGATTGTAAATGTGAGAGCAATTCTCAAATTTTCCTCCCTTCCACTTTCCCTCTTTGGCTCGCTTAAATGCACCTCTTCAAGAATAGCAACAGATAATCGGAAATTATTAATGTAAAATATTCAAATAAAAAAAACTATATCCACGAATCACCTTATTACCATCGATCACCCAAATTTATATCAATTAACAGAATAACTTTGGTTTGATTTTACGTATTCAGTCATTTCAAATAATAACTAGCCTTCAGATGTCTTTCAAGAAAGCCATCCCTAGGAGAACTAACAATACGCCTTCTCATAGTTGGCCGGAACAATCTCTTGGCGGGATGAATGACTCAAAAACCGAATTCATTAATCCGCCTAGAAATTACCAAAAGGGAGATTCTGACCATTTCAACCAATCGAAGAGACTCGAGACGCATCTAGCTGAGATGTTGAATACACTTGTTCAGCAACGGACGTTAGCTCAAAAGGAAAGAGCTTTGCCAGCCCAATCCAATTCTGAGGTTTTAAACCTTGACGGCGCCAAAAGCGTCCATCAACCCACTATTATCAGCAATGCTACGAACGAGCATCAACTACCTTCACTTTCATCTATCAATCGAGATAATCTCATTGCTGAGTCACTGGAAAAACTAAGACGGATAAATGATTCTATGCAGACCAGTACATATGATGCTCCTCAACAGAGCGAGATAGAGTGTCAAAATTCGCATCCTGCTGCCAACAATTGTCAGAATAATGGCCATTCTGCCGATAGCAAAATTATTGCTGGTCGCGATGATGTTGTACTGTCCGAAACTAGTCAGAGAGAAAAGAAAAGACCCAAATTTGAATTACCACCAAAAGGCTCTGATGGAGAGGCACTCAATGCGGATGATGAAGTTGGAGACTATTCTCATAACTTGCTAAGCAAAGAGTCAAAACCATCAGAATTAAAGACGCAAGCCACAAATCAAGGGCTAGAGGAAAGAAAAAATCAGCCTAGCGCCAGAACTGAGAGTTCAAAACTTAATGAGCAGAACAAAGAGCTGTCAACTGAAAGTATATTTCCAAATAGATTCCTTGGGCCCACTTATGCAAATAATCCTATGGCTCTCCTCCAAAACTTACAAATTGCGGCCCAACTTCGTTCAGGATTTCCCCATTTGCTCGCTAATAACCCAGCTTATTCTCTCTTGAACCCTTTGATGTATAGTGCATTGTTACAAGGAGGCCAATATTCTCCCGGACTGCCTTTATTTATGAATCCAGAATTACTTTTGCTTCAAAGACAACTCGAGTTTCAACGTCTATTGGTCTCTCAAGCTCTTTCGGAGCAAAGAATCAATGGGCTTGGAGCAACTACTCAACTAGAGGCAAGTATAAATGCTCAGAAATCTCCCATCGCAGAATCTTCAGCAAATCAGTCCACAGTCATCACAGAAGTTACGAACAAAGAGTCTATATCACAAGAAAAACCAAAACCAGAAGTCACTCCTGAAACTGCTCTCAGGAAAGCTAAAAGAGGCGGTAACTCCGAAACAAAAGCAAAAGAAGCAACCACAACAAAACAACAAGTTGTTGAAGTAGCGCAAACAAGACGAACGAGGAACCTCTCAAAACAACCACCTAAAACAATAACAAATGAAGAAGTCCAAGACACTCTCATTCCTCCCCAGCAAATCTCAGCGCAAGAGCCTTCTCAACTTGAAGAAAATTTACCTCTCCAAGCAAAGAGAGTTACCAGGAATTCGAGAAAAACCCCAGAGAGGCCTCCTAATCAGGTCTTGACCTCGCATTTTACTGAGAAGATTTTCAAACCAAGAAAGAGAAATAGACTACAAATTCTTCACGAAGAAAGGGAGAAAACCAGTCAACAGAAGAAAAGCTTCAATAAACAATCTGATCAAGCTCAAGATAAAGACAATATAAGTGTTTTAACAACGGAGAGCTTTGGTAAGGAGACTTTACTTTCGTCTCAAGAGCCCAGAAAGGATACTAGAATAGGAGAGAGCTTTCAGGCGCGTATTCCTCAATTACAACTGAAAAAACCCGAGCCAATTCGGAAATTTAAGAGTGTTTGGAGTCCAAACGAAATTGAAGAGGCAGTGATGGAAGAGTTGATTGCTCTTGCAACGTCTGTCATAAAATCCAATTTTTGCCGACAAGATTTCCTTGCGAGATTACTGCGGCATAATAACATGGACGCTCAGCTCACATTGGATTTGTTGCAATCAAACGTGGATTATTTTTCGAATCTAATGAAATCAAAAAGAAGTTATAATTCGTTTAAGAAAATTGCTATTCCCGACATCGAAAACCCACTTACATGGTCGGATGGGGAAGACTAAAGATAGAATCACTAATATAGGAGATTTTTTAGGACTTAGTGAAATGAAGAAGATAGAGATAATTACTGGGTGCGAGTTTCAGAGCTTAGATTCAACTAACACTCATTAATTTAATTTTTTTTTATGTATTTCGATGAAGAATGTGTAATTGTTCAATAACAACAAAACCAACTAAGAGCCGTCATTAAACTGTCCTAAAGCAGCTGAAAATTCTAATCATATATTCTTTGTTGCTCCGCTTCAAATGAAGTAATATGAAGGAGTTAAATATTTTTCATTATTAACAATTTGAGTTTAGGTGAAAATAGAATAAAATAATAATTGGGCTGCTTCTTCACAAAGGTAATTAAATTCATACTAAGCTTTCCTTTGAATTCATTATATTATATATATAGAACACAATATTTAACCATGTAATGATCTACCAGGCATTTTAATATTCATTAACATTAGTATTAATCTGTGATTGAATTACAACTCACAAGCTCACTCTCTGAGGTCCTTTCTTTCACGTATTATCATTTTGTCCATAATATTGCTGTTTGATATCTTCTGAGGGCTCACGAAATTTTTATTAGCCCCTTCTTGACTACCATTGTTCGCAAACATACCTTCCCAACTGAACCCGTCCTGGTCCTCACGTGGCGAAAATCTCGTAATATCTAATGAGTTTTTCTTCGAATGCGTATTAACCTCCTTAGTGCCAAAAAGTGCTGCTTTATGATCAATAAATGGCTCTGGGTTAAGAGTTTGTGGGATCGTGTAGTTCAGGTTCGAAAAATCGTTCCAAGGGAAGAAATCGTGCTTTGGCGAACTCAAATTTGAGCCAATATGCTGTGCTTGGTCTCTATCGTCCTTTTGAATCAATCTTTCGAAAGTATTCGAGAAGATGTCGAAATCGCTATTAAAATTGTCAACCTTGTAAGGAGAAGCATGCGTCAAATTTTCCGTTGGAGGAGCTTTCATGGCTTTAGACTCATTGTTCAATCGATTCCTTGGAGCTAACACAAAGAATGCACCTAAATCCTTCTGTAATATCCTCCTTTCATTTTCTTGATGGTAATATGGGCAGATCTTCCCTCCAAGGCATTTTTTCAAAGTGCATTTTTTCGTTTTATAGTTCATTGGGTGAAACTCAGACTCCTTCCATCCATGAGACTTTGTACACTTCTCGTTGTTGCGGCACCCTCCTTCCTCATAACTCTTCACGAATTCTGACGTTTTCCATTCAGGGCACAGACTACAATCATAATTCAGCGAATTCTTGAGCTTTCTTCTATAATCTTGCCAATTATGAGCATACACACAAATTGTCTTATCATGTTCCGTTAGGTTGTAAGGACAGAACACTGTCTTGTAATGAAACATATAAAAGTCATCATCTCTTTCAAGCGTCTCGATAAGTTTGATTCGAATTTGCTTGGGGTCATGGGCGAATGAGCAATACTCTCCAAATTCGCACATGTTGGTTCTGTCTGGGTAAAACGAGCAAAATTTCGTCCTGTATTTCTCAGGGGTATACAACTGTTCAGCTCTGCTGTGCGCTTTTGGGCATGAATCTCCTTTTGGACACTTTTCTGGGCGGTCTGCATATTCACAAAGATCAGAAGAATAGTTCAGAGTCGGACGCCTTCGGTCTTTGGGGTAATGGTAATAAGGACATCGTTTGTGATCGTGTTTTGTTCTCGTTGTGCAAGGGAATACCTTGTATTTGGTCAGGTCTAATTCGGTAATTAGCTGTGGACTGGAATCGAATTCAGTGTTGGCTTCGTTAGCAGATGGCGAATCGTTGGGTGTATCGTCGTCCTTCGTGATTTCAAAAGCAGGATCAGGATAGCTGTTGATTGAGCTTCCAAAAACCTTAGGAGCTTCGTTGAATCTAGTTTGGTTGTTAAAGGGTTGAGTATGTGTCATTTCTGGTCCTTTTCTAAAATTTTTGCCTTCTGGCATATCGTATTGAAGTTTTTTTTTTAATTGATTATTATTTCTGTGAGAGAGAACCAATTATTAATCCGGGAAGCAGGTACTTGAAAAAAATTGTTGAGATCAAACTTCATATTCGATAAAATTTTAATTCGTGGTGATATCATAAATTTCGAAGCCAGGAATCCGATTACGACTAGCTTGTATCACTGTCTACTAGTTCTAAAATATTCACACGTGGAAGGGATGGTTTAATTCCGCATGGTTCTTTCAATTATTTTAGAAGCATTAACTTTTCGAACGTCAATCACGACAGAATAAGCACTGTCTGAATGAGAACACTGTTTCCGGCAAATTTGGAACAAAAAAACGGATTGAAGACCCTCTTGAAATGACAGCGATATTTTCCACACGTGCCAAGAGTTAAGGAAGCCGTTCTCTTTTTTGTTGCTTTTGGGAGTTTTGATCAGATTTGACTTATCAGAAATCAAATACAACAAAAATGATTTAGGAGAAATTGTTGGACGAATGCAATGTAAAGCCTATTATAATTTTAAAAGGAAGCTTCGAATGTTTATCCCTTAGAAATCACCTATCCATAATAAAATTGACTGAAAAGAGAAATTTCATAAAAGGTGCCCCAATGTGTTTTCAGATCATGGTCGTCAAGGATCACGACAATGTTGAATATTTTCGAAGATAAATATAAAAATACTCATGTTGGACATAGATCACGAACCTTATGGCTTCATCCCATCGATAATTATTTTAGAACAGAATAATCTAATGAATTGGTGATTTAATTTAATATTGTACAGCATCAGTTTTTCTTAAAATGCCTTTGAGATAAATGAGAAAGCTTGCCAGCTGAGTTCACTTTTGCCAACAAGATAGTGCGTCAAATTTTTTCTCATGACAGTAAACCTCTGAAAGCATGTTTTAGAAGAATCAAAAATTGATGTACTTATGATGCAACAAGTATTAACAGAGATGAAACACATTGGCTTTCTTCGGCCCTCAAAATGTTAACATGATACAAAATTAGTAAATAACAAAACATTTTTCAAATTTGATTATTTTGAACCGGCTTGAAAAGGTTCTCTTCATCTAAGGGTTGCTGATTTGGATAATATCCTTGGCTAGGCTGATACCCCTCGACTGGATTCCCTCGAATCGGTTGAAAATTAGGTCCCAACTGCATCTGCTGATGGATTGTGGTATGAGCGAACATATTTTGGAAGTCTCCTTGAGCAGGCTGGAGCCCTTCATTATAGACAACGAGGATCTGCTGATTTTCTGCAATAGGAGAATACACGTTTTGAGGCTCCATTAGTTGTTGTCCAATCTCTGTGTAATAATAATATTAAAATGAGAAATGTTAAAAAAGAAGGTAATTTTACCTATCTGGGCCTGATGAATTTGAGGTACATGAGTCACGGGAACAGTATAAACTGGCCCAGCGGACACAATAACGTCAAGATGAATCGTCATATATCTACCCCAGCCACGGAGAGACCAGCGAAGTCCTCTTTGCTGCCAAAAGTGGTCTTGGTTTTCACGGGCAATTAATGCGATGAGGTTGTTCTTGAATGAAGCATAATTCATAACTTGAAATATGACAAGAATAACAATAAAAATAGCGATTCCCAGACTCAGGTAGGAATGTCCAAGGTAGTTCCTGTTTAGGACATTGACAACAAGTGCAATGAAAGCGGCCATAGTCACAAGCATTAGGAATATACGAATGCAAACATGTTTTCCAGTCACTGCCCAAAATCTCGCCCAGAACTGATCGAAGTCTTGCTGAGAAATTCGGTTCTCTAGGTCTAAGGGGTTGATCCTAGGAGGTTTGGAACTCCAACACATCCCTCCGATTCTAAATCTGAGTCCCATCTCGCGATAGCCTTTTCGACTTTATTTTAATTTATTTATTCAGGTTCCGGAAAGTGAATTAGCGTTGAGGCTAGGGATATAAAAGCCACAAAGTGTAATTTGCGGCATTTCATTGGGTTTCACTCTCCAATACTTCTAACTTATGAAAGTAAACATGTTGCTCTTCTCCTTGGATCTGATGAGATAAAGTGGAAAACGTCAAACTCGATGTCTTAGCAACTCCCATTACATGGTATCCCTTGTTCTACAAAGTGTTTTTAGTAAGGAACTACGATTTCGAAAAAAAATAAAACATACGAGCTCGTCATTTAACAATATATAAATTGGTTGTAGAGACGAAATTTCTTGTTGTTTTCTCAATTTAATTAAGAAACACAAGGATTTCCACGTTGGAATTTTCTATTGAAATATTTTCTTATGTGTAATAGGTTCTATCTGTTTTATTTAAGAAAAATAGTGTTTCTTGATGGTTTGTTAAATTGATAACTTTTCACGAGCAAGTATTCTTTCTAAATTATAAATGATTCAGCTAAAGAGCACTGTTTTTATGGAAAAGGATCCTCCTCCTTCGTCTTAAAAATCATTAACTGAAAAAGAAACTCTATCGCTTATGAATGATAGATAACAGGTGCTCATATATATTAAAGCTTGAAGAAGGAAGGATGCTGCTTAAGATTGATCCCGCTTAAGATACAATAATATTTATTCATCAAACCGTTAACAATTATAGTTGTAAATTTATTTACGCAATAGACCTACAGTTCTGATTTAACCCTAGCAATATCATGGAACCCCATGCCGAGGACCCCAAGAAATGTAATCATCCTATCCCAACCCACCATTAATGAAATTCATCCGATTCGATTGCAGTTACTGGAGAAATAGTCGGAAATTGTACCGAAGTTCTAAAGAATTTGGATCCAAGAAAAGAAAAAGCAAAACTCGGAGAAAAAGTGAAGCAACTTATGTCCGAAGCCGACCAGAAGTAAACACCTCCTTTTATTTCAACAATCCGACTATGAAATTACCAGATTGTACGAATATTTTCTCACCAGTTTCTCCATCAAAGATGCCCAAGGACTCAAACTACCTTTCGAAGTCACAGGACCTGAAGAGAAATACATGCGTCGGCTTTATAAGGCTTATGCTGATACCTAGTAAATTGAAAACTTTACGTTCATTTCTCAATGTTTGTCTCATAGTGTGTACTCGCAATATAACAAAGTTCTTCAAGGATATAGCGATTTCGATAATGAACTTGTTCAGGCTCAAAAATGGCAGTACCCAAATGAGATTGGCACCTTTGCTCCAGACAATAAACGACCCATCGACAAGAACTATGTAGACGTTCACTCAAACGTGAAACATTTTAACCCTGGCTACGTTCTCGGAGAGGATCTTAATCCCTATTTGCATCATCTTTTGGACAAGAAACCCTTCAGCGATGTTACTAATACTCGTGTGCAGTTCCTTCGGCAGTTTGAGGAGTTTTATGATAGTAAAATGTTCGAAATTCACCAAAAGAAGGAAAGGGAACGAAGATTAAAAGAGGAGGAAGAAATTAGAAAGAAGGAGAAAGAAAGGAGAGAAATAATGGAGTCGCAAAGAACAGCTCCTTTAGGTTAGATATATAACCTCGATCGGCAAATAATTTAGCAAATTATTTATTTAGGTTCTAAGGAACCTGTCACAACGCTCCGCGATTCGCAGGCCTCGTTTTACAGACCGCTCCAATCAAACGTAATTTTATTGCTCTATGATCGTCCAGTCAAGTTTTTGGGGATATAGTTGGGTACTTACCCCGTGAGACCGACAAGCTCTTATGATTATCCGTTGATAAAAAACGAAGCGTATAAATCAGATTTCAGATCTGACGTTAAAAACATCGCTCCACACAAAAATGTTTTCACTGAGCCATATAGAAAATATGATTTCCAGCCAACTTCTCCGGAGAGATTTGTAAATCGTTTTTGCATTCTGAAGCATGATTAGTTGTCGATTAGGTTCCTGGAGGAATGTTTCAACAGTCACCAATATATATGAGAGAAGAGGCGACTCCGGAACGACGAGGAAGACCTTTCGGTGAATCAGGGGCTCGTGGGTATTCTGAAAGCTCTTATAAAAGTAAATTGAGCTTGGAAATTAATTTTAACGGAGTATGAATTCACAGAAGAGCCACCGACGAGAGACACCCAACCAAGCTACGTTCAGAAGCTCAGTGAGACTCATCCGATGAGAGGTGAAATTCAATTTAATTGGAAAAAAATATATTGATTTGTGTTTGATAAGCAGTAAAAGCAGAGATACTTGAATCATGGAAAGCCTATCAAGAAACTAGCCCAAACAGAATTCGGGATTACGACGAATCGACAAAAGCATCTATAGATAACTTTTTTAGCACTGCCAAGAAACTTCGAGCCGAAAAAGCAAGTTTGTTGTCTTCCTAATTCGATTTGTTCGTCAATAGACTAGAGTTTTGGTGTTCGTCTGAATTTGTTTTACTCCTAAAGAATAAATTGTTATAGTATGAGTTGCTGCATAGTCAATTGTTCTTTGAAATTTACTTGACTAATAAAATCTCAAAAAAATCTATAACAACTTCCACTTGTAGAATCGAAGGAAAGGTATGAAGCACAGAAATTTCATTGATGAACCTTGATCTTCGTGGGTTGTTTTATATTCATGAAGTTAGCTCGTTTATTTAGATACTCCAACCTTCATTTTCAGAAAAGAAGATGTGTTGATTCAGTTTCTTTTAAGAATAATAACGCTCTATGCTCAAATTTAAAGAAGCTAATCTCTCTAGCATTCTTAAAAGAAAAGAGACAATTTTTTTGTTTAATGCTTGTAAATGTTATTTCGTGGGATTTTTGATTTTTATGCAACAATAAAAAGTATCAAATTTTCGTAACTTGTCAATTAATTATTCCAGTAGGAATAATTTTTTTAAGCCTTGATTCCATGCGTGCATCATAAATTTTATTATTATTAAAAAAAATAAAGGCTATTTCATTCTATATGATCTACTCTTAGATATCTCGGCAGTTTCCATTCTTCATTAGCAAGGCGACGCAATCCTCCACGCTACCGCATTGAGTAGGGTAGAAGTTTCCTACATTGTTTGCATAGGAACAAGCTTTTTTTAATTGGTGAACTCTTCCGGTCCAAGGTTCATCCCAGATATCAGCACTGACTAATTTGCTGCCGGAATCGGATCTAACTTCCACAAGGAGCTTGGACAAGGTTCCAGAGACTACTTGCGTGGAATATTGCATCACGATAACTTCAGTAGGATTCTGAATTTCATAGGAACCTCCGAGGTTGTGAACTTGTTCCAGACCCGCATTTAAAAGAGCTTTTAAATCCGGGGTGATGGTTGTAGGCTGTGCAATTGGAGCTCCCAGGATGACTTCACTGTAGCCAACGAAGAAAGCCAGTTGTAAGACGATCAAGACGAATGTAATCTTTGTCATTTTGAAATGTGTTAGTGTATTTAGTCGGTTTTGTTAATTATCTTTTGTTTGTATGGTTTCTTGTAAATTCTGGTGCCTTAAATACACAAAGGTTTCAGATTACTGTCTTTCGAGCTGAAGAAAAATGGAAATTCCGATTTTTGGAACGCATGGAATTAATGCATTACATGGTTGAAAGAAGGGTTCGAGATGATTAAAGAACTGACTATTGCCAGTATATTAAGAATTTTAGAATTGCAGATTACTGTTAATTCAGTATTTCATTCGTTGCGCAGCGTTCATGAAGTACTTACAACCAGTGCTTACTCGGAACCCATGCAGAGGACCCCCTATGAATTCGTTATTCCAAAAGCACTCAAACAATGTAGAAAGCCTTGAGAGCACTGAGTTCGGAGAAGAATTATTAACTTTGATATGAAACTTAAATCAATGATTCTGAAATTTAGAGGCAACCCAATCGATGTGATAAGCTGACACATTGCCTGGAGGAAAGTGATATATTTATTGAATAAGACCGTTTGTGAAAAGTAAAGTAGAAAAAAATGGCTGATTATTGGCAGTTGCAATTCTAATAATAATGTTATTAGCAACGCATTCCTCATCAAAAACCTTTGGAAACTCATTTTGCTATGACAAGGTTCCGAATTCGGTGCTAGATCCTCCTTAATCAGTCATCAACGTCAAAAAATGCGAAAAACATTACAAAATGTCAGTTTCTGAACTATAAGAGGAAAGCTTATCAAATTTCATTAGGAAAGGTAACTTAAGCCCTTCTCCGAACATCGTTATTACAATTTAGAAAGTAATATATTAGAAAAATGAAGAAGAAATCGTAGTTCAGATCAGCTTTGAAGCATTCAAACTAAATTCACCCTCAGACTATTTGGCGGTTTTAAGAAATAAATTTAAAGTTCTCAAGAGTGCTTCCATCCTTTGCCAAAAATGCTGATGACACCATGCTCAACCACCAATAATGACTCGCAAAAACAAATATGGTTTTTCTAGATTATATTAACTAGAGTGATATCAAAGAAAGCTGAGCCACTCGACTGCATTCAAATCGAAAAGTTCTTTGAAAATAAGATGCAACAGGGTTCAGTAGACATGTAGATCAAATAATTGTGTAGAACAATTACTTGAGGAAAATACGACTGACCGAAGGAGGAAAGAGCAGCTTACACTGTCTAACTATTCTACACTGATTTTCAGCGACTGAAAAAATTTATTTGAAATGACCGCACTCATCACATACTGAAAGTTTTTATTCCTATTAACATTCCAATTAAAATCTCTACTCTGCATTTCTATTCACCTTGGCTTGGGAAGGACCTCAAATTGAGTAAGTACTAGCCTTTCGAAGTTCTTAAGGCCTTTAAACTTCATTACCGCGGGTTTTTCAAAATTAGAGGGCGCAGTCTAATAATTTTTTAACCAGCTCACTCCTGAACCTTCAGAGAGTTCTCAGCAATAAGAGAAGCTATGTGTATTAAGTATTTAATTCAAGAAAATTCACAAAGTTTATTTGCCTCGCGAACTTTCGAAAAAAACCTCTTGATCGCATCAGTAATTCTTCCACCGTATCATTAAGAAAGAGGAATGATATAACAAAGAGTTGCATATTTACCATTAAATGGTAAAGCAATGCAAAATGAATCAAAGATAATCTATTTTTTTTTGTTTGTTTGTTTTTTTCTTGGGCTCACATAAGATCTCTCTTTTTTTTTCATATTTTGCCAGGTTAGGTAAGAATACAACGCTTAAATAGTTTCTGAATTGGAATCGTCACAACCCTAAGAAGTTCTGGGGATTTGTATTGCTGCGTTCAAAGTTTTTGCACATGCTTTCCCATGCAAACTGTGGAAGAATATAAAGAATAGCACACTCTCAAAAATACGCTCAGAACACTTGACTGAAGTTGACGCGATAGGACAAAGCCACCTTGCACAGTCAACTGGTTCGTTAAGACTATTCAAAATAGTTGACCCGTCAAACTGTTGCAGTTTTGAATCATACCCAATGACTCGAGTCCATTCTCATCTTTCAAAAAAGACTTTTCTGAATTAATCCTATTTTGGTATTTAATGCAAATTAATTTCTGCAATGTATCATCAATAAAATGAGAAAATGACAATTTAAGCATGAAGCCAAGGATATATAAGTATTATATGTTTCCAAGTCCAAGCTTGGAGTTTGTCTTATCCTCTGCAGACTGCGATTCAAGTAAGTCTCCTTACTTCGATAGTATTAGTGAAAATTTTTGAATCACAATCAAACGTTCTTGATATGTCTGTTTATCTATCACTTGAAGTCCATCTAAGCTTGGAAGTAGTCTTCTTTCATTTTTCAACCGAATTGTGTGCCCCAGCAGGACTTAGCCAACAAAAAAAAGCAGAATTGTTGAAAGGGTAGCGTGTAAAAGCCCGAAGGTTATATCTAAAATCTCCCATTTATTTCATTGGATTTGGATAGTGATACACTGCTCCTGAATTTTGCAACTGAGTTCTTTCTTGAAAAAGCTATGCGGATACAGGAACCGCTGCTGTACTAGATTTGTAATTTAATGCATAGTACTAACCATCATTCCTTACAAGCCCACACCAATATCCATGCATTACTTAGGAAATAATTTTAATTTTCCATTAAGCACTCTCTTCTCCTGATACCCTCTAAATTTATTCTATTTTGAGTCTCTCTAATCTCAATCAAGCAAGATTATTTTCCCAAAATATAAGATTACTCAGATATAAAGCAGTAGCTTTCCCAGCTTAGCATTGTTTTCATTGAAAATCGTCATATCTAGCCATTTATTTATTGATGCCTTTTCTCACAGTGAATTAGCCCTTTTGCTTTCTGTTGCTAAGATATCTCTGCTGAGTCATCTTCATTCGTGCCAAAGCGAAATAGAAATAGAAAACCGCTTATTTCTGAGGCTGCCGACAAGGGTTATTCAATACTCCGAATCTAGCCAATAGGAAACCATGGTTTGATCATAAAAATCGAAAATTCGCTTCAATACTCCATAAGCATCCTTTATATTGAATCATCGAGGCAATCCTAATTTCAGATCACAATCGATTGTAACCAAGAATTAGATCCTTGAATAGTATATCAAAATTTCATGTGGCGATGCAGAAATTCTCATTGTTTCAAAGAATATAAAAATATATACTTGCAAAGGAGGCCACACCCAACTTTCCTATCATTTAATGCCAATAAACTGACGAGTGTCGCACTACGATGCTAGAGATTGTCATCTAATCGTAGGCTTCAAGCGAAGTTGTGAATGATAAATTTTCATCACGAAGCATGCTTCCTTCGGCTCAGAGCAATATAACTTCAAGGTATCGAATTTTTTATTGAGAATGAAATGGCAATGGAAAACCCTAGATCAAGACTCTCGCGGGATTTCAAATTGAAACAAAGTGTTGGTTCTCAATGTGCGTCATTTGGAACCAAGCGGAACTCTGCTCAGGTTAAATGGCTTGTATATATTATTTCCGAAATTGTCAGTATTAAAAGAATTTTTTCGTTGATTATAATTTAACTAAGCAATTTCCAAGCTCCTATCAAACTGAAAGATTTTGAAAAACTTGGTATTTATATATTTCAAATTATGACGCATTTCTCGCAAAAAAGAGAAATTATTCTTATTAGCGTTCGGTGGCGGGAAAGTTGAGTCTGGTTGTGCTTTTTAAAGGCTCGAATTAATTAGATTGATTACACTGAATTCTAAATTGGATTCGGTTTTTATTTAGTTTTAACTTTGAGGTATTAATCACTCAAAATTGAATTCATAATTTATTTGTTTTGCTGCAGATGCATCTTAGATCTTTAAATCCAGAAATTATTAAATCTCTCAAGGAAAATTTGATTAAGAAAGTAAAAACTTAAAATCTATTTAGAAACAAAAAAAAATATATAAAAGAATGGAAAAGTCCTATGACCTCATCGCACTTCAAAGACTGCTCCTTCTACAGCAGCAAGCCGAAGCGATAATAGAAGAACGAAACAAAATCGCTTCTCTGAGTCGAAGTATCAATCCATACGCAGGTGGCTTTAGACAACAGATTGAATCTCCAAGGCTGTTCCCACAGCAGAGATTGCCCCCTGAGTATCTGCCGGTCCAAGAAATTAATAAAGTCTTACAAACCCGCGCCACTATTAATCAAATCGCGATGAGTCAAATCCAAAATCACACGCCTTTTGGGTGTACTTCATGGAATACCCTACAGGTCCTTTCCAACAACCCTCCGCCTCTAAAATCAGATATTCTTATCCCTAGCGTATTAATTTTTCCATTGCTAAGTTTTTATAATGGATTATAGAAGGAAGAGAAACCAAAAGATCTAAAAGACCTCCCTAAAATTACTAAAATCGTTGAGAGCGAAAGCAAAAAAGAAAACGAAAACTCTGTGATGCAGGCTCCATCAAAGGACGAGCAGAATTTAACGAGCAAGGCTGACATGAGTATTTTAGCACAGTTCCTGCCAAAAAAGAAGAGAAGATACGCATGTGAAGTTGCTCGTAACTATAAATGTCCATTTCCGGGCTGCGCGAAAGCTTATGGGTATACTACCAAATAATTAGATTTGGTTTTTATTTTTTTGGTTTTTAGTCATGAATCATCGCTGAAGGTTCATCTGAGAAATAAGCACGCATAGAAGAAGAAGAGAGCAAACAAGAGGAGGAAGTCAGGCTGTTGAATTACGTCACCCTTGAACCATTTTTGATTTTGGTTGAAGAAATTTGTAATATAAAACTTAATATTTGCATAGAATCCCATATAACTGTGTTGAGTGAACAGCTCGACACACCATACACACAATTTAATTTTTTTCACAACACTCCGAATTGTTGTTGTTTCCTTACTGTTTAAAAAACAAACCTTTATTCCCAAATATCAGTTGTCGTGCATTTTCCTAATTTAAACGAATATTCCGCACCATATCCAGACGAACAAATGCACTAACTCTATAGATTTTTCCTCTCATTAGGTTGAACTCAGGACCTAGCTAGTGCGCGGTCACTCGGAGCAGCTAAATTTCTAAGAATCGCAATAAAGAAGTGAGCATTGCTGTGGTTTTGGATTATACTCGTTGATTCTCGAACAATAAATATGTGCTTTAATGAAATCGTAAGGATACATCAAAACTCACCTTAACTCCTAGATATCTCTCGGTAAATTGCATAAATTCGATGAAATATCCCACAGCTCTGCGGCTAAAGCACTATTTCGGGCCAGACCTGAAGAGATATGAGACGTGTTATCTCTATAATATCCACCCTTTTCAAGTATGTCAAAATCCAGCACAGAAGTGTATAGGATAACTTGAGCCCCTTCCCAAGCTGTCCTCGAGACGTAGTAATAAAAAGGCAAAGCAAGTAGAAGTATCAGCCTTGTTTGAATGACATTGATGATAGTTTTCCAAGAGAATCTTCCAGTTATCAGCTTCGTTCGACAGAATCCAGGAGAAATAGCCACGGTTTTAATATTCAAGCCGTTCTCATCCAAAAGTCTTTGTAAATGATTTGTAAACATAACCTGCAATAGCTTGCTTTGTCTGTAAGCAGCCGAATTCGAGTATCCTATATCCAGATTGATATTTGCCATATCAAAGAAAGTGACCCGCTTATGTAATTCAGAAAAAACATTGATTATCCTTGATGAAGGAGTGGCTTTCATGGTGCTTAGCAGCAGTCGTGTTAGATGGAAATGCCCGAGATAGTTTACTGCAAAATGTAATTCATGTCCTTCAGAAGTTAGTTTTCTTTCGCGATCCTTGAGCGAAATCCCGGCGTTGTTGATGAGAATGTCGAGTTTTTGATAATTAGCCATGAACTCGTCAGCGAATTTTTTAATGGACGCTGAATTTTCAAGATCGATGTGCATATAGCGAAGTTTGCTGTTATTTGTTGCTCTTCTGATTTTTGCGATCGCTCTTTGAGTTTTGTTTTCGTCTCTGCAAGCGAAGATGATAGTCGCTCCCATCTTTGCGAGTTCGTTGGCCGCCTGCATTCCGATTCCATCAGAGGAACCTGTAATTATGACGATCTTTTCAGAGAGGTCTTTGACTATTTTATTTTTCAGCCTGTTATGGATCCAGACTTTTCTCAGAAGAAATAAGCCGACGCCTGCTGTAATAATAGTCTTGATGACGAATCTTTTGACGTTCTCAATGCTTTCCAACATTTGGAATTGGATATGAAATTCGAAATGAGATTAATAAATTTAATAAGTTTAGCAGGCTCTGATATTCAGAACATGTGAGATGAGAAATTTCGTATGAAATTGAAGAGGTTTTCGTTGATGGCTCAACGAGAATATCCTATGGATTGGAGATTTTACTTCAATAGCTGATAGAATCCTGCACTACAGTAAAATTAAGCAAGGACTGTTGACTATTCTAATCTAGAAGATGATCGGTTAATTTTGTTAAGTCTGGGTTGGATTTTTACTGATTGATCGGTTGTTTTCCTTTATTACATTCTTTCGCTTTGAGGAATATTGGTAGAAAATCTCTATCGGACTGTGATTAAGTTGTAAATTGAACTCATGATAAGATTTCAAGAGATATTCAAATCACTAATGTCTTTAAAATATAAGTAAAATGAAGAGTTGAATCGACTCCTTCCAAATCATCACAGGGGTATTTTTTCTCTTTCATACAATTAAGAAGCAGTTGAGATCTTTACCGAAAACAAGTTTAACATATTCACAATTAATTTAATTTAAAGATATTGGACAAAGTAAAAGCTCTGTCGTTTTTGAATCAAAAATATTCACATTTTAGAGCTTTTCAATATTTTATTACGCAACTAAAACACAAAACGATGAAGGCAGGAACAGAGCAGAAAAGAAGCAATTCAACATTGAACTGTTCAAGTTTCGCAAGATTTTCTCGAATGAGACCAGAATCTGTTGATCCAGCAAGTTTTAATGCTCAGCAGCCGAACAGTAAGCAACCGTCAGGAGGGATTTTAAAGCGGATTTTGACACCACACACAAGCAACGAGACTCTTACTAATTCTCTTGTAACGACTGGAAAATTTCCCTTTCTTTCCAATACGGCAACGAATGTATCAAGCAAACACCGTAACTTAAACAAATCGACTTTACAAATATTTTCGGCTCAATATGCTGACCTGGAACAGACAGCACACAATTATACTCCATATGTGGCCATAGGGAAGCAATGTGATGTCAACCAAATCAAGAACCTGTCAAATTCGATGAAAATGAGAACGAAATCGAGAAACAGCGGGAAAATGTACATTACGGATTTATGGTCTGGAAAGCAATTTAAAATGGTGCAAATTTTATCAGGTGTTGGTGCTGAGAAAAGCAAGTTCGAATCTCTCAAGAGAGCCCCAAAAATCAAAAAGAATAAATCTCTTGAGGAGTATTTCTTTAGAAGGCATACCCAAGAAATTAGAGATGCGGCAAATTGGCTTGAAGAGTTGGAGAAATCAGGTGTTATCAAGATAGGTGATTCTGGAAAGGAACCAACTTCTGCGGCAGCAACAACAACTGCTATGACAAATTATAGTTTTGATAGCCCACTCATTTTCAACTCTTCTGATGTGAGTGTGGAGGAAAAAGAAAATAAGAATAAAAGTTCAGTCCAGACAAACTTCGCGTCCAGATTCGAGTCTCCATTTGCAAAACTACAACACAAAAAATCTGTTTCTTGCACACCAACAGCAAATCGGGTTTCGCCTGCTAATTTAGAGCCATATAAAGTGAGCTATGAGGTCAGTAGAAACAAATTATTCTCAAGAGCTGAATCAACAAAGGTGAGCAATCATCTTTTGTTCTTTGCTAAACTTTTTGCATCATTAGCCTCGGTCACCAATAAAAGTGTTGGAGTTATCACCTTTTCATAAAAAGGAGAGAATCTCTGCTTCTCCGAAGCAGAAGTTTGTAAGGGTAGCTGACCGGAGTCCAAGCGATTCAATTGGAGATCCAGGAAAAAGTCTGCGATCAAGTTCAGTATCGATACCGAGGAAGTTGGATACGCAAGCTCCATTGTCCCTGCTAAGTGAGGAATGTTCCGCCAATCTGAAATTTTCTTCAGCAATAGACTGGATATTGAGTGAATGTGACGAGCAATGCCCAGAAAAACCTGAAAAAAGGTAATATTTATAATTTTGATCAACATTTGTATTTATTTGCATTTAGAGAGAGGATGAGGTTATCTGTTGACAGACTATATACAACACAATCTGACGCGAGAAGTAAAAGAGCATCGCTTTCTAGGATGGGAAGTAAGAAAGGATACACAAACCTTTTCAAAACAGACAGCAATTACCAGCCAAAAATGGATGGAATTAAACCGAAGGCGCTTGATTTTAGCAAACTATTTTAAAGCTAATCTGAGCTCCTAAGCTTTCAATTCGATCATTCGTGAATTTTGTTTACAATCTTGTTCATAAAGTATATAATTTTTTTCTTTGTCACAACATAAAATTGATGACTTTTGCTTGTGAAGTGTTGCTGAAAATATAACAATAAAGGCTGAGGAAAGTATGAAGTAAATTGATATAGCATCGTTGATCGACCACGGAACACGAGTCAATCTTACCTCTTTAAAAATTAATGTCTCAGTGCTGAAAGATTTATCATTTTGACTCAAAAACTAACTCAAAAGTATGAGTAACATATCATCGACTGAGATTTTTTCAACAGTATTCAAGCTTCCTGTTTTTTTAGTATTCAATGTGGGCTGAATAAGTTTTTAAATGAAGTAACTACTAACTACTGATGTAACTAAATGCTTAGTACGTATTCCATCTATATCTTATAACACAAACAAGAGATCATCTCACACTAAGATAACATACTAAGACCAGAACAGGAGTACCTTGTCATGAATGATTTTATCGCACGTGGGACATTTCTTATATAATATTGAGCAGTCTTGGCAGACTAGGAAATGGTTGCAGGGCAGAAAAAGAAAAGCTCTCCTCTTCTCGAAGCATCTGACACAAGCTTCTCTGCTAGTGAGCCCTGATTTAAGAACTTGACCTGAAAATTTCTTTTCTTTTATATTTTGGGTCGCTCCATTTTCTTCTGTACGATTTACTTCAGGTTGAGCGCGAGCTTCGATTGACTTTCGAAAATCCTCAAGCCATTCATCAGTCAGGCAAAATTGAGTAGGATCAACATCATTCGTAGGCATTGCACCACTTGATTCTTCATTGTTTTGGAGCTCTTCATTACGATTCAAACCTCTTTCGAGAATCACATCACCAAAAAGCTTATTTATTTTAAGCGTTTTCAGCTCGCAATAGTTCTCGTACTGTTTGATGATGCTCTTCCGTTGTGGGAGTGTAAACATTTGTGAATCGTAAAGTTTATTCATGAGATAGAAAAAGGAATTGATGTCTAGTTCCTTGTATTCACCTTTGTTTAGACTCGCTTGATGCAATATCAGCCTTATCGACCCAAAGACACTGCTACTAAACGCTATAATTTCCCTATTCGTCTTTCTGGGTAATTCTCTCAGCAAATTTTGGTACTTCTTCTTCTCAGATTTCAGTTTCGAGACTATATCGACCAAAGAATGCAGCCATTTGTTGTAGTCTTTGTTATAAGTATGAAGAATGCTATCTAGGAGCTCTTTTTCCTCGGCGGAGAAGGGCAAAGCTTTCTCATTAATTACTGATAATGGATTCTCTTTTTCATTAGTGGAGCTCACAATCCGAAGAATTCCAGCTCGTTCAGTATTGTGTTCGCGATATGTGCAATTTTCTTCACATACCAAGCCATGGGATTTCCTTGTTGGTCTTTCCTGTAATCGTGAGTATGATTTTCTGAAGGGTTCAAGGCGTACTTGGCTGCTCCTTATGAAACTCGAGTCTGATCTTGGTTTAGACTGGGGATTGTCTAACATCCAATTAATAAGGGCGTCCGGATCAATATTTTTCGTGTTTGCGTATGCTAGGTCCACATGGGCTCTTTTAAAACCAGCATCCGCAAAGTAGTTGTAATCGAGCTTTAGGTTTTGTAAATCAAACGAGTCCATTACTTTGTTTCTCTGTTCTGTAAGAAGTGAATCTTATTTAAAATACCCCTGAATCAAATTTTTGAACTGTTAAGAAAAAATTAGTTGTTTTTTACTTAAATATGCGAACTAAATTCGCGCCCAAAATAAAATTGTCAGTGGTAATTTTCAATATCGATGATCTCTCAACAGTTATGCAAAATAATCGGCCAATTTTTCTTCGCATATTAGACTATGACCTTGACTGGCTTTTGAATTTTTAATCTATCTGAAAGGAAGGAAACACATAGCATGGAAATCTGATTGATTGGTTTAGTCCAACTATTTTTTTCATGTATTATCTGCAGACTCTTCTAAGTCTGAGGGAGGTTAATCTTTAGAGGCTTTCAAAGCGATATTGCAAGCCATCTCATGGGAGACATTTCGAAGGAAAAATTATTCTGAAAGAGAAGTTCTTTTTGGGCATTTTGGTTTTTTAACTTTGATTATTGATGCTTCTTTAAACATTGTGATTCTTTCCCTTTTCGAAACACAAAATATGATTTAAGACTAGGAAAATTCACTTTGGCCCAGCAAATTTAACTGCTTGTAATAAGAAAATAAAAAAAGAAATACTGCTATTGATCTGAGTTTATGGAATGAGATGATAAAAACACTCTTAACATTGAATTAGCATAATCCCTCTATGAAATGAAATACAAGTCAAAGAAATAGATTGGTCCATTTGCCAGGCTAGGAGGAACAAAATAAAATGGTTAATTTTGTCTATCCATTAGTGGAATCAAATCCAATCCTTTTGAGAAACATTTTTATTTTTTGTTGAGCATCAATTATTTTTCCAACCTTTGGTTTTGAGTTCAATAGAAATTAAACAACAAATAAGTTTTACCTTTAGCGAACTAAATTAGTTATCAGAATTTATATGTAGTGAAGTAGATAACTAATGGGAAAGCCACAATCAATATATTATTTATATCTCCTCTCAATTTGTTCTACATGAGTATCACGAGAATTATTCACTAATTAGCGAGCTTGATTGAAAGAATTTGTCTTTAAAACACAGAATTCCCAATTTTATTATGCTAATCGAGGAAATTGTATGAGCTGCTTGGAAATTTTGATCTTTCGAGGAAAAAACACAAGTTTTTATTATTCTCACAGGTATTGGAAAATATGTCAAAAAGATTTCAAAATTAGAATTATCCAAATTTTAGAACGATTGTGCAATGTTCAATAGGGACTCAATTTGATAATTCCCTACAATAGCCCAGTTCTAACATATACAACTCTCTTCAGATGAAGTATGGGAAAATGCCTCGGACCTGTCACTACAAATATAAGAACTTCAATGCACTTTGAATCACAGAGACTTTTTCGTATTTTTCCGTAATAAATCCGAACATTTCTACTTCATCATAGACAATTTTATACTATATCTCATTTAGTATAATGATACAACACCTCTGGAAACATTGCATTTTTGAGCATTATATATTTCGATGCCCTCCCAGGTTCAAATATAAAAGACAGAATCTATTCTGAATATTTGTCGAGTCCAAATCGGATGTAGAAAATTCTTCTGTCTATCAAATGAAACACTTTAACGCGAATTCTTCAGTTGTAGGAAAGTGAAACTAAAGTATTGAAATCCGTAGCAAAATTATCTTCGATTAAGAATTGAATTTTGGTAATTATATAATTATTCTTTTAATTTCGAAAGAAGGAATTTGAGAGTACAGTGGGAAATGAGCAGAGTCTTCTGAATTTGAAACCACAGGACGCTGGCAGGCAATATGCAGTACCTACTATTAGTTGGACCTTCAAGAAGGTGACAATAAGCAGAGAGATTCGTCAGCTGTTTCTGCATTCTTGGTAATGTTTCAAAATATCTGCAATTTACAAATTCTTTTGCTAGGAACGATTTCGATGCTGTGGGGTTCTCCGTTGTTTAGGAATTTGAGAGGAATCGTCACTAAATTGTAGGAGATAGCTTTAGTTCTTAAATGGTATTGATAAGGTAAGGTAATTGCTCTAAATATCAATGTAGGTATTATCCTCTCCTCTACCACTGTTCGAGTGGCGTTGTTGCGTTCTACTGGGAGAAATTTAGGTTTGGCAAATGGAGATCGTTTGAGATGAATATCCTGAAATTTTTTCACATTTTGATCTCTTTTTTCTTTTGAGATTGTAATTGTTTAGAGTAAAATAGCCATGGATGTGGCCATGCCCTGGGGCAATTTGGATCCCATCTATTACATTGATGGTTTTCGAGCTTTCAATGATTTGATTGATGTAGAGAAGATTTTTAAAATATTATTTCCTCTAAAACACATTAACCTAAAGAAGTCATTGAGTTGGATTTCTTTGAATGTTCAGATAATGAGAGCATTTGCAAGCAGACTTCTAATTTCGATGGAGCTAATAAGCTTTTAACTTAAAAATTTAAACTCCATTTTTCGAAAGACTCTCGTTGGCCTAATTTCTAATAAATCACAGACGTGAATATTTTTGATTCTACATATGCCGAACCATAAGACCTTCTTCCATGTGTCAGAGGCGCTTTCTTTTTATTATTCAGAAATCCTATTCTATTAAAACAATCGCTCATGCTGCCTCAACGAAGGCTACTTATCCTATATCTATTGTTTGCTGACTACCTACTTACCACTTTACCGCAGGCATACTATGATAGTTAAATTGAGCTTTGATTGAAGTCTATATGTGTGATAGGTTGGTTATCGAAAAACTTTTTACACTTGAATTACCGATAATTTTGACCGCGGAACCCAAAGCGACAAAAAAAACTAACCCCTTTTGCTTGGGAAGACCGAGACAATATATAACAATAGAATTGCCTGAAATTTAGGAAAGGTTGTGTAAACGTGCGCACATGTAGCCAACCATCCTTTTCATTTTGTAAATAGCAAACAAACCAAAATAGGATTAATCTTTCAATTTAAGGGTAATTCATCAAATTAGAGGGAGTTTACCTTCAAGAGCAGAGGCAGAAGTCTGTGAGTTTGACAACGACAGGAGGCAAGTTAGGCATTACAGCATGTTGAATGAAACAAAAGAAGTTAGTACGAGGAAAATAAAATTCGCTGATATGCTTTGAGTTCACTCTCAACTTGGTAGCACACCAAGTCTCTAGAGATTTTTACCATGCGGATTTTCAGCTTTTGCTGAATTTATTGATTTATCAATCAAACCTGATTTCCTGAAACAATACGAACTGATCCTTCGAAAGTGTCTGTGGTTGACTTTTCTGAATTCATTGATGTATGATGGCTTCCAATAACGATTGAGTATTCGTCATGAAAAATCATTCTTCGGTATAATGTGCTTTCGTGGTTAATTCGAGGGTGCTAACATCTCATCAAATAGGATTTTAAAATATTTTTATAATAAGAGACCGATTTTCGAAATATGTGTTCCTTTTTCATATTCTTGTAAGGCACCACTTTATCAAAAAAAAAATGGAACAATGTTCTCTCCGCCGCCATTTAGAAGCATTTCGAAAACAAATAGTCGCTACCACAAAGTAGATTTATTTGTTGGATAAGTTTGCAAGAATGGCAGGAAAGAACACACATTGCATATAAATAGATTAGTACGACTGCGGACTAATTAGACAACCATTCAGAAAAAAGCGATCCGAAAGAAGAGAGAAATGCATCGATAAAAAAAACGAACCATTTCACTCGACACCAATCGAGGAAAAATGAGTGAAGATTTAACAAATAGCCTTTCAGCAATGAAGGTATTTTTGTAGTGGAATTATTGGAATAGATACAATCTTATTATTCCTTCAAAAAAAGTGCGGTCATGAGTCTGCTTTAGATGCGGTTAATAAATTTCTTTTATGTTATTGGTGAATGTAATTTTTCTGTAAGTACTAAGCTTTATGCTCCTTTTCCAGTATAAATAATAGGAAAGTTTTGCATGCCGATAGGAAGTCTGGAAAATAAGATATTTCCAGAAAACCCAGGTTATTTCGTAGGCTTCTGCCGCAATACATTTGTTAATCATCTTGAAGTGTCATTTTCTGTTGTTCTCTTCTAACACTTGAATCGAGTTAGACATTTTTGCTTTGTTATTTTCTTCCTGATATCACATAATAAGCCAGCAATTAGTAAAGTTATCCTTTGAATTTTTCCTATTCTATTTCGTTATCATCTATAAAATGAGTCACATCTCGTTCAACTGGCAGCTGATTGAACTTCTTTCTCTTGCGAATAACAATTATGGGATTGCACTCGTACACAAACGTCTGGCGAATTATGGAGTCCGACGGCACCTCAAAAAGACCACTCATATTGACTCTATCAAGATTTTTTAGTAGTTCAAAACCACTGAATAAAGGAGATAGCTCTGTTTAACTCAAAGTCAAGCCCAAAAAAACAAATACTATCGCTGCAACAAATTCTACAAGGATCGCCTTAGTACCGAACGTAATTAGCTGCTCGTAACGATCAATTCCAGACAGTCTATGAAAATCTTCAACTTTGCTTGCAATGTTATTAATATCAGCTGATATTAAGCAGAAGACAAAATAATTACCCGCATATTGCGAGAAGGGACAGTAATTCGCTTTGGTTTTCATATATCGAAAAGACGATATGCTTGAATCACCAAATTTCGCTATCTTTATCCCTGGACAATCAATATTTCAACCACCTCTTGTTTTTTCAGGAAATACCTTTCGCTTTTAGGATTTTTTTTCTTCTCCAAACACTTCATTTTCAAACAACGAGACATTTTTAATTAACTTACTAAAATAGCTAATTCAGGCTGGCTTCGGAGTCATCCTGCGAATTAATTTTAGTAACGATAGCAAATACTTTGAAAGGAAAATTCTCTGCATACTTGGCCATTCAGCCTAACAAGGACATAAATGTACCTAAACCCATAACAAATTGTTTATTCCTATTTTCATAGGCCGAAGACACTGACCTACGAAGTTATTGAGCAAGCTTTCAAAGGTAAAGCTCGAAGATAATTATTCATCTCATTCAAAAAGATAATTTCATTAAATGCGAGTACATTCACGACGGCACTTGCGTTGAAAACGCAGCAAAGAGGTGGTTCTCAACAGCGAAACTTGGCTCTACCTATTATATTCCATTCCATCTCATACCGCTATTATTATTCAAACGCAAACAACTTCGAAAAAAGTGAAGATTCATCTTTCACCAATGAAGCTCATTTTATTTGATCAGTCCAGGAGCTACGTTAGGAAAAGCTGCAGTGGCATATTTGAAATCCATACTTTTCATGGCAAATTACATGCTGACCCTCAGAATATCACTGTGTGTCTTCAGAAGATTATTCAGGACTCTTGCCCCTCCACCTCAAATGCTGAGTGGCGTGGCAGCTGCTTCGCACCTTGTGTTGGAGAGTCCAGGAAGGCGAGATGAGATTTTCCTCTACATTCTTCCGAGAACTTTCGAGGTTATTTGGGGTTTCCTTTTGAAAAGGAAGTACGTGAAAAATTTGGCTGCAGGAGAAGTAGATTTAACTCATTTGTCTGCTCTACATTATTCGTCTCAATCTAGAATCTATTGTTTGCATTCGCTATGGCAGCTATGATCTATTTTTACCATCGAGAAGTAAAAGTTTGAGACCGAGCGGATTTGTCTAATATTACTTAGTCTAAAACAGTCAAGACTTCAGTCCACTCCTTGTTCAAGCAGATCGTGGGAATCAATTAAATGGGAGCTGTTTATGAGGGAAAAAAAGGAATTTGCATTCCAAAATACAGAGTAATATTTTGTCTGAATGAGTGCCATGTATGAAGAATGTTTCGAGGAGTGACGAAAGCAATATTTATTCATATCTCCTACTTGGCGTAAATGTTACGAAAAAGGTTATATTCAAAAATCTGAGCTAATGAAAAAATATGAAGTGTTATTGCCAATGAACTTTCCCCAAAAATATTAATTAAGGACATACAAGAAGAGAGTGCGTGAAGAGAATTTGAATCGTTCTTAAATTTCTAGTTTGTAGTGCTGAGCTCTCCTATTTTAGTTAAGTCTTTGGCGATCGATTTTGCTTGCACACAAAAGTGAATTTATATGAACTGATTAGGCTCAAAGAAAGAAAGAAGCAATCAAGATAAATTGAGAGCTACCTGATTATGAAAATTCGAGCTTCGAATGGCAATACCCAATAGAAAAAGATACACATTTATCGTCAGTCTCTCGCTTCTTTCCAGAAACTTTTCCAGGAATTTGAATTATTTGTCGATGGCTCAGCAAATTCTTTATGTCATATTTTCTGTCAGGAATTTCTAATGAGTGGTCTTTCAGAAGATCACTTGTGACTGACTACTCAGCATCACTTCATTGATCATTAAAGTTCATCTTACTAAGAAAATTGCTTTTGTGCTTGCCAATGATTTTTTTAATGATCTAACTATCAGTTAAATTTAAAGGGAATGATTGATCTGGCAGATACTGTCTTCTGGACTTCTTTACTTTCCTTTTGTGTGAATCAAAGTAAAATTACATCAATCTTAACTCTTCGGTTGAAATAGAAAGCAATTTTTTCAACAAAACATTTATTAGAGCTCTCACTAATGTTTTCAATTCGGTGAGGTGGCATTCATCTAGCAGCACTAAAGGACTTTTGAGTTTTCTGCTCATCTAGGCTCAGCATTTTTCAACAAATTCAGAAAAAACTATGAAATAATATGTCAAAATCACTAGATATCAGCCGTTTTCGCCTATTCAATCCAAGAAACAACCCAGATTCATAAAGGCATTCGGGCTAGCCTACTACTGTTTCTTAAGTGATGGCAGAGGTCTTGATCCAAAATGTGGCGTTAATACTATTTCAAGCAGCCACCGTAAAATTCTTGCAAGCACACAGAAGGAATTAGAATTTCAGCTTAGTCAAGGCCTCTCTAGCAGATAAACGTCAAAGCGGTAAAACCAAAAATAAGCTGTTTTATAAGATTTTCTAAAATGGAACGATAAAATATTGTGTTGGGAGTAGCCATATCAATAGACTACTCCTGGGTAACAATGGCTCGCGAATTTTTTTAGTAACAGCATGCATCTTTCATGCTTGAGAACAAGGAAAACAAAACCCTCAATAAAACTTTTTTTCGATGAACGGTTGAGAATCGGTCAGAACTCATTTAATTATTTCAACAGTAAAAATTTTATTAAATAACGGCAGGCTGCTCCGGAAAATCTCTTACCTGTAGTTTTGGCAAGTGCAATGTTCTTCATATTTAATATTTTACTTTGAAGGCGACTAGTAAGTTCCCTGACAGGAAAATAGGGATAATCTATCCGACTTTGTTGCTCTCTGATATCAGAAGCAAGCCGCAAAATACAGATATGCCTTGAGCCGCCTTGAGTTTTGATGTTATAATTGAAGATCATTTGAGGCTTGGACGATAATGCATATATATATTTAGAAAAATCTCTCTTCAGTCACTGGAGCCAGGTTTGCGAGACTCCGAATTGACTGAAGACATACTCTGAAATCCTTATTTGGAACGTTTATGTGCTTCTCTGAAGACTTTAGACTTTAGAATTTCGAATTAAGTGACCATATTAAGTATTTTTCGAGCAAGGATCCTCGCTACTTAATGTTTGATTTCGATTTGCAATATGCTCTACCTTCTCAAAACCAAGCTGAGAATTATATTTGGTATCGATAGTTATCATATCAATCGATTTATTCAAGTAGAATAAGCTCTTCATTGAAGAATATTACCAGTTCGCCTGTGTTATTGTACTATTCTATGCTCAAAAGCCGAATAAATAGTGAGCTTAAAGCATTTATTTAGAATTAGCGATCTGATAGTTGATCAATTCCATGAAAATAAACATCACAGGGAATTTTCTCTACAAAATGTTCGTTGGCAGATATATCCTCGCAATGAGGAAACATATTCGCTCTCATAAGAATTACCAAAAATACTTTTAGCTTCACTCTGCTATGGACTTGAAAATCATTGGTCTAAAAAATTAGTTTAGCAAGGAAAAAAAAAAAAATTTTACGGTGAGTCAACGAACGCTTTTACAGACTAAAGAAGCAGTAGAGTGAGTTCGTGCTAGAGGGACAAAAGGTAAAGAACCCAGTTCTCGGATTAGAGTTAAGACAACAAATAACACATCCCGTGGTTTTAGCTTTTCAATTTTGAAATTTTAATGTACTCTTTCTTTGAATCTATTCAAATCATCAAATTCCCAGGAGCTAACTTATGGTTCATCAGCAGAGTCACTCTTGTCTCAGCTATCGATCACATTGGCAGCGCATTTGTTCTCATATGAAAGTTTACTTTTTTTGTGAGATTAGAACAGATATTTTCCTCTCAAGTACAGAATGCTATTCATTCTAAGCTTTATTACATGCATACAATTAGTCAGTTCACATATATTGTCCCCGAAGAGGAAAGGAAGTTCATCTTAGCAAAGAAGAAAGAGAAACCTTTCTGGATTTCTTCTTTCTGTTCAGAACGAAACAGATGAACCCAAATTACAAGCGAAATTTCGCCAGTTCACTGAATTGACTGCGCATTAAAAAAATAGGCGAGGAAATATTTAACAGTGTACTGATTGTTTCAGTCGAAAATTATTTTCCAGTGTGAGGTTTTTCCGGAATATAAATAGAGGGATCATCGAATCGAACTCTCAATATAATTAATTTGGTGCTTTTGTAGTCAACTTTTCCTTCCTCTCATGGATAATCTCTTTAGAGCTTCACAAGCCAGAAATGAGGCGCAACCTATTTTCACGACGATGTCTATGGAATCTGCGCTCACTATGTCTTTGAAAGCTCAGCCAAGCCACACTTCGAAGAGGTTATTCAGATGCACAGATCCCGACTGCAAGAAGACCTTTCTCTACCAATCCGAATTAAATAGACATATACAAACCCACTCTAACTCAAGACCCTTTGTCTGCGACTATCCAGGCTGCGGAAAGGGGTTCAAGCGTCACGACACACTACAAACTCATTTTCGACTACACACTGGTGAGAAGCCGTTCGTTTGCGACTATCCAAGCTGCCGAATGGGTTTTTCTACTAAAGCAGCACTTAGATACCACAGTTTGAAACACACAGATGACAAAATCTTTAAATGTGACGTTCCCGAATGCGGGAAGTCATTCCTCACTCTTGGACAGCTAAAACAACATGAAAAAGGCAAATGTCACTGTGCCCGAGCAGTCTTTTTTGATGCTCATAGTGATTATCCTACAACTTTCACCAAGATGTCATCGAGTCAGTTGGAGATGTCATCGAGTCAGTTGGAGGTGCCCTCTGACAACTCAATAAACTTTACAGTGATGAAGGCTGGACCTGTTTCGACAGCGTACTCTGATGATGGCTCTGAACCAGGAATGATTAAGAAAGTTAAAATGAATATAGATCCAACAGAGATGTTTCTGCAACCAATATCTGACATAATTACGGAATTCCCGTTCTTTTCAAACTAACAGTTTGAAAATCTTCATTTGAAACTTTATGTACTTTAAATGTTGAGAAGTAACAAGTTCAAGACTAAATTTTTTTTTCCCTTGTTTTAAGTATGAGAATATTTATAGGTAGGTTACTGACTCGAAGAGATCTGTTACCATATCTCAACATTTCAAATGAAGCTCTGATTGTTCCTTATATAAGATTAATATATCTGTAGATATACATCTATATGACAGAGAGTAAGTAAGTGATGATTAATATCTGAACAAAGAAATTTGTCTTTTAGATGATTAGAGATATGCCGAAGTCAATATTTTAGGACTGGGTTTGTGTTGAAGCCGATTCCTTTAGAAATTTTGCTATCTGGATTGAATGTTAGTGTATATCTACAAAACAAGTGCTTAAAGATGCACTTGATGTCTGTCATAATTTGCATCAGCGTATTTTGATCATAATCTGCATCCGCTTTATCTGCTCAAGATATTTTACTAAATTTTTTTTTCGAATAACGAATTTAGGACACTATGCTGATACCGATAAAAATAAGGAACTAATAGGAATAAAATATTCAATAGCAATAACAAAGATGTCGTCAGATTTTTTGCCGAGAACATTTAACCTTGAACATTGTTGTGTTCATAATACCAGAGAATATTTAGGCTTGCTAGGAATAAACCAAGCAACTAGAGCTGTGTTGATTTGCGTTTTCATACCATTGAAAGAAAGGTATATTTAATCGAGTTTTCATTGACACTGCTTGAATAAGTTGGACATCAATACAAGATAATGTCATGCAATATCTTCATTTATCTGATGAGGTCTTGTAACTCAGGAGTTGGCTCTTTCACAGCTCACTTCATTAAATAAAATTAAAACCCTTTAGATGGGTGTAAACCAAACAACTCCTGCCCAGAAAGTGGAAGTCACCGATGAAAAACCAGTGATTCTCAGACAAATTAAAGATGCCAGCGCCCTTCTCGACGCTCATCCAAGGTTCGCAATCCGAGCCTTCCTCCCAACTGGAATCTTTCAAATTCATGCTGTGCTTTCAGCCGGGAGGCTCATTTTATTTAATCTGAGCACCTTAAAACCCTTGAAACAAATTGATCTCAGAGAAATCAGTTCAGTCTCATATAGCCCTGAGTTTGGTCTTCTATATGGTTTCTTTGAATCAGGAGGCAGTCAAATCTACTTTGAAGTGGACACTAAAACATTTCATGTACAGCAGATAATACCTTGCCTAGAATGGGAAGGAGGAGACAATAAAACCTACGAATTGATCTCATGGCATCATGAGAAACTTTTGCTTTATTGCAGCGTCGAAAGTGTAAATTTTTACAATATCACAAAAAATTGTTCCATTTGGACTCGGCAAAAGCCAAATGAATTGATTTTCAGCGTAAAATTCTATGCGAAACAGGAATGGATCATAATTCATTACAGATCTTTAAACTGGAATGAGATTGATGTTGAAGCTAAAGAATTTTTAGAGATATACGACCCTCATACGAATCAATTGATGAGTAGAGTAAAGGTTATTGGAGTCAGAAAGTCTTATCTCTTCCATGATCTTGCTCGGGAAAGAATAATACAATTTTTAGAGAACAAGACTTTTTTGTTCTCATTATCGAAAAATAATCCATTGGAAGCACAAGAACTAGAAGGGCCCAATCATAGTTTAATTGGAACGCCTTGCTTTTCATTACCAGGTGACCATGTTTGGAGATCAGACAATGTTATTGAAATATTGAGCAATTTTGAGCTTAGCATTACAATCGATTTTTCCATGGGTGTGAAAATCTATGTCAGAAATATCAAGTATCAAGAAGAAAATCCAACAAGATCGGCACGGTTCTTCCACACGAGGAGAGAGAATTTTGTGATTGCTATTTCATCTGCTAGGCCAAGAAGAGTTTTGCTTTTTACTATCTCTAACTAAATGCGCAGAATGTCTTTCTACATGATGATTTAAGGCTCTGACAGGTCTACATTTTGTTACAATTTTATTTTTTCAAATAAATGCATCATACATATCCTCTTGACGATGAAAAAAATGGACAAGGGAGATATATGCTACAATAAGACATAAGCATCTGTGGGTAAACTTGCAGTTTTACTTTCTTTCATCTAGTAGCTTCATCAATTTATGCGAAGATTTCGCAATATTCCTTTTAAATGTGCTGCCAAAAATCTCTTTTTTAGCCCAATTTAGGTTGATCCACAAAAATTTTCCGAAATCTTATCCAAGAAGGAATGTAAATATTTTTCTTCATTTACGGTTAAGTTGTCGGAATCCAAGCAGAAGTTCTTAAGGCCGCTCATTAATAGTCCGAGTGATAATTTCGTATTCTATTGAGGGAAATCTTTGAAGCTGATCCAAGATACACGGCAACTGAGAACATGGTATTACTTTGCCAGCATAATCCTCTTCAATTTATGAAAAAACCTTGCCTTTCATCGAAATTACTCAAAGAGGCTTTCCAACCAACAGCTTGAGGTAAATCGGGCTTTTTCCTTTAAACAATAGAATCCCCTTTATAGTATTTAAATCAGAATTCATCATACAGATTTGAGAATAACTCCTGCAGAATTCCGAAGAAATTCTTTGGGTTCAGAATTGAGCGATTCTCCTTATTGATCAATTAATCTAACACCTTCCTGTATGCGTAAAACGTGCAAATAAAGAGTGAAACTTCTAATTCCTAAATCCATCTTCTCGAAGGGTGGAATATTTATCATATATTCTCTCACAACCCTCAATATATGCGGTCTGTTGATATGAATCATCGTTGGAAAGTAGGAATGCGGCTCGTTTCATTTGCCATCTCTCCAGGTGCTTAACAGCGACTTTTTATGAGCAGCAGGAACCCTTAAACGTTTAGAAATGGAAAAAATTGAGCATTTTCGATCATATTTGCGTTCCAGAGCAGGCGCTTCAGATTCTTCACGGTGAATTAGAATTGGATTTATTATTTTCAATCCTTGGATCCTAGAGCTCATCTAACTATCGAAAAGCAATCTGAATTTGGACCCTTTAGATAACAAGATGAGTTATATAATTAAAAAACAGAGCGGGAAAGCATATTAGATAACTTCTCTGTCAGGTTATTCTTTTCGTTGGTTTGGTTGCAATCAACAATAATCTGATTTCCACTTTTTCACTAATCTTAAGGAAAAATTTACAGTTCCTTCAAATAATGAGTTTGAACAAGAATTCTCACTGTTACTCGAATGTAAGACGGATTCAGGAGGATATATCCAAGTTCTAAAGCTTCGGTTTCTCAAAAACATTTCAATGAGATCCATTTCTGACCATTTTGCATCAAGTACCTTTACTTTCATCTCTCTCCTCTTACTGTGAGATACAATTTTTTGCATACATCTCGTTGCGTTTTCCTCAAGAATAACTCCAATGAAAAATCATATCCATTCTCAAATGCACACACACACAAAGGGGAGAAACGTCTTTTTGTCGGGGAAATTTACATTAGCTTGTAGAATCTTTACAATAATGCTGAATTTAATCGACTTCACTCATTTTCTGGCAGACATAATGTGATTTCTTATTATCCATCATTCTCGTTCACAATCCTTCCACCTTCATGAAATAATCTAATTTTGATACGTTCAGTTAGAGTGAGGAAGGCAGTTGCGTAGAAATTTCAAAGTTCCTTAACAGTTGCCCTATTTTTAGAGAAATAAACACTCAAATGCGTTTAGGAAGTAAGAATCAGTTTCTTTTTCGGAATCAATAAATAAATTGATTTTATTAAAGGATTTACTAAAGTAGCTCGTGGTCCAAATTAAATTTTGCAAACCCATTATCACAGAAATTTTTAATCGATTTGATCCAATCAAACAGTTTCATACCCTAATTTGGCAGCTTGATATTTTATTAATGCGATGTGTCGAAACCCAATTCCGGAATTCTCATGCTTTTCACAAAAGAAACAACGGGAATATTTAGCAGTCCCATGACCTGCTAAAAAGAGCATTAATTCAAATTTCTTGAGTATTTCCGACGGAATTCGAATAGAATTCATCAGAAAGCTGGTAATAGAATTTTATTTCAGAGTTTCGACAATAAAAATTAATTGGAAAACCGATACATCCTATAAATTGTTATAAATACCCATTTTTCACTATTTAAGAGAAAGGATCTAATTTGATCCTCTATAATATTCCAAATTCCAATTTCACTCATGGGTGTTTCACCGTTAAATTACTTTCCAAGTTAGTTATGTTATGTTCTGCCAGCGTTCATAGTCTCTCGCGGATAGGATTCTGGAATACAGGTAACTCCACTTCTTGACTTATCTAACGTTATAATCCTAGGAAAAAATTACTTCTCATATAAATTAGCGTGCGTTTTAGTTTAGATATGTAGTTGTAGAATTGAAAGACAAGCGCAACGGAAGCTGAAATAATGGTAAAAATTTTTTTTGATTCATTGCTAATTTGCGATAGAAATGTTACATAGAAAACCCATATAAAATTTTTTTCCAAGATGAAGACCTCAAGCATGCAAGCGAAGACAGGTAATATATATTTTTCAGAATATGTGTTCTGCTTTGTGAAGTTAAAACATAAATTCCTCTTGAAGAATTGAGACTAGGTTCTCATAGATGTGAAGCAAGAAGATGGCATGAGCAGATTCAAGAAAATCTATTCTGAAAGCTTCTGTGTGTTGTCTTTTTGAGCAGTTGTCCTCTTTTTTGTTGTTCCCCTCTCTATGGAATGTACAAGACCTGCATTTGCATTATCATCTTTCTTTCTCCTTCAACATTGGATCTGGAATTCTATTGCTTTACTCAGTTATTTGACTTCATACTCTTTGAAATTTTGTAATGTGCAGTGGTGAATTTTATGCTATGTGTGGTGTTCTCATTTTAACTATAATGATTGCATGAACTGTCATGGAAAAAATTGTTAGTTCACAAGATTTCTTCTTATTGATAATGAAGGCTAAAGTTCATTCTTCTATCAGATCATAACCTGAGTCAGAATAGAATTCATATTGAGATAAAGTGCTACATATGTAAATTACTCTATATAGTCGTTTAAACCGTCCGAGTACTCGTTCTATGTTGGCTATGTTAGTTATGTTAATTTAGGTGCATTTGCTCGCTCGCTCTTTTAGTGTTTTTTGCCAGCTATTTCGAGAAGATCGAAAGTGCAACTTGAAAGCAATCTAAGAGAGCCAGGTGGATAAAAGGTGCATTCTTACTCGTTAATTTTGATAAATTCGATGCAAATCATTTTTACAAGAAAAAATCATAATACAAGTTCAGTACATTCCAAAATGATTTATTGATTTCCATTTCCTTTCGATAGATTGCTCTTCAAAAAATTAATTTCCTTTATCAACTCCAGAATTCTCACATCTTTTGATTGATTTTCCTATAGAAAAAATGTCGTTAATAAAAACTCTCCAGTTGTCGAAAAAAATTACATCAAGAAGATTGTTGATTTTCGATTGCATGTCAGACATTTGAAATTTAGCAACAACTTCTTTCTTTTCGTCCGGTTTCCTAGCGCTATTATATTTCCTGCTATCTTTCTTCAAATTTGCAACTTCAGGCAAAATATCCCTTATCTTCTTCTTTTTCTGCGTCGAGGTAGTCTTATCAATTACTTTTGGTACTTGAATTCCAAGTCTCATGCTGAGTGCCCCATCAGGGCCTCGTAAACAAAGAGTAACTAATAATGCTTGTCTCTCGGTTGATGCGACATTAGCACACTTCAGCTGTTCTAGCTCAGGCTCTGAGATGGTATAGATTTTATTTAACAGTTTAAGGTTCTCTTCCTTGAGAGGAAGGATATACACTTGGAGCTTGTGCTGCTCTTCGAAAAATAAAACACTTTTATCTTCAGAGTTCAGATTAGAGAGACTTGAAGCCAGCAGGATCTTCACCCAAAGCAACGATTTACCGCGAAAACTCACTGAATTGTAGAGGTTGTTAGGGGTTATTTCAACTTTGAATTGGTCATTGGTAATTGAATCGTAAATTTTGAGTCTAAGTTTTTCTTCTGCTGCTTCCTCTACATGGGATACTTGAATTAGCAATCGATCCTTGTCGTTTCGAATAACAAATTCGTCATTGCTTGTGATGTTGTCAAAATCCATTTATTGATACGAATTGTCTGAGATGTTATTGCTTAGAATAAATATATTGAGAATACCGCGTTCTAAATAACTAATCGAACTCATATAATATCAGAATGGATCTACGATATTAGATAAACAATAGTTTTGGCAATCTTTTCGAAAAATTGAATTTTGCTTGACTTAAGATTTCCATTGTAAGAACTCTAAAATTGAAATGGAATTTATGAAAAACCGAGAGTAATTGCAATTATAGGTGAGAACTGATGAGGTTCTTTATCAATCAATAACTAGACACTGCGTCACATTCTCAAATGAAAGCGGTGGATAAGTGCTACCGATGTCTGGAATTGAATTAGAATATGAATTACTTCTTATTGGTGGTTACTTTTGAGATGAATGAATATCGCTTAAAAGAAATTGGCTAGTTTCTATTCTCCAAAGTTTCAATTCCAAAAGACTGCAGGACCTCTAGAAACGTCGTTTTATAGAGACTAAGAAAAAATATGGACTGCATTTCGTGCATGTTTCAAATTGACTTCCAGAAAGTTTTGACCCTTTGTATCTCGAAACAAAGTCTCCTGAGTTTTATTTAAGCAAAATTTAACTCTGATCGATCGCCTCTAGCTCAGATATTTTTCCAAACCAGATCCTCATGCAAGACAAAAGTACGATCTTACATCACAAGCCTACAGCTCCTCTCTGCCGATATTTGGACATCAATGAAGGAAACTGGAAACATTTCAAAGAAATCCATTTCCGAGCAGCTGGCTCTTCAGAACATATTTTCTCCTACAAGAATTCTCAAGCAACTTCTTCCGAACTGATTACTAAAGAGCTTCTCTATTCATTCAGTGCTTCATACTCTCGGGTTCTCCCTGCTGAGATACTTGAATCTGATTCCAAAGAACTAAAACTGTCCTTGAGTTCAAACACAAAACAAGAATCATATCAATTTTTCGTAATATTTAAGAACTTGGACAAACGAAAGGCACGAGAAGCAGACATGTATCACATCCTGAGTTTCGAGATACCTAAAGGTGAAGAGGTAGACCCGATTAATGGTTATATTCGGCGCAAAATATCAAAGGCTAATTTTCTGCTCCATTATAGTGATAATGGTCTCAAATACCAAATTTCACAGCGGGTTAAAGTACTGACCTACAAAAGCATGAAGCAATCGCTTATTTTTCTTGCCCATTTGCTTGAGGTCCCTTCAAATATCGAGCATCGTAGTACTCTGGAAACTTTGTATGCAATGTACGAAAAGTCTGAACAGCAATTCAAAATTAAGAACTTCACTTACGATCCATTATTTTTTGAAGAGATCAAAAGTATTGTTTACAGGCAACTCGCCAGCTTTGGATTATTCCCATCATATCTCGAAGTGAACACAATGAACGAGCCTTCTATCGTTCTCTGGTTGAAGAAAATTTTCAGCAGTCCAGTCTACGCGCCTTGGGGCTATAGCCATCACGCGTCAATAATTGTGGGAAATCATCGCTATTCGTTTATCAATGATCCTAGCAGCGTTCACTTCCAAAACAAAGTGAATATCACTCAGGATTTGCATCGCAATTATTGGAGCGGAAGTGCCAAGAAAAGGTATTTCAGAATGAAATTCATGGATTTTTTCCCAATGGATAGCTGGATTGAAGATATCGCTGAGTTCATCAAGGAGCTTTTACCTAACTTCAAAGTACTTGAAGATGACGAGAGGACCCGCAAATACGGCATCTGGAAATCTTTAAGTCTAAACTTAGATATGTATATCGAAAAGAAAAAATTTCCTGAAAAAATCGCAGCAGAGTTTGTCGAGCGCTACAAAGACTTTTTCCATAAGCCAGGCAATCTATTCAAAACCGCAAAGGCTAATCCTCTCAGCAAATCAATACCCAAGGCTAGTCAGTCGCGTGCTGAAGACCCAAAGGAAGTTTTTCTCAAGTTTACTGATTTGATCTCCAGGGCAGAAATTAATGGATATCACTCTCTTGTGAATAATTGCCAAACAATTATCACAGAAGCTTTTGATTTGTTTTACTCCTATTTTCATGAGATCCAAGAGCCGCTCTTAACTGATAAAGTCTCTGAGACGAGAAATCTTCGCGAGCATTTTTCAAAATTTCAGTCACTGTTTAACGAACAATTGAAAATAAGAGTCGATAATTTCCCTCTCATTCACAAAATCCCGAATTTTAATATATACACTGATCGAGATACCAGTGAGATGTTTAAGGATAAAGGATTTGAGAAATTTAGAGAGCACGCGCAGGGGTATCTGGAAAAGGAAAAAGTGCAAAGTTTTATAGGTGAAATTCTGAGGTCAGGTAGCGAAATCAAAAAAGTGGCAGGAAAAATCGAATCTTTTTCGCAGTCGTTGCAAGAGTCCAGGCGGAAAACGATGACTGAATCAAAATTAACGACCCCTATGCAAGTCAAGCAGAGTCTACAGGAAGCGCTATCTCCAAAGTTAAATTTACAAGAGAACGAATTGGAGAAATTTTCCTTTATTTCGCATTTGGTGTGTATCTTTAGCAATGAATTGTTCAAGGTGAGAAAGCTGATAGACACCAAAAAGGAAGAAATCGAAAAGTTAGCAAAAAACAGCAAAGCCTTGAAAAATCCGAAAGTATTCAATAGCAATCTCAAAAGTTTAGAAGAGAGCCTGAGGAACCTTTACCAAGAGAAATATAAACACTTGAGATGTTATCAAGAATGCTGCTTTTATTATTATAACTCAGTGCGAATTGGGATTATTCCTAAATTAAACGATCCGATATCATGGTTTGGATTTTTGATAATTAGAGATCCCACGAAGAAAAAAATGGAAAATCAGCAACTAGAAGCAGAAGAGTCAAAGGAGGATCATTGAAACCATGAAGAGTATGTATATTGAGCATTTTTAGTCAATATTTTTGCAAAAATAATTCAACTTTTCTTCCAATCAACATTTATACCTTCATCTAAACATTGTGTGTGGATATTCTTTTTCAAAAAGTGCAATTAACCTCAATTACATTCGTTTATCTTACTCACAGTGAGGCTCATGGGTTGGAAGAACTGAAATTTTATTTCCCTCATCATTTTGTTTTACTGTAGATGATCTACTGTATGAAAGTGATGCAATTGTGATATAGGTAGTGCTTCTACGCTCAAGAGGCATTTATTGATAAGGTTTAGTCAGCACTGAGGAGCTTAGAAGAAATCTCAAACTCTCGTTTTAGACTCGATCTGGTAGATTAGCCATAATAAATTTTCATTCGTGGTTATTAAACTCAAGCATCTGAGCTTGTTCATTCGATCGGGTTAAAAAATCAATATCTTGATTGATCCTTATAATATGATAACCGTCTATCCAAGTAATTGCCTGAGAAAAGACTCGGTCCTAAACTCAGCTTATATTCCGGTAAGCACTCTACTCTCGAAAATGGCTGCTAATAACCATATCATAGGATGAAGTTCTTGATCTCTATGAAAAATATAAAGATTTAGCTCTTCCACAGCAAGCGTCAGAATTCTACACCCACGCAACCAAAATGTTCGGGAAAACACTTCTACAGAAAGAGAGGACATCTGAAATCTGCTTTAATTTCTCAGTTTACACAATGAAGGACCCTCTTAAAATTAGCGAAAAGATATTCAAATTTCTGATTCAAGAATACTCCAAGAGTGAGCAGCTGTCCACTCCTGAAGATCTGACTCATCTACAAGATTGCGATTCAATTATGAGCAAGCATTTGATGTTCTTGAAACAATTAAACGAAAATTCTTCATTAAATCAAAATTATGAGACTGTGCCTCTTCTCTTCCCGAGCTTGGAGTTTCTGGAATACACCAATTCATACTCAAATATCAGACTGCTCCTCAATAGCATATATCGCATATTTAACTCTGAGAAGGAAAGTGCTTTGTTGCTGCAGCCATCTATGAAGAAAGTCCGTGAATATATTCAGCCGATACTGCTATTTCTTTCATCAATTGGTACAGAGCTCACAGCTATCATCGAGCAAGTTAAATCCGCTGCCATCAAAAGAAAACAACCCCAAGACTCCAGCAAAATTTCCATTAACTTAAAGCACCTTGAAGAAGCTCTTCCCAAGAAAATCTATTCAGCCTTAATTCAAAGTGTCTCGTTCAGTTTAGAAAAGCCTGAAGTAATCGCAGTGCTATTAAACGAGTCGATGGCTCCTACCACAAGCAAGCAAAAACGATTAGCGAGGTGGCAGGATCTCAAGCAGGTGTTTACCAAATCATGGGCGAGATCTTGCTCCTAAAGATACTGAATGATCTGGCGAACAGCCGAAACGAAGAGGCCATTTTGAGCTTGTTTTTGGGAATTATCAGATTATACGACGTTGATGGAGAAAACGACTGGAAAGTGCCAAACGCAGTTGAAAAATATTTCAAAGATACCGACTGGCAAGTAAAAGTCATTTTTTCTCTCCTTGAAGAGCTACTTCGAATTAAGGAAGCTCATCCTTTTAACCTAATTGAAGACTGTGTCACCTTTCTTTGCAGCTATTGGCGTTCGGGTGAATGGAGTGATATAGCAGATCAAGGAAGAAATAAATTCTTAGAATACCTCTTATCTGAGATCAATTCCAAGCTTGTCAGCGTTTCTGATGCTCTGGTCAAGTTATGGGTGAACAATGTTAAATACGATCTAACTAATCTCGAAAGTATTCTTGAGAGCGAACTCTTTCACCCACTTTCCACATTAGTTGTAAGAGACTGGATTGCTTTTCTGGAGAAACTTTATGTTTCTCTGCTACAGAAAGGCTCCTATTCTAATGCTCTATTTCAAGAAGCAGATGCCCAGATTGTGGATTGGTTCTACTCTCTTTTACGAGGTCAGGATTTTCAGACAGTTTTGCTGCCAATTAGTCTCTTTCGAGGAATTCAACAGACGCTATTCAAAATGATAAGACCGCTGAGCCCTGCAGCTGCATTATATCAACCACTGGAAATATTGAAAAAGATTACAGTATTTTGTGATTGGATAGATTCTGAAATATTCCAAAAACGCGAGATAAATGCTTGTGAAGAATTGGTGCTCTTCAATTACCTTTATGTTTTCTTCGATTTTCTGGACGGCTACAATCTAGGTATCGATGAAACAATAATGGATAGCTTTAAAAGATCCCCCGAACTGGCTCAATTCATGGATTACAAATGGCAATCTGAGAAAGGATCCCATTTTATGAAAAACGTTGTGTTTCGACTAACTTTTAAATATTTTCAAGGCTCTGTAAATGGTGCAATAGAAGTCACGCACCTGCCTGGTGAAAGTTTGTCCAGATATTTCAAAACATTGAATTCTCTGAACGTTCTCACTCTTCAAGATCTCAACTTCCTCTTTGAGTTAGCGACGTCGAGCTTCAGCTTCATGGTCGAATTAACAAAATTTTCAGATTCGATAAAAAAATGGGTCATTAACACTTGGACAACCGATAGCAATTGCTTTACGAATCAGCATCCCTCAGTGCCTGTGAATTATATCATGAAAGGATACTTAGATGAACTGAGATGGGATGAAACACACCCTGAAGCTCCAGAATATGCGAAAACTTTTGTAAGTTTGATCATCGAGACCTCCAATTGTATAGCTGAGTGGCTAAAAGCAACTATTGAAGAACATTATATCGCAATGGAAGATAAAAGCCAGTCAGAATATCATCTGAGGAAACTTGAAAATAAATTGTATCGTGTCTCCTTGTTAGTGTCATTTTGGTTACAATCAAATCGAACTCTTCAGGTGGCAAAGAGCTCTTATGCTGAGCTAGGACAAGTACCATTCCACTTGCAGATTATACTACCGATACTCGACATATTTTTGTTAGTCCCTAACCCACTTTGGGACAAAACACCGCTTTCAAGAGCTTTAAAAGACTACTATGAAATAGTTGAATTTCAAAAAGATATGTCAATATCCATGTCGAAAACCTTGATCATGCTGGGCAAAGTACTTGATCAGAGTTCGGACGTTAAAAATCCTGATTTTCCTCAAAAAATCGCGAGAATAGGACATACAATCGGCTCCCGCGCAGATAACCCAAAAATAACAATGGCGCAGTTGGTATCGCTGTGGTTGGAGAATCTGAAAACAATCACACAAAACTCCAAATTGAGCCCTACTGCCTTCCCAAGCACAACTCAAACTGAAGATCTTTCCGATGACCTCTCAGATGTTCTTTGGAACATTTTACATGTTTTGATTACTGCTACTGTTGCCGAAAGTCAAGCTAGTTCAGAGCAGGGCGACATTGTGATATCTGTTTATGAAAACTACGCTAACAACCAGTGGCGCAAACTTGTGGGGTATGTCGCTGCAATTTGCTGTGTGAATGACGCCAGCAGCCTTGAAAACACGATTGTGAAGTTCACTCGGATTTGGACCAAAAGATGCAAAGCAATGAAGATGCCTGAGGAAGTGAATGAATATATGCTTCTTCTTATGTTCTTTAGTGCCTTACTATCAGAGAAAGATGGAAATGTGGTCACTTTAGATTCACTTTTGAGTTGGTTGGAGGTTGTCCCTCCTGAAGAAAGTTTCATAGCATTCGACTTTTTGAGAAAAATGATTCAAATTTCGGACTCAGCGATTGCAGATTCATCTGGGGAAGGAGTAATCAAATGCATTAACGTCCTCTGCTCAATACATGTCCCTAATTTTATTATAAGACTTGGCTCTAGCTTCTTGCTGCAAGCTTCTGAAATAGAGAGTGAGGTGCGTGTGGTGATACAAAAATGGAGTGAAGCTGCCAGAAAGAGAAGTACTGAAGATTGGAGGAAGAAATTGGTTGACCGTATTTTACGACGTTATCTTTTCGACGTTGTTATAAAATATCATAAGACGTTTTATAAATCAAGGAAACCCCTTGCAACAGTCCTGCCTCTACTAAAGGGCCCTAAATCTTTCGATGAGAAATTTTCAGTTGAAATCCCGCTTAACACAGAGGCTGTCACAGCTTCACCAAATAAGGTTATGAAATACTTTTTTGAGATTGTCGCTGCAGCCGGGTTCATTTCAGTTTTGCAGAATAATGGAAGGGTAATAGACGATTGGTACGTCCCCCATCTCTTCGCCGATTTATTGATAAACAGTAAGAAAAGATTTGTAGAAAGTATAAAATCAATATTGAATGAAAAACCAGCTCAGTATTCACAAGAAATGGAACAACTTTTCATCTCGCTCGCGCATGACTTTGAAATTATCTCTACAATTGCTGATCATAACTATTTCAAATTTATCGTTTTCCATCTTGCTCCGGAGGTGACTAAAGAATTCTCTGCGCTCACTATGGTTGAACTTGCGGATTTTCTCATAATTTTCACAAGATTGATGATAAACTCAGAGACTTCAGAGAATCGTGCGGTTTTCCGCAACATCTTTCAAGTTACCTCTCCAAAATTGATTCATTGTCTTCGTCAGGTCATAATATGCTATCACAATGACAGGACTGGTCTCATAGAAGGATCAAAACACCTTTTGAAAACATTGGACGGTCAAATGGAAGAACTTATTCCTCTTATCTGTAGCTTTTTCTCACTAAAACCTGAATTACATCAGGAAATTGAGCCGGCCAACGCTTTTTATGAGCTAATAATTACATTCTCAGCTCACATAGAAAGTACAAAGATTTTATTCCAGAATGAAGTGATGGAATTTCTTTTTGCAGCTGGATTTATCGACCGAAATAAGCACATGTACACTGCCGTTTTACTCCTTCAGAATTCTTTTCCAGTTTCCCAATACACCGAAGCAGCTGTAAAGTTCAGTGTCTTTCACACAGATGACGGACGAATTGAAAGCGACAAATCTTTCGGAGCTAAACTGTTTCAGACAATACTCTCTAAAATCCATAATTGTGCTGATCTTAAATATTTGCATGAAAATTTGGTCAAATCCGGCAATTTTATCCAATTTAAAGGAAAGACTAACTTGCATACAGTCCATACTCCTCTGGAAGCCGAGTTCTTCAATGTAATCATGGAATTTTCAGCCCATCCCTCTGCAGTATACATTGATCATTTCGTTAAAAGTGTTGTTACAGGGCTGAACGCGCTCGGTTTGGGAGACATTACAAAATCCTCAGAAAGCAAACAACCAAATACCACGGAACTTAGAGGTCTTTTTGCTCTCAGAGCAATCGCTAGACTTGTTGTTGAGTACCCGTTCTTGGGCCCTTATCTCTTCTTTAAGGACATCTCGTTCCTATTTGAAAAAGACAATCCTGCCCTCAGCATTGTCAGTAACTCGGCTGCAACAGAAATTATCAATAAGAAAATCCTTAGTAAATTTAATAAGAAATCAGAAGTCCCATTTGGAGCCTATCTCATGGAAGTTTTGGTCGTAGCAGCTCACCCAGCTGTTTATGAGCTGTTAGCTCTACTTTTGGCTGTGCCAGTACCTCTTCTGTTCAAAGATGAAATTGAAGAAAAAGGTTATTTGAGTTTCAATATGTTCATCAGAAATTGCCTGGAGCAGCGGGTACTGACAGGACTAACTAAATTGAACGCTACTTTGCACCATTATACCAAAATGCCAACTCAGGTCTCTGAATGTATTGACATATCTCGAGAAATCCACCTAGCCTACTTCTTTCCATTGGTACTATGGAAGGATACTTTCCCGCTTGCTGAAAAATCAACTCTAACAAAACATATCTGGGAGCAACTGATCAAAGCAGAGTATAATTTCGTGGGACTATATTCTTGCGATAGGGAATATTCACTCAATTGGTCGAGTACAAACCTTGAAGATGCCATACTTCCTCGAGTCATATGCTCGGGACCAGCATCGTTTGGAGATTGGGATGGTATCTACGAACAAATTTGGAAGAAGTTTAAAGGTGCTATTATTGATGGGGAGAAAATAGAATCATTGGAATTCGAATTGGGTTTGGATCTCGGTGAACCCGAATTTCCAGACATGGCATTAAAGTGTGGTACCTCAGAATATCAAGCCTTCATGGACCTTCCATCAATCTACCATAGTATAATGGGGTCAGTTCAATTTCCGTTGAAACTTGGCAACTTTATTGTTTACCCCTACAAGAAATTCACAGAAAAGTTAAGAATCTCTTGGCATAGAGTCTACATGAATTTTAATTCTGAGAAGGTCACTCAAATTCGCAACAAGATAGAAGCACTTAATAACGTAGAACGGCCTGCTCAAACCAGTGGTTTGAGTGTTGGTGACTGCGTTATTTTGGATTTCATGATAACTTATGAGATAAAACCACAATCTTTGAAGGTACTGCTTTTAATGGGAAATTATTTTTAAATTCGTATTTCTAGATCCCTGTGCTTAACACGATTATAAACGGCTTGACCATAGTCAATAGCTTTATTCCAAGCAATTCTCAAGAGACGGCTGAAATGAAGGCAAACGAACCAACAACGAACCCAGACAACGTTCCAAATGAAGAAATAAAAAGAAACGATACCAAAGTGGAAAACAAAGAAGAAGAGAAAAAAGCGGAGGAAGAGGAGGAAGAAGAGAAAACGGTATTGAGAGAAAAAGTAGAAGGAATGGAAGAAATTGAAGGGAATTATGAGAAAGAGATATCAGAATTAGATAAAGAAGGGTTAAGTGAGAAACTCAAGGAAGCGAAAAAAATCCTTAAGTTGTTCCAAGAAAAAGAAGCGATGCTTAAATTTATTAGCAGTTCTAACCCAGATAGTCTCCTATTTGAGTCAAAAAGGAGAGGAACGATCTCGAAGGCGACTTTGGCTTTCATTAGTAG